>Ga0207647_10000125_pt1 | contig 60009 bp, 22 predicted proteins | sample KBSCornC2_FD_184295 | JGI IMG/M metagenome (GOLD analysis project Ga0207647, IMG submission 184295) | Corn rhizosphere microbial communities from Kellogg Biological Station, Michigan, USA - C2 (SPAdes) (version 2) | ecosystem: Host-associated > Plants > Roots > Rhizosphere ...
TGAGGAGAATGAGCTTTCAGCATTTCGCCGCTATCCGCTCGCGGAACTGCAGAGAGCACGTGGCGGTGAACCGCTTTTTGAGGCGACATTCAATTACACACACTTCCACATTCTCGAAAACGTGCATGAAAGCAATGACTTCAAGGTCGTCGATGCCGAAGTGTTTAGCCAGATCAACTTTCCATTCAGCGCCGGGTTCGATCTAAACAATTCGGAACTGGTGTTGATACTCGAACACGATCTCTCGCGGATAAGCCTCCAACAGATCGACGAGATCAAGAACTACTATGCCGGGGCGCTGCACGCGATCGTCTCGAATCCAGCCGGCAAGGACAATTCCTGGGCGCTCGTTGAAGCCGAGCGTCGCCGGCTGCTGGTCCAGTGGAACGAGACAAGCGCTGATTACCCTCGCGAAGTTTGTTTGTATGAATTGATCGAGGCGCAGGTAGAGCGTACGCCCGCTGCGGTGGCCCTCATTTCAGGTGACGAGCAAACGAGCTATCGCGAATTGAATGAACGCGCGAACCAGTTCGCGCACTATCTCGAGTCATTGGGCGCAGGGCCGGACGTCCTCGTTGGCGTCATGCTGAATCGTTCAGTCGATATGATCGTGGCGCTGCTCGCGGTGTTAAAGGCGGGTGCAGCATATGTACCGCTCGATCCGGCCTACCCGCGCGAACGTTTGCGCTTCATGATCGAAGACGCAGGAGTGTCGATTTTGCTGACCGAACAGGCCCTGGTTGACAGGTTGCCCGAGAATGGGCCAAAGCGAGTACTTATCGATACGGACAAGACAGCGATTCAACCACACAGCCGAATGAGCCCGTTAAGTGGCGTGAGCGCCGGCAACCTCGTCTACATAATCTATACCTCCGGGACAACGGGGCGACCGAAAGGTGTAATGTTGGACCACCGCGAAGTCGTGAATTGTGTGCTGTGGATGCAAAGCACCTACGCATTAACGCCGCAAGACTCCATGCTGTGTAAGACAACACTCAACTTCGATCCGTCGATTTGGGAGATCTTTTGGCCGTTGCTGACCGGCGGTCGGGTAGTACTGACCCGGTCAGAGGACCAGCACGACAGCGCTGCCCTTTTGCAAATAATTATCGATCGTCACGTGACCATCGCGTATTTTGTGCCTGCGATGCTGAGGCTCTTTCTGTCTGAGGACGGCGTCGCACAAGCGAGGTCTCTGCGAAAAGTGATCTGCGGCGGGGAGTCTTTGCCTCACGATCTGGTGAAGTTGTTTTATCAACGCCTGCCGCAGGCGACACTGCATCACTCGTACGGACCGACGGAAACGGCCATTGCGTCTGTAGAGACGATCTGCGCGCCGGATTCCCCGTACGGAGTGACGCCGATAGGCCGTCCGCTGGCAAACACCGAGTTATATGTGTTGGATCAGCAGATGCAACCCGTTCCGCGCGGCGTGATTGGAGAACTGTTTATTGGTGGAGAGGGATTAGGTCGCGGTTATCTCAAGCGACCGGACCTGACGGCTGAAAGGTTTGTGCCGGATCCTTTCGGACCCAGACCGCATGGCCGCCTGTATCGCACCGGCGACATGGTCCGCTACCTGCCATGCGGGAACCTCGAGTTTCACGGGCGCCGTGACGAGCAGGTGAAATTGCGCGGCCTTCGCATCGAGCTGGGAGAGATTCAAGCCGCTATCACAGTCGAGCAGGACGTGGAGACGGCGCTTGTTACGTTGCGTCACGATCATTCGGGAGGGAGCAGTCTGATCGCCTATGTTGTTCCGAAACCCGGCTCTGAGTTAGTCGTTGCCGAACTCCGGCAAAGAGTTGCGCAGCGTCTGCCCGCCGCGATGGTCCCCACGGCATTCATGATTATCGAGACGCTTCCGCTGTTGCCGAACGGCAAGGTGGATCGCGCGGCGCTACCGAATCCGGAGTTTGAAGTTGCGAATGACTACCTCGTTCCGCGCGACGCCGTAGAAGAATTGATCGCGGGTATTTGGGCTGAGCTTCTCGATCTCGAGCGCGTCGGCGTACACGACGACTTTTTCACGATAGGTGGACACTCTTTAATCGCCACGCAAGTGATGGCGAGACTATTTGACGTGTTCCACGTCGACCTCGGTCTGCGCAGTTTGTTTGAGACACCGACGGTCGCCGCGCTCGCACAAAGAATTAACTGCGCTATGCGCGAAGGAAGGTTGAGCCAGCCGTTCGAAATTGGACCGTGGCCGCGGCCGCAGCCGCTGCCTCTGTCGTTTGCGCAGCAGCGACTCTGGTTCCTGGAACAATTGGGATCGCCCGGGGCCGCTTATCACATTCCAGTCATCTTCCGCATTCGCGGCCGGCTCGACGTCGAGGTGCTTGCACGAGTTGTGAACGAGATCATGCAGCGTCACGAGTCGCTGCGCACAAGTTTCCACGTCGTTGACGGTGCCCCTGTGCAGGTGATCAACCGTTATCAAGAAGTGTCGCTACCACTTATCGACTTGAGCGACCTGCCAGAAGAGCAACGAGAAGCTGACGCAGTGTTGCTTTCGAGCCAGCAGTCACAACTGAGGTTTGACTTGTCTGCTGGTCCGCTTATGCGCGTTTGTCTGCTGCGGTTGAATCAACAGGAGCATGTGCTGCAACTCACGCTGCATCATTTGATCGCTGACGGTTGGTCGGTGGCCGTACTGGCCCGCGAGACTCGCGCGCTGTACGAAGCAGTCTGTCAGGATCAGCCGTCGCCTCTGCCTGCGCTCGAGATACAGTACGCCGACTTCGCTTTGTGGCAACGCGAGTGGTTACAGGGCGATCTGCTTGCTGGACAGATCGACTATTGGCGCCGGCAACTGGCTGGCGCGCCCCCGGCGCTCGAACTCCCCACGGACCAGACGCGTCCGGCACTGCAGAGCTTCCGAGGCTCGCAAATCGGGTTCACACTGGCGCGCGCATTAACACAAGAGTTGCACAGCTTGAGCCGGCGTGAGGGCACGACAATCTTTATGACGTTGCTAGCCGCGTACGCTGTGCTGCTGTCGCGTTATGCAAATCAGGCGGACGTCGTGGTGGGCACTCCAATCGCAAATCGCAGGCAAACTGAACTCGAAGGCCTCATCGGATTCTTCGCCAACACACTTGCCCTTCGCGTTAAGGTACATCCGGAGCTCACGTTCCGCGCGTTGCTGCGCAACGTTCGTGAAGTGACTCTCGGGGCTTATGCTAATCAGGACGTGCCGTTCGAAAGACTCGTTGAAGAGTTACGCCCGGCTCGCGAACTGAATCGAAACCCGTTCTTCCAGGTGACGTTTGGGGTGCAGAACATTCCGCACGCGCAACTAAATCTACCGGGGCTCGAAATCGGGGTGCAGGAGTTCGTTACGGGTGCGACAAGATTTGATCTCGAATGTTTTCTACGCGAGGAAGACGGCGAGTTACGCGGCAATTTTACCTACAGCACGGATCTGTTCGAACAACAAACGATCGAGAGCATGCTGCGTCACTTCGAGCGACTGCTGGAACTCGTGGTCGCTGATCCAAAACAGCAGCTTTGCGAGATTCAGCTATTGACGCCTGAGGAAGAGCAACAATTGATTCGGCGGCGTGATGCTCAGTTGAAGCGCGGCGGTAATCAGGTTGAGGCCGCAGACAAGGGACCGCCACAAGCACCCGCATCGACCGCGGCGACAGAGTTAGTCGCTGAGATCTGGGCTGAAGTGCTGGGCCTCGAACGCGTTGGTTTGCACCAGGACTTCTTCGAGCTCGGAGGCCATTCGCTGCTCGCAACACGAGTCGTTTCGCGTCTGCGCGAAGCGTACAAACTAGAGGTGCCGCTCCGCCGGCTGTTCGAATTGCCAACCGTGTTTGAGCTCGCGACACACATCGACAGTCTGCTTCGTGACGGCAAGGATCTGGCCCAACCACCTATTCGGCGTCAGGCACAAGATGGTCCGCGGCCACTCTCGTTTGCGCAGCAGCGTCTGTGGTTCTGGGAGCAACTGGAACCAAACACTCCAACTTATAACCTCACGTCAGCGTTTCGACTCGAAGGAGATCTCGATCGCGCCGTCCTCGAGCGGACGCTGAACGAGATCGTGCGCCGGCACGAGATTCTGCGGACCTCGTTTATGGCAGTTGACGGTGAACCGGTACAGGTCGTGGCTCCGCGCAAGACTCTTCGTGTGAACCTCTTAGACATCGGTTGGTTGCCGGCGGAAGAGCGCGAAGCTGAGGCGCGGCGTTTGACAGCAGAGGAAGCGTCGCGCCCGTTTGCCTTAAATAAAGCTCCGCTGCTGCGTGTGAAGCTGCTGCGCCTGAGTCCGCAGGAACACGTCGCACTGGTCGTGATGCACCACATCATTTCCGACGGCTGGTCGATGGGAGTTCTTATCGACGAGGTAACGGCCTTGTACGAAGCTTTTCGTTCAAATCAGCCATCACCGTTGCCGGATTTGCCAGTGCAGTATGCCGACTTCGCTGAGTGGCAACTCGAGCTGTTACGCACGGAGAGCGAAGTCCTCGAGTCGCAGCTCAACTATTGGGCCGAAAAACTCCGCGAGGCGCCAAACCTGGAACTGCCTACCGATCGGCCACGACCGCGTGTCTACAATCCGCGTGGGGCGATCATTCCTTTCAAGCTGTCAGCAGAATTGTTGCAGGAGCTGAAGACGTTAAACCGTCGAGAACACGTGACTCTGTTCATGACTCTGCTCGCCGCGTTCAACATCCTGCTCCGCTCACGCGCTCGACAGGACGACATCGTTGTTGGCGCGGATATCGCTAATCGAACGCGTGTGGAAACGGAAGGCCTGATCGGGTTCTTCGTGAACATGTTGGTGCTGCGAACAGATCTCAGCGGCGACCCGACGTTCGGCGAGTTGCTGCAAAGAGTACGCGAAGTCACGCTTGGCGCTTACGCGCACCAGGATGTGCCGTTCGCCAAACTCGTAAGTCAATTGCAAGTAAAGCGCGACTTGAGTCGCAACCCGCTTTTCCAGGTTGTGTTTGTGTTGCAAAACGCTTCTATGAAAACGCTGGAGCTGCCTGGGTTGAAGCTGAGTCCGTTCGAGTTTGGAATGACGAACGCGCCCTTCGACATTGTCCTATCGCTCAACGAGACTCCGGACGGATTGCTTGGCTCCATTACTTACAACACAGAACTTTTCGACGAGCAGACAGCGCGGCGACTGTTAGACGATTACGAGAATATGCTCGAACGCCTGGTAAAAGATCCAGCTCAACGGATCTCAAGTCTCGAGCTTTTTCGCCCGCGTGAGTTGGGCCAACATGCGTGAACAGCTATCGGTTGAAATAGGACCTCATAAGGACCAATAAAGCATAAAAGATCCGAAATTATTTTAGAAAAACCACAATGATGGAGAATTGGTTTGTCTGATTTCAGACTCAGTCCGATTCACGACAGACAGCAACGTCTCAGGTTGGGTAGAAAGGGGCGGCTCTGACTAATAGATGTTCTATCCGAGGACTCGCTCCGACCTCCCCAGTAGAGAGAAAGCCCTGAGCAACTACGTAGTACCTATGTTGTTGTGTGGACACTTCATGCTTACGAGCTCTCGGTAATTAGAACAAGCCTGCGGACGACTTGTCCGAGTAGGCATCCACACATTTTGTCTTCTCATTTAAGATGCCACTTGGCTTCGGATGCGGTAGCTGTGCCGGCCACTTGCAATTGCAGATTTCGCACAAAATAAAATCGGAGGGAAAAAGATGGACCGAGATGACGCAGAAGATCAAACAATCTATAAAGTTGTGCTCAACCACGAAGAGCAGTACTCGATTTGGCCTGCCGATCGCGAGAATGCACTCGGTTGGTTTGACGCCGGTAAAACCGGTATGAAGGCCGAATGTCTGGAGTACATCAAAGAGGTCTGGACTGACATGAGACCTCTGAGCCTGCGCAAGCATATGGAGGAAGCTGCCGCAAAGCAGTCGAGCGCGTAGCCCGGCATGAACTCCTGAGCTCGATCGTTTACGCTGCGCCTACCCGCACCCACCTGAGTTGTTTAAGTTCCACAACGGTAAAGACAATGAAAAAGTTTGCCAATGTTGCGGCTTCGCCTGCTCCTGTGCGCGCTAATAGTTTCAAAGACGAAACGAAGATCCGGCATCTGCTTTCGATCCACGACTGCACGCCGGATCAGTTACGAAAGCTCGTCGAAACGGCAGTCGCTTTCGCGGCCGGAGAGGAGATTGGTCACTCTTCTCTGAGCGGGAGCACGGTTGGCATCTATTTTCGTCGTGCCTCTACGCGCACGCGGACGTCATTCTCAGTGGCCGCGCATCGCCTCGGGGCGAAAACAATTCACTATGGACCATCCGATCTGCAACTCACAACCGGCGAAACTGTTGAGGACACCACCAGGGTGTTGTCCGGTTTTCTTAAAGCACTCGTTATTCGTACCAACGACTCAGTTTCTGAAATGGAGCTCTTTGCAACGCAGCACAGGATGCCCGTTATCAATGCCATGAGTGAGAACGAGCATCCCACGCAGGCGATTGCGGATCTGGCGGCGATGCGAGAGACGTTGGGCCGGCTCGAAGACGTTCACGTGCTTTATCTGGGCGAGGGAAACAACACGGCAGCGTCATTAGCGTTTGGCATTGCGATGTTTGCAGGAATGAGACTTACGCTGGTGACTCCTGCCGGTTATGGATTGGCTGACGCTCAACTTGAGACCGCAAAAATAATGGCACGCAAGACCGGAGCTGAGATCGAACAGCACCACCGGATCGATCGGTTACCGCGTAACGTTGACGTCGTCTACACCACGAGATGGCAGACGATGGGAGTGCCTAAGGCGGACCCCGATTGGAAGGCGAAGTTCAGACCTTACAGCGTGACCCTGGAGCTCATGGCGAACGTCTCAAAACCTTCAGGCACGATCTTTCTTCACGACTTGCCGGCCGTGCGCGGAGACGAAGTAACGAACGAAGTCCTTGATGGACCGCAAAGCAAGGCTTTCCGGCAAGCTGAATACAAACTGTTTGGAGCGATGGCAACGCTCTGCTGGTGTGTTGGTGACCTCTGAACCGGATCTTCTCTGAGGCTTGCACCAGAGAATAAGCACCTTCATGCAATCGAACCCAAAGCTAAAGGAGCCGCTCTCGATGTCAATCACTGACGAGCAGTTGCGCGAGTATGGAGACCGCGGTCTTCTGTTTCTGCCCGGTTATTTCTCCGCTGCCGAAGTTGACATTATGAAAGCGGAGCTTCCTCACCTCTTCGCCGCCACCTCATTGGGAAAAGTCATGGAAGACGGAGGCCGTGACGTGCGTTCCGTATATGGAGCACAGTTCACTAGTAAGACTTTCCAACGGCTAACAAGGCATGCGCGAATCGCAGAGCCGATCATGAAAATTCTCGACAGCCAGGTGTACGTCTACCAGTTTAAGATCAACGCCAAGGCAGCGTTCGGTGGTGATATTTGGGAGTGGCACCAGGATTACATCTACTGGCAGAAAGAGGATGGCATGCCGTCAGCTCGTGCCTCCAACGTCATAATTTTTCTCGATGACGTGAATGAATTCAACGGACCTTTGTTCTTCATCCCCGGCTCACACAAGGAAGGCGTGATTGAAACGCCGGTCTGTGACCCCGGGCCAGAAGTCAGCAACGAGAACAACCCGGGCTGGCTCTCTTCCCGGCTCAAGTACGCTCTTGATCGGGGGACGGTCGCGCAACGAATCGCCACCTACGGCATTATCGCACCCAAGGGTCCCGCGGGTTCAATGCTCTTTACACATCCGAATATCATTCATTGCTCGCCTAGTAACATGTCTCCTTTTGATCGCGTCGTCGCGATCATCACCTACAACAGCGTCGAGAATATTCCCACTCAAACCAATCAGCGACCGGAGTTCCTGTCCAGTCGCGACTTGACACCCGTTGTGCCGTTGCCTGAAGACAGTTGGGCCAAAGCGGCATACTGAGCACGATCAGATAACGAGATGATGGAACAATCGGCTGCAGCTACCGCTGAGGCTTGCGAACCTGTTTCGGCGGACTCCGCGAACACACCGGCGCATTTGATCAGGCTTGACGAAACGTGGGCGCTGTGGCGTTGGGTCGGTCTCAGAGGTGCGGGGTTTCCGATCGCTCAGCTCTCAAAACTAGCCGCGCCGGAGACAGCCAAGGCGGCGGACGCAATTCTGGAAGCAGAAAGCGCAGGCAACAACGGACGCGAACAACCAGCACCGCTCTGGTCCGATTTCAAGGCAAACTTCAAAGCGGAAGCTTTGCTAATTTCGCAGGCAATCAAGGATGCGGCGACGTCGAAAACTTTTCGTGAGGCAATCATTTGGCAGAACCGAAACGCATTACACGGCAGCATTGAAGCTTTGCTCCGCATGCCGGAGCAGCGCGACGTCGGAGTGAGAGACCGGCGGCGGCGCGAAGAGGCGGTCGCCAGTTACGTCCAGCGTTATTGTGCGAAGAATGACACCATTGGCTTTTTCGGACCCGTCGGCTGGGCCGAGCTTGCTTCAACGGGAGATTTGATTCAAGCGCAACCCGGTGAGACGCTGCTGGCGCAACGTGATGTGTACTTCGAAGTCTGGTGTATTGACAAGTTGGCCCAGGTGCTCGCGGCAAATGGTACGTCTCGCGAGTGGATTGCGCCACGCCGCGCTTCTTACATCGATCTCGCGGGAACTCGCCTGTATTTCCCGTCGCGTGGAGCGATCAATCTGCCGCTCAACGAGGCTGCTGCACTAAGAGCATGTGACGGTTGCCGAACTGCTAAAGAGATCGCGAAAGTGCTCGTCGCCAATCCTCTGATTGGAATCAAAAGTGCGGCAGAAGCATACGCCCTACTTGAGAAGCTTGAGCAACGGGCATGGATTGTCTGGAAGTTCGAAGTTCCGATGGAACTATTTCCAGAACGGACTCTGCGTCGAGGCCTTGAGCAAATTGCCGACGACGCAAAGCGGGAACTTTCATTAGCCGCACTCACCGAGCTTGAGTTGGCCCGTGATTGCGTTGCGAGAGCGGCTGGCGACGATCAAGAGTTAGACGCGGCGATTGGAAATCTGGAAGAAACGTTTACGCGATTGACCGGCTCGGCCTCGACGCGATCGCCAGGAGAGATGTATGCGGCGAGGACGCTGGTTTACGAGGATTGCCGCCGTGATCTAGATCTCGAGCTCGGCCCACAAGTCACGGCTTCTTTGGCGCCGTCTCTTTGCCTGCTTCTGACGAGCGCAAGGTGGTTTAGTTACCAGATCGCCAACATCGCGAGAGGTTGGTTTAATAAGTTGTACGCCGAAATCTCCGCACGCACGCGATCGCGGACGATTGACTTCACAACTTTCTGGTATCAAATCTCGCCACTAGTGTTGACCGATCAACGCGCACCGCTCAACGTGGTACTGCTCGAAGTCCAGAAGAAGTGGGACCAAATACTCTCTTTGCCGGCTGGAACAAGCCGCGTCGAATATACGAGCGAAGAGCTTCGCGAAGCAATCGCTACGGCGTTCGACTCACCACGCGCCGGATGGGAAGCGGCGATCTATCACAGTCCGGACATCATGATCGCAGCGGAAAGCATCGACGCAATTCGGCGCGGTGATTATCAGTTCGTTTTGGGCGAGATACACGCAACGGTCAACACGATAGGCACCCATGTTTTTGTCGAGCATCATCCGCAGCCCCGAGAGTTCTTGCGCAATTTCGTTTTGGATCGGGCTGAACCGAAGGCAGTGCCGCTCGTACCTAAGGTGGTTTGGCCGTCGCAGTCTTCACGTCTGATGCCGGTTTATTCTCCGCATGACTATATTATTGAGTTTGTGCCCGAACCTGCCGACGTGCCTCACTCGCAGATAGTCCAGTTCGGTTCGCTGGTCGTTGAGGATCAGGGCAAGGGGCCGATGGTCCGCACCCGCGATGGAAGGTTGCAGTTCGATCCGTTGGACCTACTCACTGTTACACCAACTCTGAGCGTCGGAAACGATTTCAAGCTGCTTGCCCGGGTGAAACACCGGCCGAGAATTACGATCGATCGGCTGGTGGTCGAGCGCGAGACATGGTGTTTCCAAGCTGCGGAAATCGAGTTCGCCGAGGAAAAAGACGAAGCCTCGCGATTTCTGGCAGCGCGACGTTGGGCCCGTGAGCAAGGCATGCCGCGATTTGTTTTTATAAAATCGCCGATTGAAGTCAAACCGGTATTCGTGGATTTTGACAGTCCTGTCTACCTCAACATCCTGAGTAAAATGGTGCGCAAAGGCCTCAGGAATGATTGTTCGGACTTCGTCTTCACGGAGATGCTTCCGACTCCGGGGCAATGTTGGTTGCCTGACGCAAATGGTCAAAAGTATGCGAGCGAGTTGAGGTTTATTGCGGTGGATCTAGGTTATTAGGAGAGCAGACATGGCCCAGTCGTCGGTATCAGTAAAAGCCGGTCCGGTGGTGTCCGCCAAGCCGTTCGATAGCGCCGCACTTTTTAATGTCCTTAGCTTGCTGTTCGTCGTCTTTGTAGTGTTTGTCGCTGTACACCTGCAAAAGGCGCCGGCAGCGGTACCACAAAGCGCTCCGCTGGATGTTTTCTCTTCGGGCCGTGCAATGAATGATCTCAAGGTCATTGCTGCTGGTCCACGTCCTATCGGAACAGCTCAACAGGCGGCAGTAAGACAGCATATCGTTCAGCGCTTGAGCAGCCTGGGTCTCGAGCCGCAGGTGCAAACGACCACCGCCGTTAATAGCGCCTACAGTCAGGCCGGAACAGTAAACAACATCGTTGCGAGAATAAAAGGCTCGAATGGCGCCAAAGCGTTGGTGCTGTCAACGCACTACGACTCTGTGCCGTACGGTCCCGGCGCGAACGACGCGGGCACTGCCGTTGCCGCCTTACTCGAAACCGCGCGCGCGTTGAAAACCGGTGGGCTGCTAAAGAACGACCTGATCTTCCTGTTTACCGATGGTGAGGAAACTGGACTTCTGGGCGCGCAGGCTTTCGCGAGCGAGCACCCCTGGGCCAAAGACGTTGGTTTGGTTTTGAACTTCGAGGCGCGCGGCAACACGGGTCCTTCAATAATGTTCGAGAGCAGTAATAATAATGCCTGGCTAATCGACGGTTTGGACCAGGCGGCGCCCGCTCCAGTATCCAACTCTCTGGCGAATGAAGTCTACCGGCTCTTGCCCAACGATACGGATCTGACAGTATTCAAAAAGGCGGGCTGGGCGGGTCTGAACTTTGCTTACATCGATGGCCTGACACATTATCATACGCGCCTCGATGACCTCGGAAACACAGATGAGCGTAGTTTGCAGCATCAAGGTTCTTACGCGCTCGCACTCGCGCGATATTTTGGCAATGTCGACCTGACGCGCGGCGGTCAGGGCAATGCTGTGTACTTCAATATCCTCGGCACTGCGTTGCTTCATTACTCTTATGCATGGAACATCCCGCTGGCCATCTTCACTCTGCTAATCACGATCGCGGTTTTAACTATCGGAATTCGTAAAGGTGAGCTAACGCTGCGAGGTATTGCGTGGGGGACACTGACCTTCGTAGTCGCACTTGCCGTGAGCTGGTTCGTCGTGACGGGTTTGTGGTGGTTGATAAACCTGGTGGCGAATTGGACTGGTTCGATATTTCAGAACAGCGCCTCTCGCAGTGAGTACTATTTTTTAAGTTTCGTGGCGCTGTCCGCGGCACTGTTTGCGGGCATGATCCAATGGTTACGAAAGAAAACTGCGGATGCAAACCTGTTCGCGGGAGTTTTGGTTTTATATGCGTTACTGCTGTTACCCGCGACGTTGTTCCTCCCGGGCGTGAGTTATCTTTTTGTCTGGCCGCTGCTGGGTGCAGCCGTGTCGCTACTAATCGCCTTCGTGACTACTGACAAGGGAAGCGAATCACCACAACGACTTGGCATTCTCACGCTCGGCGCGCTGCCTGGTCTGCTCCTCCTTGCTCCAACAGTCTACTTCTTGTATACCGCTCTGGTTTTGAGTATGCCGGCGGTATTGATTGTCCTGGCGGTGTTAGCGCTTGGTTTGTTGGCGCCCGCTCTGGCGCTGCCGGCAGTTTCAAAGCGATGGCTATTGCCGGTCGGTCTCGCAATCGCCGGCGTGGTGTTGCTGGCTATCGCTGGTTTGAACTCCAACTTCGACCACGACCAACCGCAAAAATCAGATCTCTTTTATGCCATGAACGCCGGCACCGGCAAAGCCATTTGGGCCAGTGCGGACGTCCGGCTAAACGACTGGACCCGGCAATTCCTCGCGCAGGGAAACAGAGGAGACGTCAATCAATTCTTTCCCTCGCGCAATCGCTCGTTTCTACAAAGCGAGGCGCCTGCGATCCAGGAACCAGCGCCTGGCCTGCAAGTGCTGAAAGATGAAAACGGTTCTGACGTTCGCCGAGTGCAGTTAAAAATTACCTCGCCGCGTCAGGCCCCGAGCCTTGTAGTCTTTGTCGATGCCGACGTGCTGAAGGCAACAGTCAACGGCAGAGAAATTACGACTCCAGCCTCTCTGCGTGTTGGATCTGGTAGCGGTTGGTCCATGCAGTACAGCGGGACGCCTGTCGAAGGCTTTGATCTAGCGCTTGAGTTAAAACCATCGCAGCCGCTCAAGATCACGATAGTTGACCGCACCGATGGCTTGCCACAGTCATTAATTGGGAATTTCAAGTCACGCCCTGCTGACTTGGCGCCGTCTTCAAACCCATTCAGTGATGCGACTTTCATAAGCCGCTATTTCACACTCTGAGACTCTGAGACAGCTCTCGTATCTTAACCTCGCAGAGAAAAGCGCGTAGGCCGACCAGCTAAGCGAAACCCATGACAGTCAGTGTAAGCCCGGTCTCCGAAGAGAGGACACGGAATAGCATCGCTCGTAATCTGGTTGAACTCCTGATCTCGAGAGCGCAGGAGCAGCCGGATCGCGTGGCCTATACGTTTGTCGCGCAGGATGGCGCCGAAGAGCTCAGCGTCACCTACGAGGAGCTCGATCAAAAAGCCAGAAAGATCGCAGCAGCGATTCGGACGCGGGAACTCAGCGGCGCGCACGTTTTGTTGGTTTATCCATTTGGACTCGAATACGTCGCAGCCTTCTTCGGCTGTTTGTATGCCGGTGCGGTCGCAGTGCCTGCGTATCCGCCTCGTTCGAACCGCAACGTGACGCGGTTGAGATCGATCATCGTCGACGCGCAAGCGCGACTAATCCTCACCACAGAGACGTTGCGCAGCAGGCTCGAAAGTCTCTTGGGTGAAGAGTGCGATCTCGAGTGTTTGATCACGCCAGGCATTGACGATCGACTCGCTGAGGATTGGACGCCTGATCCAATCGATGGCGATAGCGTGTGTCTTCTTCAGTACACGTCTGGCTCAACTTCGATACCGCGCGGCGTGCTGGTGACGCACAGTAACCTTTTGCACAATGAAGCACTGATTGCCGAAGCGTTCGAGCAGCGGCCTGAGTCAGTGATTGTGAGCTGGTTGCCGCTTTACCACGATATGGGGCTGATTGGGGGCGTGTTGCAGCCACTCTATCTGGGTGCGCGCTGCATACTTTTCTCGCCGTTGAGTTTCCTGCAACGTCCTTCCTTGTGGCTTGAACTGATCACGCGCTATCGCGCAACGACGAGCGGTGGGCCAAATTTCGCCTACGATTTATGTTTGCGAAAGATTCCGGCGGAAGCGCGCGCGACGTTTGATCTTCGCAGTTGGCAGGTCGCGTTCAATGGCGCTGAACCCGTGCGGCAGGAAACGCTCGAACGATTTGCTGAAGCATTTGCGCCCGCGGGATTCCGGCAGGAGGTTTTCTTCCCTTGTTATGGCCTCGCAGAGGCGACTTTGCTTGTTTCCGGAGGCAAGGCGAAAGACGCCGCACCGGTTATCAAGCCATTGCAGAGCAGTGAACTCGAACGAAACCGGGTCGTCGAGGGAAGGCCTGACGAAGGACTGCGATATCTCGCCAGTTGTGGCATCCATGCGCGCGGACAAAAGGTTCTTGTGGTCAATCCCGAAACTCTGTTTGAGTGCCCGCGCGGGGAAATTGGCGAAGTGTGGGTGGCTGGGCCAAGTGTAGCGCTCGGTTATTGGAACCAGCCCGATCTGACGGCACAGACTTTCCGCGCTTATCTCTCCGGCACTGGCGCAGGACCTTTCTTACGCACTGGAGATCTCGGCTTTGTCGATGATGGAGAACTATTCATCACGGGCCGGCTAAAGGATCTCGTCATCGTTCGCGGTCTGAACTACTACCCACAGGACATCGAACTGGTGGCCGAGCATTGCCATCCGTCATTGCGTGCCGGTTGCGGCGCTGCGTTCACCGCTGACGTTGAAGGCGCCGAAGAGTTGGTTGTTGTGTACGAGGTGGATCGCCGTCGCACGGTCGAGATTGACAAAGTGCTCGTGGCAATTCACGAAGCGATTGCAGAAGAACTGGAGCTACAGGTTTCGACTGTTCTCCTGACAACGACTGGTTCGATACCAAAGACCTCGAGCGGGAAGATTCAACGAAGTCTTTGCCGCGAAATGTTTTTGGCGGGCGAGTTGAAGACAGTGGGTGCGTGGAGTGCGCGTTCGGGGCCCGGCGCCGTCGCTGGTGCTGACGATGTTGAGTCGATCGAGGAGTGGCTGATAAAGCAACTGGCGCAGAGACTCGGTGTAGAACGATCGAGCATCGACGTCGAGCAGCCGATCGTGCGCTACGGGATTGATTCACTGGCGGCAGTAGAGTTGGCCCACCTGATCGAGAGCCGCTTTGGGATCGTCGTGCCCATGGTTCGCTTTCTCCAGGATTCTTCTGTTCGTGAGTTGGCTACCTTTGCGCGGTCACAGCCGGAGGGGCCCGAGTTCTCCGCCGAGGATTTTCAACATTCAGAACAGCCGTTGTCTTCCGGGCAGCAATCTCTCTGGTTCATGCAAAAGCTGGCGCCGGAAAGCACGGCCTACAACCTGGCCCGCGCGTTCCGAGTGAGGTCTCGGCTGGACCAGGAGGCGTTGCGGCGAGCGTTGAAAAAGTTAGTTGCTCGCCACGCTGCGCTTCGTACTACGTTCCACGAATCGCATGGCCGGCCGGTGCAAAGGATTCATGAGTTCGCGGAGATCTCTTTCCACGAGCTTGACGCCTTATCGATGAGCGAACTTGCTTTTCAAGAGCGACTCACTGAAGAAACTAAAAAGCCGTTCAATCTCGAAACCGGGCCGCTGCTGCACGTGACTCTCTTTCGGAGAGCGCATGACGAGCACGTCCTGCTAATCGTAATTCATCACATCGTCTCTGATTTTTGGTCGTTCGCGCTTGTCATGAAAGAGCTGAGCGCGCTATATGCGGCAGAGGTAAATGGTCAGGTTGCTAAGCTCGATCCGCTGCACGGGCAGTACGCGGAGTACGTAGCATCGCAGACCGATTTTATTGTTAACGGCAGGGGCCGATGTTGCGAGGAGTACTGGCAGCAGCAGCTCTCGGGCGAGTTGCCTCGGCTCAATCTACCTGGCGCTAATCCACGCCCGGCATTCAAGACGTTCGCCGGCCGATCGGCACTTTTAAAGTTCGACGCGGATTTTGGAGCACGCGTCAAAGCTCTCAGTAAAGAGTACGGCGCGACTCCGTACATGATCTTACTGGCGGGCTTCTACACGTTGCTGCACCGGCTCACGGGTGAGCACGATTTGATCGTTGGCACACTTACTTCGGGGAGAAGTCGTCCGCAGTTTGCCGGCAACGTTGGTTATTTTGTTAATCCGCTACCGCTGCGGGCCGATCTCAGTGGTCAGCCAACGTTCGCCGGCGTAATGCAACGCATGCGCGCGCTTGTATTGTCTGCATTTGAGCACCAGGACTGGCCCTTTCCGCAACTCGTCAACCAGGTACAACCACAACGCGATCCGGCGCGGTCGCCGATCTTCGACGTTGTGTTCGTGCTTCAGAAAACGCAATTGTTGGACGATCAGGATCTCTCTGCTTTTGCACTCGAACAGCCCGGAGCGCAATTGGAATTGAATGGATTGCGGCTTGAAACCGTGCCGCTGGAGAGTTGCACTGCTCAGTTCGATCTCATGCTTCTGATGGCGGAAACAGAGGCGGGAATAGTTGGGCGACTGGAGTACAACTCCGATCTCTACGAGCCGGAAGTAATCGAACGAATGCGAGCGCAGTACGAGCGGTTGCTGCGTGAAGCAGTTAGTGCGCCCTCGCACCGTGTGTCGCAGTTGCCCTTGCTCGGTGAGGCGGAGAAACAGCAGTTACTGGTGAATTGGAACCCGGGTGGAGCAGCACCCAATCAAGGACGCACGCTGAACGAAATGTTTTGGGCGCAGGCGCAACGAACACCTGAGGCGGTGGCGGTGCGTGGCCGGAATGGCGAGGGACTGAGTTATGCCGCTCTCGAAACGCAAGCTCGCGTGGTAGCTGAGTATCTGCGGCGGCAGGGGATTGGACCAGAGCAGTTAGTGGGAGTTTGTCTGCAACGCACGCCACAGTTGCTGGTTGGATTGCTGGGAATTCTGGAAGCCGGAGCCGCGTACGTCCCGTTAGATCCGCATTATCCGAGTGAACGGCTGCGTTGGATGCTGGCCGACGCGGGAGCGAAATGGGTGTTGACTGAAGAAGCACTCATGGAAACAGTCCGCGCTATTGGCAGTGAAAGTGAAAGCATCAATCTGGATGCACTGTTGTCGGGATTGCCTGAACCGGCAGCCGAAGGTGCGAGCGGAGTCGCGCCGGCGAATCTCGCATATGTGCTTTACACGTCTGGATCCACGGGCAGGCCGAAGGGAGTCATGCTGACGCATGAGAGTGCAGTCGCGTTGCTGGGCTGGGCCCATGAGCAGTATGACGCAGCAGAGTTGAGCGCGGTGCTGGCGAGCACGTCAATCTGTTTCGACTTGTCTATCTTCGAACTGTTTGTGCCGCTGACGTGTGGCGGGACAGTCGTGCTGGTTGAAAACGTGCTGGAGCTGGGCGAGCTGAGGGGACGCGATGAGGTGCGATTAATCAACACGGTGCCTTCGGCGATGAAGGAGTTGTTGCGATTGCACGGGGCGTCGGGGAGTGTTCAAGTTGTGAATCTTGCTGGTGAAACGCTCGACGGCGGGCTGGTTGGAGAAATCTACGAACAGTTGCCGCATGTGAAAGCTGTTTGGAACCTGTATGGGCCAACAGAGGACACCACCTACTCGACGGGAGGAGTAGTTGAGCGCTGGACCGCAAGGCCGAATATCGGCCGAGTGCTGGCTGGAGAACGGCTCTACATTGTCGATGCGCAGCAGCAGTTGAGGCCGATTGGCGCCACCGGGGAAGTGGTGTTGGGCGGCGTTGGGCTGGCGCGGGGTTATTTAGGCCGGCCGGAGATGACAGCGGAGCGGTTTGTACCCGACGGCATCAGTGGCGAGGCCGGAGCGCGTTTGTATCGCACGGGAGATCTCGGGCGGTATCAGCGCGATGGCGCAGTCGAGTTTCTGGGGCGAATGGACCAGCAAATGAAACTGCGTGGATTTCGAATTGAGTTGGAGGAGATAGAGTCGGCCTTGCTGGGCCACGATTGGGTGAGTGAAGCCGCGGTCGTTGCGCAAACAGTGATCAAAGAGCAACGGCTGGTGGCCTATGTGGCGCTGACTGGAGCGGTTGATCGGAGCGTGAGTGAAGTGACGGAGGAGTTGCAAGGCCATCTTTCCGGGCTGTTGCCGGAGTTCATGCTGCCCGCGGCGTTGCTGGTGTTGCCTGCACTGCCGCGCACGCCCAACGGAAAGTTGGATCGAAAACAGTTACCGCCGGTCACGGAGTGGGGGGCGCCGCATACGCCTGACGCCAGCCTGCCCTTGAACCCCGTTGAGCAGTTGGTGGCGGAAATCTGGAGCGAGGTGTTGGGTCGCAGTGTAGTCGGTGCGGAGGACAACTTCTTCGCACTGGGTGGCCATTCGTTACTGGCAACTCAGGTGCTGTCGCGTTTGCGAGAAACCTTTGCCGTCGATCTTCCACTGCGAGTGATGTTTGAAGCACCGGTGCTCTCGGCGCTGGCGCGGACTGTTCAAGAACGGCTCAATGGCGAGCAGGCTTCGCGCAAGTCTGCCGAAACGGTCAAGCGAGCGAGCCGCGATCTCTATCGCGTGAAATTGACCGGAACAGAGCAATTGACATTGCCCGAGAGCGTGAAGCGTTTCTTGTGAAGAAGTCTTTCAAGAGACTCAATCGGTCAAAGCTGAGTAACCTCAATGAGTTTGATGGAAGCTGATCTGACGGAGAGGGAAGCCCACGTCTTTCCTACCTCCCTGGCCCAGCAGCGACTCTGGTTTCTAAATCAATTAGAACCGGACAGCGTGGCCTACAATATTAGTTTCGCCATTCGAATCGCCGGCGACCTCAAGGTGCATGCGCTTGAAAAAAGCCTGCGCGCCCTCGTAAACCGCCACGAGATTCTGCGGACCACGTTTTGCGCTGTTGAGGGACGACCGGTGCAGGTCGTTGCTCCTCACGCCGAATTGATCCTGCCGATTATCGATATCAGCGGCTGGCCGAAAGCTGTACGCGAAGATCGCGCGCGGGGATTGGCGCGCGACGAGGCGCAGCGACTGTTCGATCTTGCTCGTGGTCCACTGCTTCGTACCACGCTGCTGCGATTAGCGGAAGCTGAGTGCATCTTGTTGCTCAGTATGCATCACATCGTCGCCGACGGATGGTCTATGAACGTCTTCGTCAATGAGACGGCCGCACTCTACGATAGTTTCAGACGAGACGAATCGTCGCCGCTCGCAGAGTTGCCGCTTCAGTATTCCGACTATTCGATCTGGCAGCGAGAGTGGCTCAAGAGCGGGGCAGCCGAATCTCAACTTTCATACTGGCGGCAGCATTTGAACAGTAGACCGGCGCTACTCGACCTGCAGTTCGATCATCCACGCACCGCGGTTGAATCCTCTCCGGGACTCAAGCAGTCGATTGTTCTGGATGCGGAACTTACCGAACGTCTGCGGAGATTGAGCCGGCAGGAACACGTCACGATCTTCATGACGCTGCTCGCCGCGTTCCAAACGTTGCTTTACCGCTACACGAACCAGGTAGATATCAGCGTTGGATCTACCATCGCCGGTCGCGATCGGAAAGAAATTGAGGGCCTCATCGGCTGCTTCCTCAATACGCTCGTGCTACGGACAGATCTTTCCGGCGATCCGACTTTCCGCGAACTGCTGCATCGCGTGCGTGAAGTGGCGCTCGCGGCTTATGCGAACCAGGACGTGCCGGTCGAGATGTTGTTGGATGAACTTCGGCCTGAGCGGCATCTCAATCTCAATCCACTCTTCCAGGTGATGTTCATTCTCCAGAACACGCCACACACTCAGTTACAACTCGCGGACGTCACGCTTAGCCTGCTGCCGAATGACTACAGCACGCCGAAGTTTGATCTGACACTTGATCTGACCGAAAGGCCTCAAGACATTTCTGGTTTCATCGAGTACCGGACGGAGCTGTTCGAGACAGAGAGCATCGCCCGCTTTGCGCAACAGTTCCGGACGCTGCTGGGGGCGATTGTAGAGTGTCCTGAGAGGCGGGTGTCGCAGCTGCGGCTGCTGACGGCAGCGGAGGAGCAGCAGTTGCTGGTGGAGTTTGCTTCGTCAGGGAAGAGCGCGGGCGGTTCCTCCGGTCTTTGTTTGCATGAACTTTTTGAGGCCCAGGCGCAGCGGACGCCGGCCGCGGTGGCGGTAAGTGGAGCGGGAGAAGAACTGACGTACGAAGAGTTGTTGACGCGCTCGCGAGCGTTATCGAGCTATCTGCTGGGGCAGGGATTACGAAGCGAGCAACTGGTAGGGATTTGCATGGAGCGGACGCCGCGCTTACTGGTGGCCATGCTGGGGGTGCTGCAAGCCGGGGGCGCGTACGTGCCGCTGGATCCGGGCTATCCGCAAGAACGATTGAGTTGGATTCTGGCAGATGCCAAAGCGGCGTGGCTGTTGACGGACGAGAGCCTGCGGGCCGGGATGGGGGGGCTGGGCAGTGAGTGCGCGGTGCTCAGTGTGGAAAGCGTGTGGGAGGAAAGGAATGACGCGGCCGAGGCGGTGGTAGCGGCAGTCAGTCCGGGCCAGCTGGCCTACGTGATATACACCTCGGGCTCGACGGGGCGGCCAAAAGGGGTGGCGATTGAGCACCAGTCGATCGTGACTTACGTGGAGACGGCTGGGGAGCTGTTTGCGATCAAGGGGGGAGATCGGGTGTTGCAGTTTGCGTCGATCAGCTTCGACACCAGCGCGGAAGAGATCTATCCGGCGCTGGCGGCAGGGGCGACGCTGGTGTTGCGGACGGACGAGATGTTGAGTTCGGGCGGGGCGTTTATGAGGCAGTGTGGGGCGTGGGGGATCACGGTGCTGGACTTGCCGACGAGTTACTGGCACAGCCTGGCGCTGGCGCTGAGCCGAGGCGAGGCCGTGGTGCCGGAGAGTTTGCGGCTGGTGATACTGGGCGGGGAGAAGGCGCAGCGGGAGCGCTGGCGGCAGTGGCAGGAGCACGGGGGCGGGCCGGTGCGAGTGAGCAACACCTATGGGCCCACCGAAGCGACGGTGGTGGCGACGAGTTACGAAGTGAATGAGCTGGGGGAGGGGGCTGCTGAAATACCGATCGGGCGGGCGGTGCGGCACGCCGAGACCTACGTGTTGGACGGGCAGCTGCAGCCGGTGCCGATTGGCGTGGCGGGAGAACTGTACCTTGGGGGCCTGGGGCTGGGGCGCGGTTATCAGGGGGGGCCGGCGCTGACGGCGGAGAAGTTTGTGCCGCATCCCTTCAGTGGGGCAGCTGGGGCGCGGCTATACCAGACGGGAGACCGGGTGCGCTACAGTGCGGCGGGGCAGTTGGAGTTTCTGGGGCGGATGGACCAGCAGTTGAAGCTGCGAGGGTATCGCATCGAGCCTGGGGAAATCGAAACGGCCTTAAGGGCGCACGCGGGAGTGGAGCAGGCCCTTGTGCTGCTGCGCGAAGCTGGGGCGGAGCCGCCGCGCCTGGTGGCATACGTGCAGCCGAGTGGGGCCCAGAAAGTGAGCGGCAGCGAATTGCGAGGGCTGTTGCAACAGCAGTTGCCGGCGTACATGGTGCCGTCGGCGCTGGTGCTGCTGGAGCAGTTGCCGCGCACGGCGAGCGGCAAAGTGGATCGTGCGGCGCTGCCGGAGCCGGGGCAGTTTCAATCAGAGAGTTTTGTGGCGCCGCGCAACCCGCTGGAGGAGTTGGTGGCGGAAATCTGGTCGCAGGTGCTGAAACTGCCGCAGGTTGGCGTCGCAGACAATTTCTTTCACCTTGGTGGTCACTCCTTGCTCGCCACGCAGGTGATCTCCCGAGTCAGGGAAGTATTTGGTGTGGAGGTAAGTTTAAGACGGCTATTCGAGGAGCCGACGCTGCGCGACTTTAGCCGGACCATCGAAGACGGGCTGCTTGATGAATCCGGAGTAAAACCGCCGGCGTTGAAGCGGCTGGAAGCGGCGGAACGGGAGCAGTGGAGAGGAGGGTTACCGTTATCGTTTGCGCAGCAGCGATTGTGGTTTCTGGATCAATTGCAGCCGGATAGTGTGTCGTACAACGTGCCGCAGGCAGTACGGCTGAAAGGCGAGTTAGGGATCGAAGCGCTGGAGCGGGCGCTGAGTAAGGTAGTTCGGCGGCATGAAGTCCTGCGGACACGGTTTGTGAGTGTTGGTGGCGAGCCGCGACAGGAAGTGCTACCGGCAGCGGACGTAAAACTCGCCGTCACTGACTTGAGGAAGATCGCTGGATCAGACCAGGAAGCGGAACTTGAAAGACTGGTACGCGAAGAGGCACAAGTTCCGTTTGATCTGTCCCGCGGGCCTGTATTACGCGCGGTGCTTTATCAACTCGCGGAGGACGAGCACATATTGCAGATCACGATCCATCACATTGTCGGTGATGGTTGGTCCATAGGTGTTCTGATTCGAGAATTGTGCATTCTCTACGAAGCCGCGAAAAAAGGAGAACGGGCGTCGCTTCCTGAGTTGCCGATACAATATGCCGACTTCGCGATTTGGCAGAGAGAATATCTCCAGGGTGAAACGCTGCAATATCATGTCGACTATTGGAAACGCGAACTCGCCGGAACGACGCCACTGCAACTGCCGACCGATAACCGGAGGCCGCAATTGCAAAGATTTCGCGGGAGTGAGGAGCGATTCATCATTCCGGCCGATCTAACTGCGTCGCTCAAGGCGCTGACCCGGCATGAAGACATCACATTGTTCATGGTGCTGCTGGCTGCGTTCCAGGTCCTTTTGCACCGTTACACCGAACAGTCTGATATCACGATCGGCGCTGATATTGCCAATCGTAACCGGATCGAAACCGAGGGCCTGATTGGTTTCTTCGTCAACCTGATGGTGCTGCGGGTCGATGTTTCAGACGATCCAACGTTTCGTGAGCTGCTGAAGCGTGTGCGACGCATTTCACTCGATGCGTATGCGCATCAGGATCTCCCATTGGAGAAACTGGTCGAGGTGCTCCAGCCGGAGCGCAGCCTTAGCAACAATCCGCTGTTTCAGGTGGTGTTTGTATTGCAGAACCAACCGATGCCGTCATTGGAAGTATCCGGCCTGCGGATCACTCCGATTGCAGTGGACTCCGGGATGGTCCAGTTTGATCTAATCCTTTCAATTACGGAAACAGGGAATGAACTGCAAGGCCGCTTTTCTTACGACATAGATCTGTTCATTCCCGCCACAATCAAACAACTGGCCCGGCGGTTTCGAGTGTTATTGGAAAGCATCGTTGCGAATCCGCACGAACGATTGTCGAATCTGCGCTTTCTTTCAGAAGAGGAAACGAGCGGTTATTCGCACAAGAGTTTTCCGGAAGCTTCGTTGAGCCAGAAAGAGTTTCAGAACCTCGTGCTCGAGATCGGCAACGCCGCACGACAAGGGTAGACAGGACTTTCCTTTTAACACCTTCTCAAAGACAAGATTCAGCGAGCTTGTTAGCAGAGAACCTAAAGCTTGCTCAGAAAAGAAGCATCTTCCCGACGTCCGCCGTAAGACATCTCACTTCAAAGGTCAGGGTTCATCATGAGTCAAAGTGTATTGGCTGTGCGCCACGAGTCAGAAATCTATCAGTGCGTTCGTTGTAACAGCGGACTACAGGAGCATGAGCCCACCGGCCTCGCGTGTGCGACCTGCGGACTCTTCTATCCGACAATCGAGGGCGTAAAGGTCCTCGTCTCGGATCCCGATCAGTTGTTGGGCAAGCATGCGGAATGGCTGACTGAGAGAAGGAAAGAGCTGGAGACTCGCAAAGCGAACGCAACAAACGCCTTCGATGAAGACTTGCACGATCGCGAGAGCCTCGCACTGGTCGAGCAGAGTTACGACGGCTTGCTGGCGAACCTGAACGTGGTCGAAAAACAGATGGAGCCCGTGAAGCAATATCTCGCAGCACGCAATCAGCCACCGAGCCTCTTCAGTGAATTGGAGGGTATCGGCTGGCCGGCTACGGAGATGGTCGAATACTTTTATCGCGATTGGAGCGGGAGCTCGGATGCGCAGGCGCTTGAGGCTCTTTTCACTGATGCAGTCGAGCGGTTTTGCTCCGAGAAGGAGTCAGTCGCGGTGCTTGGCGCCGGCGGTTGCGGATTGCTCCAGAAGCTCCGCCGATCATTTCCGCAAACGTACGGCGTAGATCTTGCCGTCGACACGCTCCTGTTATCTAAAAGGTTGCTCGACGGAGAAAGGCTGACGCTGCACCTCACCGCGCCGCATCTCACCTTCCCTGTTTCCAACCATACGGTGACCCTGGAGGGCGCCCGTCAGAAGCGCACTGGAATCTGTTTGCTCGCCGCGAACGTGAATCAGTTGCCCTTTGGTCCTGCGAGCCTTTCCTGCGTCATCACTCAATACATGATGGACATTGTTCCGAGTCAGGGAAGACTGGCTGCGGAGATTAATCGGGTACTGGTTGAAGGGGGAGTTTGGATCGATTTTAGCCTGCCACTTGCGATGAGCGCGGAAGACCAGTTCAACAGTTTGAACTTGTCGACGTTTCTTGAGCAGTCGGGCTTCGATCTGCTCGACCGGAAAATGCATCGAGTTGATGTGCTTGACTTGTCATCACTAACGGAATGGGCCTGGTCATCGCGCCAAACACCGATCATGTTTGTCGCGAAGAAAGTCTCAGAGCCGGCGACTCCTCGCTACAATTACTTCGCCGAATACTTCGCCAAAAAGGGAGAAGCGATCTGGGACAAAGTCCCAAAACGTGTCGTGGACATCGCGCTAACGAATGAACGGCGGTTCACGAACAGCGGCGTTCAAGAATCGAAGGGTTTGACGGTCCTGCGTCCGAATAACCCGAGAGCAGGTTCGTTCAAGGTCTCGCATCAGACTGCCGCGATGACGGAATGGCTTGTTGACGCCGTTGACGGGACGCGAACCTTACGAGAGATCTCCGATCTCATGCGGAAAGATTTCGGGCCCAACATCCCACCCGACCAGGTGCTCCAGTTCTTCAGCGGTCTCGAAGAGTCGCACCTGATAGAGATTCATTAACGTGGACCTCAGAAACATCGAAAGCATTTATCCGCTGGCGCCGCCGCAGGAGAATTTGCTTCTCAGTGGCTTCGCTCCGGAAACACACTGCGGCCAGTTTACCGTCACGTTGACGGGTGATTTGGACGTTAGCGCGTTTGAGCAAGCGTGGCGTGAAGTAGCGTCCAATTGGCCGGCGTTACGCACTTTCTTTGCCTGGAAACGAGTCGAGAGGCCGCTCCAGCTTGTGACCAGTGAAGCAGATCTCTCAATGGCGCATCTTGACGTGAGAGATCATTCGCCGGAAGCAAGGCAGGAGCAACTGCACGATTTTCTGCGTGCGGATTTTGAACGTGAATTCGATCCGGCGCACGCTCCGCTGCTGCGTGTAACGTTGTGTCGAACGGCTGACGCAGATTGGTTACTGATCTGTTCTTATCATCGTCTGATTCTGGACCATGAGAGCGTGCCGCAGATCTGGGAAGACGTCGTCTCGGTTTACGAAGGTCTCCGCGATGGTATTCGCGTTCCTCTGCCGGCGCGCCCCGCTTATCAGAATTACGTGGCTTACATCCAGCAGTCTGTAAATCGAGAAGAAGCAGAGGCGTTCTGGAAGAAAACACTCGAAAGCGCCGGTGCCCCGACCGAATTGTCGATCGAAAGCCCGGACTACTTGAGCGATCGAGCGAACTTTAAGCAGGAAGAGATGCTTCTTTCTGAAGAGGCTTCGTTGACGCTTAGGGCTTTTGCCGAGCAAAACAACATTCGAATGGGCACGATACTGACTGGAGCCTGGGCGCTCCTCCTTGGCCGTTACAGCAACGAAGACAAGGTTATTTTCGGGACCACGCAATCAAGTCGTCCGCAGGCATTGCCGGGAATCGACAAGATGGCGGGAAGCTTTCTCAACACACTTCCGCTTCCCGTTTATATCAAACGTAAGCAACCGGTGCGGCAGTGGCTGGACCAACTGCAACAATCAGCGAACAGTGCGCTCCTACACCAGCACGTCGGACTAAACAGGGTCCGCGGGTGGGCCAACGTACCGGCTGATAGTCCATTGTTCGACAGCGTTGTAGTGCTTAACACGCAGACCAGCGCAGACAAAGCGCCCTGGAAACGCGACAGTAGCGGTTTCATTGTGAGCGAAGTTCGGATTACCGAGCCCGGCGGCGCGCCTTTGACGATCAGCATGGTTGAAGATCCGGCTCTTGCGATTCAGTTCACCTATCACACGGGCCGTTTCAGCGAAAGCAAAGTACGAAGACTACTCGAGCATCTCGTCCACCTGCTCGAGAAGATTCTTGTGCTGCCTGAACGACTTGTGGACGAGCTGCCAATACTGCCTACGCGGACGCTGGACCAACTCATCAACGACTGGAACGACAACCGCACCGATTATCCTCGCGACCACACGCTTGCGGCGTTGTTTGAAGAGCAGGTCCGCCAGACGCCACACGCTGTGGCCCTCGAATTTGCAACGGAACAGTTGAGGTATTCGGAGCTGAACCGGCGATCCAATCAACTGGCCCACTATCTCCGTAGGCTTGGCGTCGGTCCTGAAGTAACGGTCGGCTTATATCTCGATCGCTCAGTGGAAATGATCGTGGCCCTGCTCGGCATCCTCAAGGCCGGTGGTGCTTACCTGCCGCTCGATATCGGCTATCCGCTCGAACGGCTGGCGTTCATGATCGAAACGTCTCAAACGTCAGTGCTCCTCACACGAGAGGATCTGAGTGAGACTTTGCCTACCTTCTGGGGACAAGTCGTGAACGTCGATACCGATTGGGAGACGATCGCGAACGAATCCGAAGCGGATCCCGTTACTACGACCCGAGCCGATAATCTCGCGTACCTGATGTTCACGTCCGGCTCGACGGGAACGCCCAAAGCGATCAGTATCACCCATCGCAACGTGGTGCGTCTGGTTAAGCAGACCAACTTTGTGCACTTCGGGCCCGAGGAAGTGTTTCTGCAACTGGCGCCTATCTCTTTTGACGCTTCGACGTTTGAGATTTGGGGCAGTCTGCTCAATGGGGCGCGTCTCGTGATCATGCCGCCACATCAATCCTCGCTCGAAGAGTTGGGAGCGAAATTGCGGCAAGCGAACGTGACCACTCTCTGGCTCACGGCCGGACTCTTCAATCTGATGGTTAATGAGCGACCGCAGGATTTGCAGGAGTTGAAACAGTTACTTGCGGGCGGCGATGTGCTGATGCCTCGTGAGGTACGAATACTGCTGGCCAATATGAACGGCGGCAAGCTAATCAATGGGTATGGACCAACCGAGAGCACTACGTTTGCTTGTTGTTATCCGATGAGCAGCGAAACCGCAATCGGGCCTACAGTTCCGATTGGACGTCCGATTTCGAACACTCAGGTTTATGTGCTCAACAAGGAACTGCAACCAATGCCGGCCGGGGCTGCCGGTGAGCTTTATATCGGCGGCGATGGGCTGGCGCGCGGTTATCACAATCGTCCTGAACTCACGGCAGACCGGTTTGTACCTCATCCGTTTAGCGTGCATGCCGGTGGCCGGCTTTATCGAACAGGAGATCTGGTCCGCTATCGCGACGACGGGGTCATTGAGTTTCTCGGTCGTCACGACAACCAGGTAAAGGTGCGCGGTTTTCGTATCGAGTTGGGAGAGATTGAAGTCACTCTCGCACGCCATCCTGCCGTGAAGCAGGCGGTGGTTGTGGCGCGGACAAATGACGGAGCCGAGAAACAGCTAATTGCATACATTGTGACGAATGACGGCACGGAGCTGACCAGCGCCGAGATGCGCGACTATTTAAAGGAGCGCCTGCCGGAGCACATGATTCCGCCGCAGTTGGTAACGCTCGATGCCTGGCCGCTGACGCCGAACGGAAAAGTTGACCGGGCGGCGCTGGCTTCTGCTGCCGTGACCAACACCGATCCGGAGTCAGCTTTCATACCACCTGAGACAGCGGAAGAAAAAGCTTTAGCATCGGCCTGGATGCAGGTGCTCGGACTCGAACGGGTCGGAGCCGGTGAAAACTTCTTCGATCTCGGCGGCGACTCTATCCGCAGTCTTCAGATTCGTGCGCTGGTCCAAAAGCTTGGTTATGACTTTTCGATCAAGGAACTCTTCCAATGCCAGACAATCGGCGAACTGGCCGCGGTGCTCGTTCCCTTTGTCGAGGATTTACAGTCCGATTCGGAAGCTGAGCCTTTTGCGCTGATCAGTGCGGTTGATCGGGAAAGATTGCCCGATGACGTCGAGGACGCTTACCCGCTGGCACAACTGCAACTCGGGATGCTCTTTCACGGCGAGTTAGCAGTTGACGCGCCCGTCTATCACGATCTGTTCAGCTTCCATCTGCGTTCGCGATTCGATCTGCTTGCATTGCGTGGTGCTTTGCAGCAACTCAGTGAACGACACTCAGCGCTGCGCACTTCATTTGATCTCGGTAGTTATAGCGAACCCCTGCAACTGGTACACGAAACTCTCGAGATACCGCTCTCGGTAGTTGATCTGCGCCATGCATCTCCGGAAGGGCAGGACGAAACCATCGTCGCCTGGATGGAAAATGAAAAGCGACAGGGTTTCACTTTGCAGTATCCGCCGTATCTTCGCCTTTTCGTATTGTTGCGGACGCCCGACACCTTCCAATTTTCCGTCAGCTTTCATCATGCCTTGCTTGATGGCTGGAGCCTGGCCTCGATGCTGACGGAGTTGTTCACGGTGTATTACTCGCTGCTGGATAGTCCGGGTCTGCCGCCGGTTGCGGAGCCGCTTAAGACGACGTGTCGCGACTTCATCGCGCTCGAACGAGAGGCGCTCGAGTCTGAGGATTGCCGTCGTTTCTGGAGTGAACGTCTCGATGATATTTCCGTCATTACGCTGCCGCCGCCGCAAGCGCCGCTGGTTTCCGAGCAACTGGTGTTCGAAGAACGCTTCAATCCGGAGTTCACTAACCGTATGCGCGCTCTTGCCCGCCTCGCGGGTGTCTCTTTAAAGAGTGTTTTGTTGGCGGCCCATCTGAGAGTGATGGCTTTTGTCAGCGGTGGTTCGCCCGCCGTTACGACAGGGGTTGTCTTTAATGGCCGGCCTGAAGATGAAGACGGCGAACGGGTCCTGGGCTTGTTCCTCAACACTCTGCCATTTTCGTTACGACTGACCGGTGGAACGTGGACCGATCTATTGAACGAAGTTCATGAAGCCGAGGCCCGCATCACGCCGTTTCGCCGTTATCCCATCGCAGCGCTTCAGAGCGAGCGCAGTGAGAGACCGCTTTTTGAGATTGCCTTCAACTTTGTTCACTTCCATGTACTGCAAGGCTTGCAAGAGTTTTCAGATCTCGAGGTCCTGGACATACGTGCCTACGGAAAGACCAACTTTCCTTTCATCGTCAGCTTCGCGCTCAATCCTGAAACGAGCGACTGCTCGATGAGAATCGAATATGACACGGCCAAAGTGACCTCGGACACAGTTGCCGCTATCGGCAGATATTTCGTTGCCGCGCTTCAGGCGATGACCGGCAATCCGCACGCTCGTTACGAAGAATGCGAATTGCTCTCAGCTTCGGAACAACAGCTACTGCTTTACGACTGGAACGACACCGCGGCGCATTATCCACCGGGCCAGTGTTTGCACCAACTCTTTGAAGTTCAGGCACGCCGGACTCCCGCGGCAATCGCCGTTGTTGGGGAAGACGAAACTCTCACTTACGCGCAGTTGGACCAGCGCGCCACGGTATTGGGCCGTTGGTTACAGGCGCAAGGTGTCGGTCCTGAGCGACTGGTTGCGGTTTGTTTGACGCGTACGCCGCGCATGATCGTCACCCTGCTGGGGATACTCAAGGCCGGCGGCGCTTATCTGCCCCTGGACGTCCAATACCCGCCGGAGCGGCTGCGCTGGATGACGTCAGACGCGCAAGTCGGTTGGATCCTCACAGAACATAGTTTGCGCAAAATGGCGGACGCATTCGCTAGCGACAGCCCCATTATTTATCTGGATGAAGCGTGGGAGCAGATTGAGGCCTTTGAGACCAAGGGCGTGGAAGCCGGCAGTCCTGTCACCTCCGCGAACCTTGCTTACGTCATCTACACGTCAGGATCGACAGGGAAGCCAAAAGGCGCAATGGTTACACACGAGGGCGTTGTGAACTGTCTTTACTGGATGCAGGAGACATACGGCCTCAATCCGGACGATAGCTTCCTGATGAAGACTTCGCTCAATTTCGATCCATCAGTGTGGGAAATTTTCTGGCCGTTATGGATCGGCGCGCACGTCGTCCTCGCACGACCTGATGACCATCTCGAACCAGCCTATCTCGTCGATAGAATCATCGAGGAAAGAATCACCAGCGCTTATTTCGTACCTTCGATGCTGGAGCTGATCGTCAGAACACCGGGTATTGAGAAGGCCGTCTCATTGCGACGTGTTATCTCCGGCGGCGAGAAATTGTCGAACGAAATTATCGATCGCTTTTTCTCTGCGACCGATGCTGAGCTGCACCATTCATATGGCCCAACCGAGACGTCGATTGCCGCCAGTGAGTGGCGCTGTGAGAGAAATGCGGAAGGACGAGTTGTGACCATCGGGCGACCGTTGGCGAATACACAACTCTACGTCCTCGATCCATTCGGAAGGCCGGTCCCTGCCGGCACGCCAGGCAACCTCTTCATCGGCGGCATCGGAGTTGGTCGCGGGTACCTCGGCCGTCCTGAATTGACGGCAGAGCGTTTCGTGCCTGACCCGTTTGGCGGCAAACCGGGAGCGCGTCTTTATCGCTCGGGCGATCTGGTCCGTTATCTCCCCGATGGCCGCATTGAATTTCTGGGCCGTTGCGATTTCCAGGTGAAAATCAGAGGTTATCGCATTGAGTTGGGCGAAGTGGAAGCGGCGTTGCGGCAACATGAGGGTGTTCGCGAGTGCGTCGCGCAAGCAATTGATGACGAGTCCGGTGGCAAGCGTTTGGCCGCTTACGTCACGCTTGAGGCAGCCGGCTCGACGTTCTCTGTAAGCGAACTTCGTCACTACCTCAAGAAGCATTTGCCCGATTACATGGTTCCAACCTCAATCGCGGTGCTCGAATCACTGCCGCTGATGCCCAACGGCAAGCTCGATCGCGCGGCGTTGCCTGCGGCAGAGTCGCCGGATAAAGAAGAACCCTACGTCTCACCGCTTACGGCAATCGAAGAGTTACTCACCGGACTCTGGAGCGACGTGCTGGGCGTTGGACGCGTCAGCGTAGAAAGCGATTTTTTCGAGATGGGTGGCAACTCGCTGATGGCAACGCAACTGGTGTCGCGCATCCGTGAAGTCTTTCGCGTTGAAATGCCGCTGAAACAAATTTTCGAGCGGCCAACAATCAGAAGTCTCGCCGAGTTGTTGCAATCGTCCGAGGTAACGAAGGAGTCAGAGCTACCGCCGATGGTACCGGTTACCCGTGATCGCGATCTGCCACTTTCCTTCGCGCAGATGCGTTTGTGGTTCCTGTATCAACTCGAACCCGAATCGACCGCATATAACATCCCGGCTGCCGTACGTCTGACAGGGCAACTCGATGTGCCGGCGCTCGACCAAACTCTAAGCGAGATACTGCGACGGCACGAACCGCTGCGCACAACCTTTGCGACAGTCGCCGGCACGCCAGTGCAAGTTATCGCACCGGCCGAGCCGGTCCGTTTAGCGATCAGAGATCTCAGCAGCTTCGAAGACTGCGAGCGGGAAGCGCAGCGATTGATTCATGAAGAAGTTGAGCCCCCTTTTGATCTCGAACGTGGCCCAGTCGTGCGTATATCTCTCTTTCGTCTCGGCGAGGAAGAACACTTGCTGCTGCTGGTGCTACACCACATCGCGTCGGATGCGTGGTCCACGGGCGTTCTCGAGCGCGAGCTTTTTGCGCTATACGAAAGTTTCGTCGCGGGCAAACCATCACCGCTGCCGGAACTCGAAACGCAATATGCCGATTTTGCACATTGGCAACGCACCTGGCTCACGGGCGAAGTCCTGGAAAGGCAGCTTGCCTACTGGAAACGACAACTCGGCGGGCGCTTGCCGGTGTTGCATCTGCCAACTGACATGCCGCCACCGGCAATCCAGGGTTTTCGGGGCGCTGCTCTGAGATTCAACGCCCTTGCACCGTTGACTGAACCGCTGAAGTCTCTAAGCCGTCGCGAAGGTGTAACTCTCTTCATTACGCTGCTGGCAACGCTCAAAGTATTGCTCCACCACTTCACCGGACGGCCCGATATACCAGTAGGCGCCACCCTTGCCGGACGTAATCACGCTGCACTAGGACCGCTCGTCGGGTTCTTCGTAAACACGGTAGTTCTTTACACGGACGTTTCCGGTGATCCGACGTTTCACGAGTTGCTGGTTCGGGTGCGGCAAGTTTCACTCGGCGCCTATGCGAACCAGGACGTGCCGTTCGATCGAGTGTTGGAAGAACTCAAGGTGGATCGCAGCGGAACTCAGAACCCGTTGGAAGTGGCCTTTGCCTTCGACAACACTCCGCAAGAAACAGCGGAACTGTCCAGTCTGAAAATTACTATGGTCGAAACCAATCTCGAGACCACTAGACTCAATCTCGTTCTCGCACTGTCCGAAACGCCAAACGGTTTGACGGGTTCGTTCCAATACAACGTGGACTTATTCAACGCTTCGACGATCGCGCTAATGATCAGTCATTACGAACTGCTGTTGCGGAGCGTTCTGGCGCGGCCGGACATTCGCGTCAGTGCTTTGCGGGAAATTCTCGACGACGACGACCGTCAGTTGCGGGCACAAAAACAGAATGAGTTGAAATCTGCGCGCCATCGGATGGTCCAAAACGCGCGACTGACCTCCGTCGTCCGGCAGTCCGTGGAAGGAGCTGTGCAATGAACATGACTGGTAACAGAGAAGCATGGTTAGCGAAGCGGCGTTTGATTCAGCCGCAAGGCATCAAGCTTTCAGCCGACACGCTGGTGCGCCTCGAGAACAACGACGGCAAGACGTTACCGGTGGTGGTCCAGGCCAACGTTCCGGGTGTAGACCTTTCTGAGTGGGCCGCCGGTAATCTTGATTTCATCGAGCGCAACTTGTTGTCGCGAGGTGGTCTGCTCTTCCGCGGCTTCGAGGTCAGCGATCATCACGATTTCGACAGCTTTCTCACTGCTATCAAGCTGCCTCGAATGCATTACATGGAAGGCGCGACGCCCCGCACCGAACTGAGCGAAAAGGTCTACACGTCGACAGAGTACCCCTCCGATCAAACTATCGCGCTGCATAACGAACTCAACTACGTCGTCACCTGGCCCATGAAGATCTTTTTCTTCTGCGTTGTAGCGGCGGAAACGGGAGGCGAGACTCCGATTGCCGACGTACGCAAGGTCTATGACCGGCTGGACCCTGAAATCCGCGCAGGCTTTGCGAGGAAAGGTTGGATGCTTGTTCGCAATTTCGGCGAACACATGAGTTTGCCGTGGCAGACATCTTTCCGCGTCAAGGAAAAAGCGGAGCTGGAAGCATATTGCCGGCAATCGCGCATTGAATACGAGTGGATCGGCGATCGGCTCCGTACCAGGCAGACGCGACCGGCCGTACGCCAGCACGTACTCACAGGCGAATGGGTGTGGTTCAACCACGTTGCCTTTTGGCACGTTTCAAGTCTCGACCCCACCGTACGGCAGATGTTCCTGGCTGAGTTTGGTCAGGATGATCTGCCCTACAACACGTATTACGGTGACGGTTCACACATCGATGATGCGGTCGTTGAAGCGGTGCGCGAAGCATATCGTCAGGAGACTGTTACGTTCCCATGGCAGCCGGGCGATCTACTCATGCTCGACAACATGATGGTGGCCCATGGCCGTTACCCCTTTACGGGTGAACGCAAGATCCTCGCGGCGATGGGTGAGCCATGTCAAAGCGGGCAACTCGCGTCTCAACAGGCAGCAATTGCTTAGAGTCTTGGCAGGTTGCACAGAGAAGAAGCAAACACTTCGGGAGAGGACATGCAAGTAGCTACAGGAGTGAAGCGGGAGATTAGCGAAGGGTTCCGGCTTTCGCCACAACAAAGGCGTCTCTGGATGCTTCAGCAAGCTGATGGCGCGACTTCGTGGCGCGCGCGCAGCATCGTGCTTGTCGAGGGGCCGTGCGACAGCAAATTTCTGCAGGCGGCAGTAGATGAAGTGATGCGCCGTCACGAAGCTCTGCAACTCAGCTTTCAAAGCCTGCCGGGGATGAAGATTCCGCTGCAACTCAAAGATGAGGAACAGCGTGCGAGTCTGACCACACCTCAGTGTTGGGACAATCTGGAGTCGCGCGAGCAGCAATTGCGTCTTCTAGCTTTACTGAAAACGGGCGCGAATGTCGATTCCGAGAAACCGTTGCTGTCGTCGATAAAGCTATCCGAAACGAGCAATGCGCTGCTGATAGATCTGCCTGCACTGTGCTGCGACTCGACCGGGCTGGACAACCTCGCGAAAGAGATTGCCGGATCGTACAAAAGACTTCTGGTTGGCGAGGAGTCACCATCTGAAACGCTCCGATACACCGTAATCTCCGAATGGCTGAATGAACTCTTCGAGTTGGAGGAGGTCGAACCAGGAAGAGCTTACTGGCGCTCAGAGATGCTCGCTGCAAACCTGCAACTGCGGTTGCCGGATGAACTCTCGGCGCAGCTGCCGGCGTCGTTCCTGCCGGAGAAGTTCGAGTTGGAAGCGAAGCCCGGCACATTGAAAGGTCTCGTCGCAGTTGCCGGGCGATACGCGACGTCGATCAAAGTCGTACTATTGGCTGCTTATGAAACCCTGCTCTCGCGGTTGACCGATGTTGCGGAAGTTACTGTGGGTGTGGCCTATGACGGACGGCCAGACGCTGAGCTCGCGAGCGCGATCGGTCTGTTGACAAAATACCTGCCGGTCAACTGCCGCGTTGAAAGGGAGCTTCGATTCGGCGAAATCGTGCGACGTGCCGCTGAAGCCGATCAAGCGGCCGCCGAATGGCAGGAGTGTTTCTCGTGGGACCAGGCGGATATTAAAGAAAAGGGTGCGCCGGGATTCTTTCCTTACTGCTTTACCTTCGAGCAGCGCGCACCAGCACAACTCGCAGGAAATGTCCGCTTCCGCGTCGAGAAAAACCAGGTGTTGCTTGACCGCTTCAAACTCAATCTTTCGTGCCGCTTAGATCCCGAAGAATTGAGTGTCGCACTTGATTATGATGCGAACTTCTACGACGTCCGAGATGTCGAAAGACTGGCGGAGCAATTCCAAACTCTGCTCAGCAGCATCATCGAGAACCCTGACGAAGTGATCGGGAGGCTTACCCTGCTTCCGTGGTCCGAGCGCGCTTTGTTCCTCGATACCTTCAGTAACACGAAGACAAGCTTTGGGCGCGTGAATCTTGTGCACCGTTTGATCGAGGACCAGGTTGAACGCGCGCCTGCCGCTCCCGCCCTGGTCTTCGGCGCGGAGATATTGACTTATCGCGCGCTGAATGAGCGCGCGAATCAACTGGCGCATTATCTGCGACGACACGACGTCGGCCCTGACGTGCTGGTCGGTGTTTGCCTCGAACGATCGCCGGAAATGATCGTCGCTTTGCTGGCTATACTCAAAGCCGGAGGCACGTATGTTCCGCTCGATCCAGCTTACCCGCGTGACCATCTGACTTTCCTACTCAACGACACAGACGCAAAACTGCTGCTGACGGTCGAACGATTGGCCGCGGCGTTGCCCGCAACGGCGGCGCAACTGCTCCTTCTGGATGCAATTTCGAACGAGTTAAGAAAGGAAGAGCGGACGAACCCCGCCCCTTCGGCGAGGCCGGATAATCTCGCCTACGTGATCTACACTTCCGGTTCCACGGGGAATCCGAAAGGCGTGATGATCTCTCATCGATCGATCTGTAATCGCCTGCTATGGTCCCAGCATAATTTTCCACTTTCCGCCGCCGATACGGTTCTGCAGAAAACGGTCTACAGTTTCGACGCGTCAGTATGGGAAATCTTTGTGCCGTTGCTGGCCGGCGCGCGACTCGTGCTGGCCCAGCCGGGCGGACACCAGGACAGTGCTTACCTGGTAAACGCAATCATTGAAAATCGGGTGACTACGCTGCAACTGGTACCTTCAATGCTCAGAGTGCTGTTGCAAGAGGATCGAATCGGCGAGTGCAGGAGTTTGCAGCGGGTGTTCTGTGGTGGCGAGGCGTTGACGTCAGACATCGTGACTGAATTCCGGCAAAAGCTAAATCCGCAGTTGATCAACTTATATGGCCCCACAGAAACCTCGATCGATGCCACGTCTCAGCAGGTCGAAGAATTGCCCACAAAGCGAATCGTGTCTCTCGGGAAACCGATCGCCAACATGCGTGTTCACTTGCTCGACTCCGATCAAAACCTTGTTCCTCTGCACAGCCAGGGTGAAATATACATCGGCGGTGTCGGCCTGGCGCGCGGGTATCTGCGCCGGCCTGACTTGACCGCTGAGCGGTTCGTTCCGGATCCGTTCAGCTCCGAACCCGGACAACGGCTGTATCGGACGGGCGATCTTGCGACGCAGTCCAGAGATGGTGCGATCGAGTTTCTTGGTCGAACCGATCATCAGATCAAGTTGCGTGGTTTCCGCATTGAGCTGGGTGAGATCGAAGCGTCGCTCAGGCGACATCCCGCCATCCAGAACAGCGTCGTCACCGTGCGCGAAGACGTCAGGGGCGATCAACGGCTGGTGGCGTACGTTGTGCCGCGACAGAAACACACTTCAGAGATGAACGGGCATACGCTCTATCGACTTCCAAACGGCGTCGAAATTGCGCATCTGAACAAGAACGAGACTGACCATCTGTATCAGGAAGTCTTTGAAAAACAGAATTACCTGCGCCACTCAATCACACTGCGCGACGGCGACTGCATCTTCGACGTGGGAGCAAACGTCGGCATGTTTACGTTGTTCGTCAACGATATGTGCCGCGACGCGACGATCTACGCGTTTGAACCGATTCCTACAACCTTTGCCGCGCTTCAGTACAACGTCGCCACTTATAAGTTGAATGTTAAGCCTTATAACTGTGGCCTCTCCGATCACAGCGGCAGCGCGTCGTTCACCTTCTATCCGAAAGTTTCTGCCAGCTCCGGAATGTATGCGGATCCAGTCGCCGACGAACTGGTGACGCGGGCCTATCTGGCCAATCAGGACGCGCGACTGGAAAGCTTCGCCGACGAGTTGCTGGAAGGACGTTTCAAAACGGAGACATTTGTCTGTCCGTTGAAAACCATCTCTGACGTGATCAGTGAAAACCAGATCGAGCGCATAGACTTGCTGAAACTTGACGTCGAGAAAAGTGAGCTGGATGTCCTGCGGGGCATACGGTCCGAAGACTGGCCCAGGATCAAGCAGGTCATCGCCGAAGTCCACGACATTGACGGGCGTATGGATCACTTCACGCGTCTACTGGAGGCCAACGGCTTTGATGTGAAGCGCGATCAGGACTCATCCTTCCGGCACACGGGCCTCTATCACGTCTACGCGATTCATCCATCACGACCGGAATCATGGCAAAGCAGTCACTCAGGCGGGTATCTGAGTCAGCTCGTGCTCTCGGTTGCAAGTGTGCAAGATTATCTGAAGGAGAAACTTCCCGCCCATATGGTTCCTTCAGCGGTTGTGTTCATGGAGTCATTACCAACACTGCTGAATGGAAAGATCGATCGCAAGTCGTTACCCGCGCCCGACTCATCACGGCCGGAAATACGAACAGCTTATGCAGCGGCACGCAATCCTTTGGAAGATCGTCTCGTTGAGATGTGGGGCGAGTTGCTCGGAGTCGAACGGATCGGCGTGGACGACAACTTCTTCGAACTGGGAGGCCACTCGCTGCTGGCAACACAGTTCATTACCCGTTTGCGCGAATTACTCAAAATTGATGTATCGCTGCGAAGCTTCTTCGAATCTCCCAGGATTGCGAGCCTGGCCCAAGTGATCCTGTCAAAACTTGCCGAACAGTCCGGCGACGAGACGATGGAACAACTGCTCGCTGAGATTGAGGGACTATCCGAAGCAGACGCATCCTCCCTGACCGCCAGCTAGCACGCTCAAATAACAAACTTAAAGCAGCTCTTTTCTGTGCAGTCTCTGTCTACTGTGTGGTTAATGATTAATTGGAAAGAACAACCCACAGAGCCACGGAGAACACAGAGGTTGCACAGAGGAAAAACGAAAGGATCCTAACCACCATGAGGGAAGGAATATTGTCGGCGGTCGGCAATACCCCATTAATCAAACTTTCGCGCCTTTTCTCCGACGTCGACTTCCATGTTTATGCCAAGTTGGAAGGCTTCAATCCCGGAGGCAGTACGAAGGATCGACCGGCTATCAACATTATCCAACAGGGGATTGATAGTCGTGCCATCCACCCGGGCTCTGTCGTGGTCGAATCGACCTCCGGGAATATGGGCATTGGATTGGCCCAGGCCTGTTCGTATTTCGGGCTGCGTTTGATCTGTGTCGTCGATCCTAAAACCACCATTCAGAACATTCGACTGTTGCGAGCTTACGGCGCGGAAGTCCATATGGTGATGGAGCCCGATCCGAATACCGGGGAATACCTGCAAGCACGTCTCGAGCGCGTACACGAACTGCTGAAGAGTATCGACAATAGCTTCTGGCCCAATCAGTATGCCAACTCGCTGAATCCGGACGCTCATCATCGCACGATGGCTGAGATCGAACGCGAGCTTGACGGCCGCGTCGACTACCTTTTCTGCGCGACGAGCACGTGCGGCACCATGCGTGGTTGCGCCGAGTATGCACGTAAACATTTCCTGAAGGTAAAGACCATTGCAGTCGATGCAGTTGGCAGCGTCATCTTCGGTGGTGAGAAATCAAAACGCCTCATACCGGGTCACGGCGCAGCAGTTCGCCCCTCGCTTTACCAGAATGATCTTGCCGATCAGGTCGTGCTGGTTACGGATCTCGACTGCGTAGTCGGTTGCCGCCGGCTGGTGCGTTCTGAGGCTGTACTTGCCGGCGGTTCGTCAGGCGGCGTGATCATGGCGATAGACCAGATCAAGTCTGTGATTCCGAAGGACGCGAATTGCGTAGCTATTCTGCCCGACCGCGGCGAACGATATCTCGACACTATCTTTTCCGAGGAGTGGGTGCTTGAACATTTCGGCGAAGTGTCGCACCTGTGGGAAAACTCTTTGAGGGCTCCAAAGTGGCTAGTCGCGGCATATTGATATTAACGAGCGACGAAATCGAGACCATCCTGCTGAATCGCGAGATGCAACTTCTCGAGATCGTCAAAGAAGCTTATCTGGCCCACCGGGCAGGAGAGAGCTCTTTGCCCAATTCACTCTTCCTGCGCTTTCCGAATGGCGACGGCAACCGCATCATTGCGCTGCCGGCTTATCTCGGCGCCGGCTTTGACGTTGCGGGAATGAAGTGGGTGTCGTCATTTCCCCGGAATATCCAGTCAGGATTAAACCGGGCGTCAGCGGTCATCATTCTGAACTCTCCCTCAACTGGCCAGCCGTTCGCTTTCATCGAAGGATCGATCATTAGTGCCAAGCGCACCGCGGCCAGTGCAGCCCTTGCCGCTCGAGTTCTACACGGCGCTTCCAATGATGGTCCCAACAGTATCGGCTTCATCGGTTGTGGTCCGATCAATTTCGAAGTGGCCCGCTTCATTCTGGCGGTTTGGCCCAACCTGAAACAATTTCTGGTCTTTGATACTGATCCTGAGCGTGCTCGGCAATTCGGCGCAAAGTGTCGCGGACTCAGTCGCACCGTGGAGATCGCCACTATGCCGGAGAGTTCGGATCTGCTGAGTCAAACTCGCCTGGTTGCGGTTGCAACCAATGCAGGTACACCTCATCTTCACGATCTCTCAATGTGTCCAACGCGGACTACGATTCTGCACATATCGCTGCGGGACCTTTCACCCGAGTTGATTCTCGCCTGCGATAACATCGTCGACGATGTCGAGCACGTTTGCCGCGCGCAGACATCGGTGCATATGGCAGAGCAGCTCGTGGGGAACCGTGACTTTATTCGCTGCACACTCGCCGATCTGCTGGGGCCTGCAGCACCACCACGCCGAGATGAGAAGACAGTCACGATCTTTAGCCCGTTTGGACTTGGTTTGCTTGATCTGGCCCTCAGTAGATTCGTTTACGAGGCCTCGCGCGAGCAGAATTACGGTGTGATGATCAATTCGTTTCTGCCTGAGCCATACCTGGAAGCCCGCTAACACCTGCAAGAGAAATGAGCGACCTTTCGGAACGCATCGGTAAATTGTCGAGCGCCAAACTCGAGTTGCTGGCGCAACGCCTGCGGGAACGCAGGCAGAGCGAGCGCGATATCCAACGACGCGCGCGGCGCGGTGTTCCGGCCGTGCTCTCATATCCGCAACAGCGAATGTGGCTGCTGCACCAGTTGGAACCGAATAGTGCGGCGCTGAACAGTGCGGCGGCTGTGCGTTTATGTGGACCACTCGACCTCCCGGCACTGCAACACAGCTTTTCTGAAATAGTGCGGCGTCATGAACCGTTGCGAACAACTTTTGAACTGCGAGAAGGAGAGCCGATTCAGATCGTGCATGACGCGTCCGAGTGCAGGCTCCCTGTGCTTGATCTGTCACCACTGCCGGCAGCACAGCAAGAGCAGGAGCTTGATGTCGTGATGAGGAACGAGGCAGAACGTCCGTTTGTGCTTGCAGAAGGGCCTGTATTTCGGACCACGCTCATCAGACTTGGCGAAGAGCATCACATCTTGCAGATCGTCATGCATCACATTGTTACTGACGGATGGTCAATTGGGGTGTTGGTAAAAGAGGTGGCTGCGCTTTACCGGTTATACATAAAAAGGGAAGCGCAGCCACTGCCGGAGTTGCCGATTCAATATGCGGATTATGCAGAGTGGCAACACGAGTGGCTGCAAAGTGAAATGGCAGCTAAACAATTGAGTTATTGGAAGCGGCAGTTGTCAGGATCTCTTCCCTTATTAGAAATGCCTGTCGATAGAGAGCGGCCCGCCGTCGTCAGTTATCGTGGCGCGACTTTGACGTTCGAGATTGAGGAAGAGTTGCGCCACGAGCTGACGACACTGGCGGTGAAAGAGGGCGCGACGGTGTTTATGGTCCTGCTCGCGGTTTTCAAAACGCTGCTTCACCGGTACACCGCGCAGACTGACATCGTGGTGGGCACCAACATTGCGAATCGAAACAGCAGCCAGCTCGACAACCTCATCGGCTGTTTCGTCAACAACCTGGTCTTGCGCACTGACCTCTCAGGCAATCCTTCGTTTCGAGAGGTGCTGCGTCGTGTTCGTGAAGTAACACTGACGGCATATACGAATCAGGAGCTGCCTTACGAAATCTTGGTGGACGCATTGCGTGCCGAGCGGGGATCGAGGACGGACCAGCTCTTTCAAGTGATGTTTGTGTTGCAGAACAATCCAATGCCGCCGGCAACCCTCGAAGGACTGGACGTCTCGTGGGTTTCCGTCGGGACTGAGGCGGCGGCGTTCGATCTGATCCTCTTTGTGACCGAGTCGAAGAGTGGACTAGTCGGTTACGTCCAGTACGACAGCGATTTGTTTGACGCGTCAACGGTCGAGCGAATCGTGGAGCGCTTCAAGATCGTGCTGCAACAGGTCGTGGCAGATCCTGACGAGCGCATTGGGAGTCTTTTATTAACGACTGCCGAGGAGATGAAAGCCCTGACTGCAAGTCTTAACGTGCCATTGGTTTTGCACGAAACGTCACAATGAATCCCTGAATCTTCTCTGTTGGCGGTCCCTCTGAACATGTCTTTGAAAACTGGTCACACGATACTCCTGGGCGGGATCGGGGGCGATTCTCACTCCGTCGGTCTGACGATTCTCCACAACGCTCTGCTCGTTAATGGTTATCGCGTCAGGTATCTAGGGACGCAAACCAAACTGGCGGAGTTCTTCCGGTTCGCTGCGTTCGCAAATGCAGTGATGCTTTCGAGCATGGATGGACACACGAACCATTACCTGCGGCGCTTTCCGGAACTGCTGAAACAGCACCAGGTGCATGGGCCACGTTGGTATCTCGGCGGCAACCTCGACATCGGCGAAGGGCTTGGCTACGAAGCACGTTTTCGCGAGATGGGGTTTCATCGCGTGTTCGTTCGTTTCGTTGACATCAGAACGGTGCTGCGATTGCTCGAAAGCGATCTGCACGAAGTGGATCCGGTTCCCGAAGTTGCGTCGGTTTGGGATTTGACGGGAGAGCGGGCCCTGCATCTGCCGGGTCCAATCTCGGATGATCTGTTGGATCTCGAGTCGTTCGAAAGCAGTCGTCGCGAGGTGTTGGAAGGATGGAAGACGGGTTATCAAGCCCGAAACCTCGAAGAGAACGCTGAGTTCCTCGCGCGCCAACCGCAGTGGTGCCGGCTTCAGGCGCAGGTAAATCAACGCCGGCACGGTAAACTGGTCCAGCCGCGCTGTGGTGTAGCGCTGATCGAGCAACAGATAGAGCTCTTCCAGGCGTTCAAACACGCCGGCGTGAAGGTGCTCTCGTATCAGGTCGATTCGTTGACGCGTAACAACAACTACGCGGACGCCGAACTGGCAATCAAAGAGAGTCGGGCTACAAAAACGTCGGCGCTCAATGGCTTTCCCGTCATCAATCACGGCGTCGCCGGTTTGCGCCGAATAATTTCAGAGGTCAACGTTCCCCTACAGACACGTCACAGCACTCGCGATCCACGTCTGCTGGCTGAGATTTCATACGCGGGTGGTGTTACCGCATTCGAAGGCGGCGCCATTTGCTACAACATTCCTTATTATAAGGACTACCCGCTGGATGAATCCGTTCGAGCATGGCAATACGTCGATCGCCTCACCGGAATTTACTATGAGCGATTTGGTATTGCCCTGGATCGCGAATTTTTTGGCACGCTCACGGCCACGCTGATTCCGCCCTCAATAGCCATCGCGGTCAACATCATCGAAGCCATTCTGGCAATCCGGCAGGGCGTGAAGCGCCTGAGTCTGGGCTATGCCGAACAAGGCAACAGAATTCAGGACATCGCCGCGATTCGGATGATGAAAGAGATGTCCGAAGATACTGTGCTCCGGCTTGGGTACAAAGATATCGAGATCAGCACGGTCTTCCACCAATACATGGCTGCGTTTCCTCCGACTATAAAGCACGCCGAAGAGTTGATCTATCAGTCGGCTGTAACGATGGGACTGTCCGGCGCTACGAGAATGCTTATCAAGACGCCCGTCGAAGCAATCATGATTCCCACGCTCAAAGACAACGTCCACGCAATCGGGCTGGCCACGCGCGGACTCGCAGATCATTCGCGTTTCCATCCGGACGAGGCGCTCATCGCTGAAGAGTGCCAACTGATTCGCCGCGAGACGCATGCGATTCTCGACAGCGTTTTGCTTTGCGGGAACGGCAGTTTCGCCGCGGGTGTGGTCAATGCGTTTCGCAAAGGATATCTGGACGTCCCTTTTTCACCAAGTATTTACAATCGCAACGAAGTGCTTACCGCGAGAGATACTTCAGGAGCGGTGCGGTTCCTGTCGTGTGGCAATCTGCAATTCGATCGCGAAGTGCGTCAGTTTCACGAGCTGAAAATGGCGGAGCGCAGGCAAGCCGAAGGACTGTATTCCCAGCAACAGAATTATCTGCTTATCGAACAGGACGTTTTGCAAATTGCCCGGGATGAATATGAGCAGTGGCCGCTTAACGCGGGCGAGGACCGCAAGCATTCGAAAGTGTTTCTGGTGGCACAGACTTCTTCCCGGTGAGTCAACCACGGAGACATCGAGAGGGCGCACAGAGAGTTTAAGCGCAATGTGTGGCATAGCAGGATTTATTAACCTGGAAGAAGCGTCACCGGTTGACGAAGCGCTGCTCGTCAGGATGACCAATACGCTGATCCATCGCGGACCAGACTCCGCCGGTTACTTCAGCGAACCAGGCGTAGGCCTGGGCTTTCGCCGGCTTGCCATTATCGATCCAGTCGGCGGCGATCAGCCGTTGGGCAACGAAGACGGCACAATCGTCTCGATCTGCAACGGAGAGATCTTTAACTACCGTGAACTTCGAGCAGCATTAATACAGCGAGGTCACACGTTCAAGACAAATTGCGACATCGAGGTCCTGCCGCACCTCTACGAAGACTCAGAAGCAGCTTTTCTAAACGAGCTAAACGGTCAGTTTGCTTTCGCCATCTATGATCGAACACGGAGGAGGCTGCTGCTGGCGCGCGATCACTTCGGCATCAACCCGCTCTTCTACACGATTGTTGGCGGGGTACTGATCTTCGCTTCGGAGATCAAAGCGATTCTGCAACACCCATTGGTGCGGCCGGAACTGAATCTGACCGGGTTGGACCAGATCCTCTCCTTCCCCGGACTCGTCAGCCCGCAAACCATGTTCAAGGGAGTTTTCAGTCTCAAGAGCGGCCAGTCTCTGCTCGTTAGCAACGGCGTAGTGCGTATCAACGAATACTGGGATCTCGATTACCCGTTGGACGGAGAAGTCTCGTACGACAGGCCCGAGTCTTATTACGTCGATGAGTTGGCCTCGCTCTTTGAGCGCTCAGTTGCGTACCGGCTGCAAGCCGACGTGCCCGTCGGGTTCTATCTGAGCGGTGGACTCGACTCGTCGATGATCGCGGCGATGATCAGCCGCCTTTCTACACAAAGCCGGCACGCCTTCTCGATTAGTTTCAGCGAAGCCGCGATCTCGGAGCGCAAGTATCACAGGCTCATGGCCCAACACGTGAATGCGGACCAGCACGACATAAACTTCGGCTGGCAGGAAATTTCGGGTCGTTTGCGCGACATGATCTATCACTGCGAGTGTCCGGTAAAAGAAACGTATAACACCTGTTCCATGGCGTTGTCTGAGGCGGCGCGCCGGGAGGGTGTTCCCGTCGTGCTGACAGGCGAGGGCGCTGACGAGTTGTTTGCCGGGTATGTCGGCTATCGTTTTGATTCGCTGGGTCTCCGAAATGGTAAACGCAGCGACGTCGAAACATTACTCGAAGAAGAGTTTCGCGAGCGCTTCTGGGGCGATAAAGATCTGTTTTACGAAGCGGCCCATACAGGTTTGACGGAGATCAAGAGCGAGCTCTATGCGGCGGATCTCTACAAGTCGTTCGAAGAGTTTGACTGTCTCGCTACACCGCTGGTCAACACAGAGCGGCTCAAGAAACGGCATCCAATCCATCAGCGATCGTATCTTGATTTCAAGTTGAGACTCTCAGATCACCTGATCGGCGATCACGGCGATCGCATGGCGCTGGCGAATTCCGTGGAAGCGCGTTATCCGTTTCTCGATATCAACCTAATTGAGTTCTCGCGCACGATACCGCCAAACCTGAAGCTCAACGGGTACGTCGAAAAATATATTCTGCGGAAGGTGGCGGAAGGTTTGGTGCCATCGCAGATCCTGGCGCGGGAGAAATACGGCTTCCACGCGCCGGGAAGTCCTTACCTGATGCGCAGAAATGAAGCGTGGATCAATGATCAACTTTCTTTCGACCGTATCAGGCGGCAAGGTGTTTTCAATCCTGACGCAATCGAACGTTTGAAAAAACAGTACACGCGCGAAGGTTTCACGCTGAACCTTCCGTTTGAGAGCGACCTGCTCGCAATCGTGCTGACGTTCGGCATTTTCCTCGACACATTCGAGCTGCCAAGCTTGAACTAGCCCGGATTAGCCTACAAAACGATGTCGCAACCCACCTACGGAATTCTCGGAGGTATGGGGCCAATGGCCTCCGCAGAGTTCTTGAAGACGATATACGAGTGCAGCCTCAGCGGGCGCGAACAGGATTCACCCGTGGTTTTGTTGTACTCCGATCCGACCTTTCCGGATCGTACCGAGGAACTGCTTGCAGGACGCGACGAGGTCTTGCTGCAACAATTGACGGAGGCAATCTCACGGCTAAGCTCATGCAACGCGTCGAAGATCGTGATCTGCTGCATGACCATTCACTACCTCGTACCGCGGTTGCCCGCGAAGCTGCAAGCAGACATTTGGTCCATGCTCGACGTCATCGCCGAAAATATCAAAACGGATCGTAAACATCTGCTGATCTGTTCCGAGGGAACTCGCCGTCTAAAGTTGTTTGAAAATCACCCGCGCTGGGAACTGCTTCGTGAACACCTGATCATGCCCGGCGATGAGGATCAAATGCGGATACACCGCGAATTGATCTATCCAATCAAAACAGATCCGAATCTGGCGCCTTCCGTGTCGCTCCTCGACACAATGCTGGAAAAGTACGGAGTAGATTCATTTGTCGCGGGCTGTTCGGAAATACACGTGCTCACGAAATACCTCCTGGCCCACAAAAACGGGAAGACCTATCGGTACATCGATCCGCTGACCATTATTGCGCAAAGGATGTCAGAGAACTGCGATGATTCACGAAAACGTTGTTCGGCTGTTTGAACGTTCTGCGGTCAAGTTTGCCGGCCGCTGCGCAATCAGCTATCTGGATCGCTCGATCTCTTACCGCGAATTGGAGTCGAGTGCGAATAAACTGGCTAACTATCTCAAGACCTCCGGAGCTCCGCAGGGCGCGCCGGTCGCGATCTTGTGCGCCGACCCCATTACCGCGATCACTTCGATTCTGGGAATTCTGAAAGCCGGCTGTGCGTTTGTGCCGCTCGACACGACAACACCCGAGAAGCGACTGGCGCCGATGGTCGAAATCACTAGACCGGAGTGGTTCATAGTTGAGCCGCCTTTTGTTCAGCTTGCACTCAATCTCACCAGCCCCTACGACGTAGATCTCAATCTGATTTGCACGGCAGAAACGCAGCTGACGGAAGGCGTTGAACGCAAAGTCAGATTTTTGCAGGGACTCGCGGCACACGCAGACGATTGCCGGCCTGCGGATGGATCTGGCCCGGATGACCTGTGCTACATCTACTTCACTTCTGGTACGACAGGCGCGCCAAAAGCAATTGCGGGACGCTTGAAAGGAATCGATCACTTCATCCGCTGGGAGATTGAGACACTCAAGGTAAACGAACAAACGCGTGTTAGCCAATTGCTCGCACACTCTTTCGACGGATCGCTGCGCGACATTTTCGTTCCTCTCTGCGCCGGCGGAACGATCTGCGTGCCACCTGACAAAGAAGCACTGATCGACATTCCCAGATTGATCAATTGGATCGACTCCGAACGGATCAACATCATTCATTGCGTTCCTTCGCTTTTCCGCGCCATCTGCAATGAAGACCTGCGTCCGGAACTGTTCCCATCAGTGCAGTACTTGCTGATGGCCGGCGAGGCGTTGCTGCCCTCAGACGTCAAACGATGGATGGACGTCTTCGGCGAGCAGGTGCAGTTAGTCAATCTTTATGGCACGTCGGAAACGACGATGGCCAAGTTGATCTATTTCGTAAAACCAGCGGACGCCGAACGGCGGTTTATTTCGATCGGGCGACCTATGGACGGCGCCGCTGTACTGCTGCTTGATGCAAAGGGCCGGCCGTGTCCGCAAGGGACTATCGGCGAAATCTATATCCGCACGCCCTATCGCTCGCTTGGTTACTACAATCAACCAGAGCTCACCGCGAAGAGTTTCATCCGGAATCCGTTCAGCGACGATCCGCAAGACATCATTTACAGGACCGGCGATCTGGGTCGTGCACGCGAGGACAGCAACTACGAATACCTGGGACGTCAGGATCAGCAGGTCAAGATCAGGGGAGTGCGAGTCGAGCTGGAAGAGATTGAAGATCTTCTCCGCCAGCACGAGTCGGTGAAAGAAGTGGCCGTCATCGACCGTCAGGATTCGAGCAACTTCACCTACCTCTGCGCTTATGTCGTTTTCTCAAACGGCGCCGATCCTGCTGAGTTGCGAGATTTCGCGATGGCCCGGTTGCAAGACTACATGGTCCCATCAGGATTCATCGTGATGGATGAACTGCCGCGCACAATCAGCGGCAAGGTTGATCGGCGCGCGTTACCGGAGGTGACGAGCGAGCAGCGCGCAGGAAAAGAAGAGGGGGCGCAGACGCCGCTGGAAGAATTGTTGTGTGGGATCTGGGGAGAAGTGTTGGGACTGGCTGAGATTGGGCGGCGCGAAAACTTCTTCGAGTTGGGGGGACACTCACTGTCGGCGACGCGGGTAGTGTCGCGGGTGCGGGCGGTGACGGGGCAGGCGGTGGCGCTGCGGGAACTGTTTGAAGGGCCGACGGTGGCGCAGCTTGCAGCCCGCTTGGAGCGGGGGCAAAGCAGCGGGGAAAGAGAAGTGGTGAGGCTGGAAAGACGTGGGGAGGGCAGTGGCGCGGCGCCGCTATCTTCGGCGCAGCAGCGGTTGTGGTTTATCGACCAACTGGAGCCGGGCAGTGGCGCTTACAACATCCCGGCGGCGGTGCGGTTGCGCGGGCTCCTGGACCACAGCGCGCTGCAGGGGGCATTCACGGAACTGGTGCGGCGTCAGGAAGCGCTGCGCACCATCTTTCCCTTAGTGGCGGGTGAACCGGTGCAAGTAGTGCAAGCGGCGTGTGCCTGGCGGCTGCCGCTGATCGATCTGCGCGGGCGAGCGGAAGCGGAACGAGAACAGGAGTTGGCGGAACTGGCGGCCCGGGAAGCGGAGCTGGGATTTGATCTGGGGCAAGGGCCGTTAGTGCGCAGCACGTTGGTGCAACTGGGGGAGCAGGAGCATGTGTTGTTGCTGGTGCTGCACCACATCATCGGGGACGGCTGGTCGCTGGGACTGCTGGTGGAGGAGTTGAGCCGGCACTACGAGCAGTGCCGAGGCAGCGGCGAGCCGGCGCTGCCGGAGTTGGAGTTGCAGTATGCGGACTACGCGGTGTGGCAGCGTTCGTGGCTGGAGACAGAGAAGCTACAGCAGCAGTTGCAGTACTGGCAGGAGCGGCTGGCGGGAGCGCCGCCGTTGCTGGAGTTGCCCTTAGACCGGCCGCGCGGGGCGGTGCTGAGTTACCGGGGCGGGGCGGTGAGCGTGGCGCTTGGGGAAGAGTTGAGCCGGGAGCTGAAGGAAGTGGCGCGGCGCGAAGGGGCGACGCTGTTCATGGTGTTGCTGGCAGCGTTCAAGACGTTGCTGTTTCGCTACACGGGGCAGAGGGATCTGGTAGTGGGGACGGCGGAAGCGGGGCGTGTGCGAGCGGAACTGGAACCGATCATAGGGCTGTTTGTGAACACGCTGGCGTTGCGCACGGAGTTCGGCGGCGAACAGAGTTTTAGGGAGTTGTTGCAGCTGGTGCGGGAGACGGCGCTGAACGCGTACGCGCATCGGGAGCTACCGTTCGACACGCTGGTGGAGCATCTGCAACCGGACCGTTCGCTGAGTCATCATCCGCTGTTTCAGGTGATGTTTGTGGTCCAAAACGCACCCGCAGTTCCTATCAATGTGCCCGGACTTACGGCATCGCTACTGCCACATAGGACTGTTGCGGCCAAGTTTGATCTTAACTTCCATTTGGGAGAGACGCCGGCTGGAATTGCAGGCCAACTGTATTACAACCGTGACCTTTTCGACACTGCAACGGCAGAACGGTTAATTGGTCATTATAGGCAACTTCTCCGCAGTGTATTAGCCGACCTCAATCAGCCTATAGCGAGACTCCAACTATTGCCTGCCGAAGAGCAGAAGAAAATGTTCGGATGGAGCAGGACGAAGACTGAAGAGTTGGACCATCGATGCATTCACCGTCAGTTCGAGGAGCAGGCGGAAAAGACTCCCAACGCACCCGCCGTCGTCTGTTTGGACCAGCAGTTGAGCTTTGCAGAACTTAATAGCCGCGCGAACCAGTTGGCGTATTACCTGCGCTGGAAGGGCGTGCGAACGGAAACAGTTGTTGGCATTCACCTGCTGCCGTCAATCGATGCGATCGTGGCGCTGCTCGGAATTCTTAAAGCCGGTGGCGCTTACGTTGGTCTCGATCCGACGCTGCCTGGTGAGCGCCTGAACTTTATGGTGGACGATGCGAACGTATCGTTGGTCCTGACCAGTAGCGAGATCCCCGCCTGGTTTTCAACCGGCAACGTCGCATTCGTTGCGCTCGACACTATTTCTGAGGGGCTCGCCAACGAAAATACTGACAATCCGGATATCCACATCGCGTGGGAAAACCTCGCATACGTTATCTACACTTCCGGCTCAACCGGGAGACCTAAAGGCGTAGCGGGCGCGCACCGTCAACTCGCGGCGTATCTAAACGCGATCCTCGATCGTTTGCACTTCGTACCCGGCTCAAGTTTCACGATGCATCAGGCGTTGAGTATCGACGCGCCTGTGACTCAGTACCTGGTGACGCTGTGCCGCGGTGGCGTGCTGCACATCATCCCCCACTACCTGGCAACAGATCCCGATGCCCTCGGTAAATACTTTCAGCTCCACCGCATCGATTATTTCAAGTGTGCTCCCTCGCACCTCGCGGCCCTGCACGCTTCCGAATGGCCCGAACAGATAATGCCGCGACGTTTGCTGCTGATCGGCGGCGAGGCGGCGCATGCTGACTGGGTGGCGTCAGTTCAGCAGTTGGCCCCAGCCTGTGCAATCGTCAACCACTATGGACCAACCGAAACAACCGTTGGGGTGATGACATATCGATTCTCCAGCGCGAGTGAAGTGCAAGGGCCAACGCTGCCACTTGGCCGCCCTCTTCCCAACGCGGAAATCTATTTGCTCGATGCGAGTCTTAATCCGGTTCCTGTCGGTGTTGCCGGAGAAATTCTTATCGGCGGAGAAACTTTGTCGCGTGGATATCTCAATCGTCCGGAACTCACGGCGCTCAAATTCATCCCGAATCCTTTCGGCACAGAGCCCGGGGCGCGACTCTACAAGACAGGCGATCTCGGCCGCTATCTCGTTGATGGCAATGTCGAGTTTCTCGGCCGCATCGACCAGCAGGTCAAGGTGCGAGGGTTTCGCGTCGAGCTGGGTGAGATCGAAGCAGTCCTCATGGACCATTCATCTGTTCAGGCCGCGGCGGTGTCGAAGTGGGAACAGACGCCGGGCGCCGAATCTCTTGTCGCGTACGTAGTCGCGAGTGGGCCTACTCCGGAGTTGCACGGCGAACTCGTGCAATTCCTGCGCGCGAAGTTACCAGACTACATGGTCCCTTCAGTGTTTAAGTTCCTCGATGCCTTGCCCCACACAGCCCAGGGAAAAATTGATCGCCGCTTGCTGCCCGCGCCGGATGTTTGGTACTCGGAGCTTCGTCGGGATTTCGTCGCGCCGCGCACGCCGACCGAAGAGAGCGTCGCAGAAGTCTGGATCCAGCTTCTCGGGCTGCCTCGAGTCAGTGTGTTCGACAACTTTTTTGATCTGGGTGGTCACTCTCTGTTGGCTACGCGTCTGCTTTCGCGACTGCGCCAGAATCTTTCGATTGAGTTGTCGCTGCGCACGATTTTCCAGGAACCGACGATCGCCGGTCTCTCACGCATGATTGATCACCTAGCTGAAAATGAAGTGGCAATGGTTGCGGCGGCGCCGAGCGTGGTGCCGGTCGCGCGCCAGGAACGTCGCACAAAGCTCTCAGAATTAAGAAAGAACATGAGATGAAATACGAAGCTGTACCAGCCATGGCGGGGCAGACGCCGCACGTTCGCGTGCAGTGTTCCGAGCTTCCTGCCGTGCACATTTACGCAAAGCTGGAAGGTTGCAATCCCACCGGCAGTGTTAAAGACCGGGCTTGTCTCGGCTTGATTAATAGCCTTCGCGAAGAAGGAAAACTCAACCCGTCGATGACTCTGCTCGATGCTTCGAGCGGCAACATGGCTTGTGCCGTGGCGTTTTATGGCAGACTCGTGGGCTTTCCTGCCACGGTAGTCGTGAACTCAAAACTGACAATCGACAAGCGGAACTTTCTTGAATATTTCGGTGCGGAAATCATCCAGGTAGGCGACTACACGATCGAAGGCAACAGGTATTGTCGCGAGGTGCTGCTGCCGCGCGATCCCGATCAGTATTTGTTCCTCGATCAACTTCACAACTGGGCCAATCCGCGTGCTTACTACGAAAGCATTGGGCCGGAGATTCTCGCTGATTTCCCTGACGTAAAAGCGGTCGTCGGATCGCTCGGTTCTGGAGGAACGATGACCGGCACCGGCCAGTTTTTCCGGGAGCACAAACCGGACGTAAAACTGATCGCGGTACAGGCGGCTCCCGGCACAAAGATTCCCGGCACGGGCGCTTTCGATGATGGCGACTACATCACCCCTTTCATTCAGCAGAGTATCGATAACAATGTCTTCGATTACATCGTTAAGGTAACTGAACGTGATGCAATACAAAGGACCCTCCAGCTCAGAGACCAGGGACTGTTCTGCGGCTTGCAAACCGGCGGCGTATTGCACGCCGCGACCGTCGCGACGCGCCATTTTGGTCTCGAAGGCGATGTCGTAATACTTTCCGGCGACACCGGCTGGAAGAACCTCGCAAAGCTGCTCCAAGTCAACACCTAACGCTCTTCCTGTGCAATCTCTTCATTTGATGTGTCTCAGTGGTTTTTGAACTACAGACACAAAGGGAGAACACAGAGGTTGTACCGAGAGGAAGTAGAAAATGAAGAAGTATGTCTTGATCATTCCCGATGGCGCGGGCGATACCTATCGACTGTTTGGCAGGTCGCCCCTGGCAGTCGCGCGCACGCCACACATGGATTTCCTGGCTCGTGAAGGTGTCTGCGGTCTGATGCAAACCCTCTACGACGACTTACCAAAAGAGAGCATTGTGGCCCAATTGGGAATGCTTGGTTGGGACCCTCATCGCCACTATCCGCACGGAAGGGCCTCGTGCGAATTGCTGGCCCTCGAAGATGTCGCCTTGAACGAAGAAGACCTCGCGTTTAGGGCCAATATGGTGTGCATGGAAAACGGTACTCTGGTCAGTTACAGCGCGGATTGCATTCCCACCGATCAATCGCGACCGCTCGTGGATCTGATCAATCAGGAAATGAAGCGGAACTTTGCGGACTTTGAGCTTTATCACAATTGCGATTTTAGAAACACCCTCGTCGTGCGTTCGGCAGGAGTCAGTCCCCTGACCCTGCGTTGTCCTGAACCACACGAGAACCACGGGCGCGAATTTGATATCAGTGCGCTGATTGAAGGGACTGATGCGTCGAGCGACCGTTTAGCGAAACGTCTCAATCGTTATCTCGAAGGCGTTGCGCGGCTGCTTGAAGGTGAAGCGGCAAACATGCTCTTCCCATGGAGTCCCTCAGTAGTCCTTAAGCTGACGCCGTTTCACGAGAACGTCGGATTCGAGGCTCCCGTCGCGATAGTTGGCTGCATGGATTTTTTGCACGGTATTGCCAAAGCAGGAAAACTCGATTTCTTCAAGATCGGTAACGGTCAGCCTCAGACTGATTACGCCGGTAAAGGCGCAAAAACGGTTGAGTTACTCGACGCGGGCCACGGGTTTGTGATTTGTCACATCAACGGGCCGGATGAAGCAGCGCACATGGGCCAGGTGCAACTGAAGATCGAATCATTGGAAAACATCGACGAATACATCGTGGGCCCGGTATTGAAGTATTTTGAGCAGCACTCGGATGAACTCGGTGGCGTGATGATTGTACCCGACCATTTCACAAACTATGTGCCAAACCTCGAGGAGAAGAGACGCATCGATGTGCACTCCGCCGATCCGGTGCCGTTTGCGTTATGGAATGGTCGCGAAAGAGACGCCGCGCGTTATTACAGCGAAGATGATGTCCTGATTGGCAAGTATGCGTCGCCAGCGGTGAGCCATCTTGATCTGCTGCGACTGCTGGGTGTTGCCCGCGAGCAGCAGGTATATCTGCGTACATCTGCGTAAATCTGTATTGAAATCGACCTTGAATGGCAAAGCATGCGACCGCAAGTTCAAATGGAACAATCCGTGAAAACTGAGACATTTGACGACGACGATGTCTATGTCTTCCCAGCGTCGTTTGCGCAGCAGCGGCTCTGGTTTTTGAATCAACTCGATCCGCAGAGCTCGTTCTACAACGTGCCGACGGTGCTGCGTCTCGAGGGGCCGTTGAACATCGCGGTGCTGCAGCGCGCGCTCACCGAGTTGGTGCGGCGGCACGAGTCGTTGCGGACGACGTTTGCGATGGTCAACGGCGAACCGGTCCAGGTGATTGGGTGGGGCCGGGCAGAGTTTAGATTGCTGGAGAAAGGCGCCTTCGCGAGTGAAGCGGAAGCGCAGGAGCGACTAAACAGGGAAGCGCAACGACCGTTCGATTTGGAAAAAGGACCACTGCTGCGAGTGGTGGTGGCGCAGTTGGGAGCAGCAGAGTATCTGGCGTTGCTGAACTTGCACCACATCATCTCGGACGGCTGGTCCAAGGATGTGCTGGTCCGAGATCTGTCGGCGCTGTACGAAGACTTTCTGGAGGAACGGCCGTCGCGGCTGGGGGAGCTTGCGATTCAGTATGCGGACTATGCGCAGTGGCAGCGAGAATGGTTGCAGGGGGAGGTGCTGGAAGAGCAACTGGGGTATTGGCGGGAGCAGTTAGCGAACAGTGCGGCGTTGCTGCAACTGCCGACGGATCGGCCGCGGCCGGGGGTGCAAACCTACAACGGGGCGATCGTGGCATATCAGGTGGAACCGCGAGTGGTGAGGGAACTGCAAGCGCTCAGCAAAGGGGAGAACGCGACGCTGTTCATGGTGCTGCTGGCGGGGTTCCAGGCGTTGTTGTACCGGCATACGGGACAGCGGGACATCATCGTGGGGACGCCGGTGGCGGGACGGCCGCGAGCGGAGTTGGAAGGGCTGATCGGGTTTTTCGTGAACACGCTGGCGCTGCGCACGGCGGTGCGGGGCGGGGAGAGTTTTCGGGGGCTGCTGCGGCGGGTGCGGGAGGGAGCGTTGGGAGCCTACGGGCATCAGGACGTGCCGTTCGAGAAGTTGGTGGAAGCTTTGCAGCCGGAGCGGAATCTGAGCTTTCCGCCGCTGTTTCAGGTGGTGTTGGGGTTGCAGAACGGGAGCAGCGCGACGCTGGAACTGAGCGGGGTGCGCTGGTCGCTGGCGCCCTTGCAGAGCACCAGCGCGAAGTTTGATTTGACCCTGCTGCTGGTGGAAGAGCAGGGATGGCTGAGCGGCTCACTGGAATACAACACGGATCTGTTTGATCGGGTGACGGTGAAGCGGCTGCTGCAACATTACAGCCAGTTGCTGGAGAGTGTGGCGGCTAATGCCGAGCTAAGGGTGGCGGACATTCCGTTGCTGAGTGAAGAGGAAGGAAGGCTGTTGCTGACGCAATGGCAGGGCGTCAGCAGCGCTTATCCGCGCACGAGCTGTGTGCAGGAGTTGTTCGAAGCGCAGGTGGCAGAGAGTCCGGATGCGGTGGCGCTGGTGGGCGGAGAGCAGCAGTTGAGATATGGAGAGTTGAACGCGCGCGCGAACCAGTTGGCGCACCGGCTGCGGCGGCTTGGGGTGGGACCGGAAGTGCGGGTGGGGATCTGTCTGGAACGTGGGGCGGAGTTAATCGTGGCGCTGCTGGGGATCCTCAAAGCCGGGGGCGCGTACGTGCCGGTGGATGCCGGATATCCGCCCGCGCGACTGGCTTACATGCTGCAGGAGGCGAAGCCGCGGGTGCTGCTGACCGACAGCCGGACAGTAGGGATGTTGCCGGCAGAGGAGGCGACAACGTTGCTGCTGGACCAGCTGCAGGCGGAGTTGGCGAGCGAGAGCAGCGAGAATCCGGTTTGCGAGACAGTGGCGACGAACCTGGCGTACGTGATGTACACCTCGGGGTCGACGGGCCGGCCGAAAGGGGTGAGCGTCACGCACCGCAGCATCGTGCGACTGGTGCGAGCGACCAACTACCTCGAGTTTTCGAGTGCCGATGTTTATCTGCAGTTTGCGCCGATCTCCTTCGACGCCTCGACCCTGGAGATCTGGGGCGGCCTGCTGAACGGCGGCCGCGTGGTAGTGCTGCCGGGGGGAACGCCGTCGCTGGCCGAACTGGGGCGCGCGCTGCAAGAGCACGGGGTGACGACTTTGTGGCTGACGGCGGGCCTGTTTCACCTGATGGTGGACGAGCAGTTGGGGAGTTTGAGAGGGGTGAAGCAACTGCTGGCTGGTGGCGATGTGTTGTCGCCGGAGCACGTGCAGCGAGTGTTGCGGGCGCATCCCGGGTGTCGGGTGATCAACGGCTATGGGCCGACGGAGAACACGACCTTCACTTGTTGTCATGGGATGACGGAGAGCAACAGCCCTGCGGGGACGGTGCCGATCGGGCGGCCGATCGCGAACACCACCGTGTACCTGGTGGACGATGAGGTGCGGGCGGTGCCGGTGGGAGTAGTGGGAGAGTTGCTGACTGGCGGGGATGGACTGGCGCGCGGTTATTACCACAGTCCGGAGCTGACGGCGGAGAAGTTTATCCCGGATCCGTATGCGGCGGCGCCGGGCGGGCGGTTGTATCGCACGGGAGATCTGGCGCGCTTTTTGGCAGACGGTTCGATTGTGTTTATGGGCCGCCTGGACCAGCAGGTGAAGCTCCGTGGCTTCCGCGTCGAGTTGGGTGAGGTCCAAAGAGCATTGACATCGCATCCGGCCGTGCGCGACGCCGTTGTCATAGTGCGTTCTGATGCAACGCTGAACAAAAATCTCATCGCTTATATCATCGCCGATACTGACTCTCCGCCATCGGTGAATGAGTTGCACCGTTATTTGAAAGAGCAACTGCCCGAATACATGTTGCCAACGGCTGTCGTCCCGCTTGACGAATTCCCGTTGAACCCGAATGGCAAGGTGAATCATGAGGCTCTGCCGCCCGTCGACAGAACAACACGCGAGCTCGACGAATCTTTCACGGCGCCTCGATCGGAAATCGAAGAAGTAGTCGCGGGTATTTGGGCGAACGTGCTTGGCCTGGCGCGAATTGGCGCCACCGAGAACTTCTTTGAACTCGGCGGACACTCTTTGCTGGCGACCAAGGCCGTCTCACAAACCAAACAGACTTTTAAAATCGACTTGCCGTTGCGCGCGCTCTTCGAATCACCTACGGTGCGCGAGTTTGCCGCGGTGATCGAAGCGAGACAACGTGCCAGTTATGAGCTCGACGAAATACCTCTCGAGCCCGTGTCGCGAGACGGCGACCTGCCTTTGTCCTTCGCACAACAGCGTCTCTGGTTCCACGATCAATTAATCCCGGGCAATGCTGCTTATAACGTTTCCGCAGCGGTCCGCTTGACCGGCAACTTGTCGATCGAAGCGCTCGAGCGCGCTTTGGCAGCGATCATTTACCGCCATGAATCACTGCGCACGACCTTCAGCACCAGTGCGTTCGAACCGGTGCAGATAATTGCTGCGGACTGTCCGTTGGTATTGAAGAAACTCGATTTGCGCAGCGTTCCCAAACCGGAACGCGAAGCCGAAGCCCGACAACTCGCCACGGCGGAGATACGTGCTCCATTTGATTTGACGAATGGCCCGCTCTTGCGTGTGGTGCTGATGACGCTCGATCACGAGGAGCATCTTCTGGTCTTAACGATGCACCACATCGTTTCGGACGGTTGGTCCATGGGCGTGCTTATCAGAGAGTTCGCAACGCTTTATGAGGCGTTCAATGACGGCCGTGCCTCGCCACTAACTGAACTGACCTTGCAGTATGCCGATTACGCGTATTGGCAGCGTGAGTGGTTACAGGGCCAGGTGCTGGAGGCACAACTCGATTACTGGCGTAAACAACTTGGACCGAATATTCCCGAGACAGACCTACCATTGGATCGCCCGCGACTGCCAGTGCAAGCCTTCCGCGGCGCCTACGACAGTTTCGTGCTGTCGAAGGAGCTGAGCGACCACATCAAGACGCTGAGTCGCCGCGAAGACGTTACGATATTCATGTTGGTGCTGGGTGGTTTCAATGCTTTGTTGCACAGCTACTCAGGCAGCACCGACATTGTTGTCGGGACAGATGTTGCCAACCGTAATCGTATCGAAACTGAAAATCTCATCGGCTTCTTCGCCAATCAACTTGTGCTGCGCACTGACCTGAGCGGCGATCCTTCATTCTCGGAGATTCTCGCACGCGTGCGCGAAGTCGCGCTCGGCGCTTATGCGCATCAGGACTTGCCGTTCGACAAGGTCGTCGAAGCTCTCAACCCTGAACGCGATCTGAGCCGGAATCCATTGTTCCAGGTAATGTTCGGTTTCAAGAACGCGCCGATGTCGGACCTAAAACTGCCTGAACTCTCGCTCACGAGTTTTCCTTTGCAGGACGGCACTGCCGTTTTTGACCTGAGCTTCTATTTGACGGATACCGAGCAGGGATTGACCGGTCTCGTTCGATACAACACTGACATTTTTGACGCCGCCACAATTCTGCACATGTGGCAACGGTACGAAAGACTGCTGAGTTTTGCAGTCGGAGATCCTGCGAGACGATTGAGTGAGTTGCGAGCACTCCTCGAAGAGTCAACGGAACGAGAACTGACGCACAAGCGCAGCGAGTTGTTGAGAACTGCGAAGCGCAAAGTCGTTAGTCAAGCGACTTAGGCTAATCATGAAAGAGCTACAGACCTCCAGCTCGAGGAAACTTCCGAGCGTGAGGCGTAAGACAATTAACATCTCGCCGGAGCAGTTGGTAACTGCAAGCTTCTTGCACTCAGGTAATGAGCTTCCGCTTGTACTGCGACCGGCTGTTGACGAGGTCAACCTTGCGGGATGGGCAAAAACGAACCAGTCATTCATCCGGCAGAAACTGCATCAGTATGGAGCGTTGCTCTTTCGCGACTTCAACGTTCGTACGCCGGCTGAATTCGGCGAAGTGTGCCGGGCCATTTCCGGCGAACTGCTGGAATATCGTGAGCGCTCATCGCCACGCAGCGCCGTCGCGGAAAACATTTACACCTCGACCGATTATCCACCGGACCAATCGATCTTTCCGCACAATGAACACTCATATTCATTGACGTTTCCGCTGCGTCTCTATTTCTTTTGTGAAACGCCGGCGGCCGAGGGTGGCGAAACTCCGATTGTAGACACGCGCAAAGTACTCGGGCGGCTTGATGAACGAATTAAAGCGCAGTTTGAAGAAAAGAAGTGGATGTACGTTCGCAATTATGGTGATGGTTTCGGCCTGACCTGGGAGACCGCGTTCCAAACGACTGACAGGCAGGCGGTCGAGCGCTACTGCCGCGCCGCCGGGATCCAGGTCGAGTGGAAAGAAGGCAATCGCCTGCGCACGCGCCAGATCCGCAATTCGACGATCAAACATCCACACACGAAAGAGTTAATCTGGTTCAATCACATCACGTTTTTTCATATTACGACCCTGGCGCCGTCGATCCGCGAACCCCTGCTTGCTTCGTTCGCGCCAGAAGATCTCCCGTACAACAGCTACTATGGCGACGGTAGCCCGATCGGATCTGAAGTAGTAGCCCGAATGCGCGAGGCTTACCTTCAGGAGAGCATTTCATTTCCATGGGAACAGGGCGATGTCCTGTTGCTCGACAACGTAATGACGGCGCACGCTCGCGCGCCATACAAGGGCCGGCGCAACATTCTTGTCGCGATGGCCGAGCCTTACACCCGCAACGACTAAAACGAAAGTACTAACCTGCTTGTCCGAGAGTCTGTTGGTCGATTCTTCTCCGAGCAACCTCTGTGTTCTCGTGTATCTGTAGCTAATCTTTCTAAGTAATGGTGAACCACAGAGAGCATACAGCTTGCTCAGAGAAGAGCATGTATTCCCCACTTTCGGCTCGCACACAGAGGAGCATTCGATGGACACGATCATTCTTACCAGAGACGATATCGCGGAAATGGTAAATCGCGTAGGTTTGCATCAGTTGATGGACGCCATCATCAACGAGTTGCGAGAGACCTTCCTCAAGTTTGACAACAATCTCACGCAGGTCCGGACCCGTGATGGCTTTTCCTACTTCACGCCTTATCCCGGCGTACTCGAGTGGATGCCCGTCATGCAAGTGGACGACTTTGTGGTGATTAAAGTAGTCAGCTACAACCCGGGCAATCCGCTGCTCTACCAGGTCCCAACAATCATTTCTACGCTCAGTCTCTACAACATTCGTACCGGTCACCTGATGGCTTTGACTGACGGTACCTTTGCGACTGCACTGCGAACGGGCGCAGCTTCGGCAATTGCGAGCGAAGTGCTGGCGAATCCGGCCAGCGAAGTCGTTGGTCTGGTCGGTTGTGGGGCCCAGGCCGTGACACAATTGCACGCGCTCTCACGTCTCTTCGATATCAAGCGCGTGCTGGCGTACGACACTGACAGCGACGTTCTCGCTTCGTTTCCTGAACGCTGCCGCTTCCTCGGATTGAATATCGAACCAGCCTCGCGGCGAGAACTGGAAGAACAGTCGGACATCATCTGCACCGCCACTTCGGTTGGACTTGACGCGGGGCCGGTCATTGACGGCGTGAATCTAAAACCCTGGGTCCACATCAATGCTGTCGGCTCTGATCTACCACGCAAGATCGAATTACCGCTTCGGTTGCTCCACGAAAGCCTCGTGTGTCCCGACTACCGCTCGCAGGCGGTGGTTGAAGGTGAATGCCAGCAACTGGCGCCCGACGCGATTGGTCCGGAGTTGATCGACCTCGTGAAGCATGCCTCGGACTACCGTCCATACCAGTTGTCGAAAACGGTCTTCGACTCAACCGGCTTCGCGCTTGAAGAC
>Ga0207647_10000126_pt1 | contig 59628 bp, 63 predicted proteins | sample KBSCornC2_FD_184295 | JGI IMG/M metagenome (GOLD analysis project Ga0207647, IMG submission 184295) | Corn rhizosphere microbial communities from Kellogg Biological Station, Michigan, USA - C2 (SPAdes) (version 2) | ecosystem: Host-associated > Plants > Roots > Rhizosphere ...
ATTCGTCCTGGAGGACGACTATGACAGTGAATTCCGATATGACCAGCGTCCGCTTCCCTCTCTTCAAGGCGTCGATGAAAACGGCCGTGTCATTCTGATGGGAACGTTCAGTAAGATCATGTACCCCGGCATGCGGCTCAGCTATATCGTTGTTCCGCCCGACCTCGTCGATTCGTTCGCAGCCGCTTCATTGCGCCTATACAGGCCAGGCCATCTTTGCTTGCAGGCGACGATGGCGGACTTTATTGCGGATGGACATTTCTCGAAGCACATTCGGCGGATGCGCGATATCTATAGCGCGAGACGGGCGGAATTGCTCCGATGCCTGGATCAGCACTTTGGCGATGCACTTGAGACATCGCGGAACGCGGCGGGTCTGCATATGACGATCAGAATCCGCGGTCTGACTGACTTCGATACGGCAGTGTCGCGTTCACTCGAGCACGGAATTTACCTTCGCCGGCTTCAAACGTTCGATCAAGGCGATCCGGAATTTCGCGACGGATTTCTGTTGGGGTTCGGCGCGCTCGATATCGAATCCATCCGTCCCGCCGTCCAGACCTTTGCCCACATCGTCGAGACCGTCATGGCCAAGGCGGCTTCGCGTTAATGCCCACTCAGATCGTCATGCACCTCGACATGTTGCTCCACATCTGGTCCGCGTGAGCAGTACTGATAGATAAAGCCCCGCGCCATGATCGCCGACTTCGATGATCCACTGCCGGTCTTCGCGGGCAGAGGGCGGTTGTCTTACCAACGCTTACGTGCCACAGGCCCACAGTGACGCGGCTTTATGCCACCGCCCGCTCGCCCGCGCGCTCGATGAACAGCGTCCGATTGTGAAAACCCGCTATGGACTCGCGATGCGCAACGCTCACGATCGCCGTTTGCGGCAGGCGTTCGTGGAACAGACGGTAGACATTCGATTCGTTCTCGGGATCGAGTCCGCTCGTCGCTTCATCGAGGAAAAGGAAGTCGGGTTTGTGCAGCAGCACACGCGCGGCTGCGAGCCGCTGCTGCTCGCCGGGAGACAGCACGCGCGTCCAATGCGCCGATTCGCCGAGACGCCCGATGTAATCTTCGAGCCGGCAACTGACGAGCACCTCGCGACAGGCATTCTCGGTGAAGGTGTCCGCGGCGGCGGGGTAGGCGAGTGCGGCTTTCAATGTACCGATGGGCAGATAGCTTTGCTGCGGCAGGAACATCGTGCGCGCGCCGACGGGTACGTCGATACTGCCCTCGCCGAAGGGCCAAAGGCCGGCGAAGGCGCGCAACAGTGTGCTCTTGCCCGAACCCGATGCACCGCGCACGAGCCAGCGGGCGCCCGGCTCGATGACGATGTTGCCGATCGTCGCGAGCGGCGTCCCGTTCGGCAGCGCAAGTTCGAGATCGCGCGTGCTCAGCGCGCTTGCATCGACGTAGTGCAGATTGATGCCCCCGTGTTCGGTGGCCGGCGAGACCGATTCGCGCAGATGCGTGCTTTGCACGACGCGGCTGAATTCGCGCAACCGGTTGACGGTGGCGCGCCATTCGACGAGCGACGAGTAATTGTTGATGAACCATGAGAGCGAGCCGCTGACCGTGCCGAAAGCGTCCGCGATCTGCGTGAGCACCCCGAACGTGAACGCACCGGCGAAATAGCGCGGCGATGCGACGATGTACGGAAAAATGATGGCCGCCTGCCCATAAAAATTCGTGACGAAATTGAGGCGCCGCGTGTATGTCATGATGCGCCACCAGTTGTCGCGGATCCTCGCGAAGATGTTTTGCGCGTTGCCCTCTTCGGTTCGAACACCGTCGTATAGCGCGATCTGCTCCGAGTTCTCGCGCACGCGAATGAGTCCGTAACGGAAGTCGGCTTCGACGCGCTGCTGCTGATAGTTGATCGAAACGAGCGGGTGTCCAACCTTATGCATCAGGTACGAGCCGCCGATCGCATAGATCACTGCCGCCCAGACCATATAACCAGGCACGGTCCATGCCGAGCCGGCGAAATGGAAGTTCAGCGCGCCGCCGATCGTCCAGAGGATGGTGATGAACGAGACCAGCGTAACGACTGTCGATAACAGGCCGAGCGACAGATCGAGCGTGTTGGTGGCGAGCGATTGCAGATCGTCGCTGATCCGTTGGTCGGGGTTGTCAGCGAGTCGATCGCGTTCGATACGGTAGAACGCGAGGTCGCCAAGCCAAGTCTTCAGATAGCGGTTCGTCAACCACTGGCGCCAACGGAACCCGAGCATTTGCCGCAGGTAGGTACGATAGACGGCCAACGTGATGAACACGAAGGCCGCAACGGTGAATTGGATCAGCAACTGCCAAAAATGGGGGCTGTCTTTCGCCACCATCGCATTGTTGAACTTCGCGTACCACTGGTTGATCCAGACGTTGAATCCGACGATCGTCAGGTTGATGAGGATGATCGTCACCAACAAACCCCAGGCGGCCTTCCAATCCTCCGAGACCCAGTACGGTTTGATGAGCCCCCAGGCCGAGGTCGACGAGGGTTGGGGCGGCGCACCGTTGCGGGCAGGGACGGGATTGAGAGATGAGGCAGTCATAGGTCTTCCGAACGGTGTTTCCGAATCAGTTGCGCCAGCCGACGGCAGGCGTACGGGCGCTTCGACGATGCGCGGCACGGTACGCGGTTACCGCGGATTCTTGCGCGGAGCGCTTAAGCGAGTCTTAATGGCGGCGGCCCGCGCGTTCCATGCCTGGTATCGCGCATCGACACCGACCGTGCGCGTGGTTGGCGAAAAGCAAAAGCGTGTCACCCGCGTGCCGCGATCGGACATTGTGCCAGAGAGCGGTGAGCCAACCTTTCGCGCAGCGTCCGAGCGCAAAAAAGGGCGCGTTGGCGGCGCCGCGTCATTGCGCCGCGTTTGCGGCCGCTCGCGCTTTTATGGTCTAATGGCCGCGACGAAACAGGGGTGCTTCGCTGGAAGTGGATAGGGTTCGAGCCGTTCGGACCATTCCGTGGCGAGGCTGAGAGAGACCCTTCGCACCCGATCCGGGTAATACCGGCGCGGGAAGTTTCAGGAACACGCTTGTAGCGTGGGATGCCGTGTCGCGGCATCTTTTTCTCCGCCGAAAGCATCGGTTGCGTCGATGCCGCCGGCCGGCCTCACCCGCCGGTTTCGTCCTTGGGTACGCGCAGTTCGCCGTACAGAAAGGATCGATCCGATGAGCGTTCAATCTTCAGTCGTTGTTTCAGGAATCCCCGATTTCGCCGTGCTCGGCGGCGGGCTCGCCGGCCGGCTAGTGGCCTGGCAACTCGCGGGCGAGGGGCACCGCGTCGCGCTCTACGAGCGCGGCGACGCGTCGGGGACGGCCTCGGCGGCCTGGGTCGCCGCCGCCATGCTGGCGCCGCTGGCCGAGGCCGCGAGCGCCGAGCCGCTCATCGTCGAGCTCGGCCAGGCCTCGCTCGACGCCTGGCCACGGATCCTTGCCGCGCTGCCGGCACCGGTCTTTTTCCAGCGCAACGGCACACTCGTGGTCTGGCACCGTAACGATCGGCCCGAAGCGGCGCTGCTCGAACGGCGCGTGCACGCCAACGCGCCGCGCACGCTCGCGGGCGGCAGCCGCGTTGCGACGCTCGATGCCGCGCAGCTCGCGGCTGCCGAGCCCGCGCTGGCCGGCCGTTTCGGTCAGGGGCTGCTGCTGCCCGACGAGGGCCAGCTCGACAACCGCCAGACGCTGGCCGCGCTGGCCGCGGGGCTGAACGAGCGCAGGGTGGACGCGCACTGGAACACCGCCGTCGACGAGGCGGCGCGGCCGAGCGCGCGAATCACGATCGATTGCCGCGGGCTCGGCGCGAAGGCGGCGTTGCCCTCGCTGCGTGGCATTCGCGGCGAAGTCGCGCGCGTGCATGCGCCCGGTATCGCGCTGACGCGCCCCGTTCGCATGCTTCATCCGCGCTATCCGATCTACATTGCGCCGAAGGAACACGATTTGTTCGTCATCGGCGCCACGGAAATCGAAGGCGAGGACCGCTCGCCGATGAGCGTGCGCTCCGCGCTCGAGCTGCTGAGCGCGGCGTTTGCCGTGCATCCGGCGTTCGGCGAGGCGCGCATTCTGGAACTCAACACGCAATGCCGTCCCACGCTGCCCGATCACCTCCCTTCGATCGTCTGGGACGGTGCGAGTACCCTCGCCGTCAACGGTCTTTACCGGCACGGCTTCATGATTGCCCCCGAAGTGGCGAGTACAGCGGCCGGACTGGCCGCCGCGCTGCTGAGCGGCCGTGTCGCCGATGCGGAAGGCTTTGCGCAATGGCGCAGCGAAGCGCGCTGGGCGCCCATGCTGCATCTCGCGGGCGAGCGTGCGGCGCTTGCGATGTGAGCACGATGACGCGCACCCCACAGGAAAAGACCGAGCAACTCCATCGTCGGACCGTTCGAATCATGGAAATCCAGATCAATCAGACGTCTCTTTCCCTTCCCGACGGCGCGACCGTAGCCGATGCGCTCGCCGCGTTCGGCGCGCGGCCGCCGTTCGCCGTCGCGCTCAACGGGCAGTTCGTCGCACGCGCGCAGCATCCCGAGCGCGCGCTCAACGCCGGCGATAAGCTCGATATCGTGCATCCCGTCGCGGGCGGCTGATGACCCTTTTGCCGCTAACATCCATTACGTCCTGAGGATCTTGCGATGATTTCCGCTTCCGCCGCCGATTCGCTCACGCTGTACGGCACCCCCTTTGCCAGCCGTGTGCTGCTCGGTACCTCGCGCTATCCGTCGCTGCGGGCGCTGTCCGATTCGATCGAAGCAGCGCGACCCGGCATGGTCACCGTAGCACTGCGGCGCCAGATGCAGGCCGAGACCGCCGAGGCCGGCTTTTTCGATTTGCTCAAACGCCACGCTGTGCCGCTGTTGCCGAATACGGCCGGGTGCCAGACGGTCGACGAAGCCGTGACGACGGCGCACATGGCCCGCGAGGTGTTCGAAACGGATTGGATCAAGCTCGAGGTGATCGGCGACGACTACACGCTGCAGCCCGACCCGCTGGCACTGATCGAAGCCGCGGCCCGGCTCGTGAAGGACGGCTTCAAGGTGCTGCCGTACTGCACGGAGGACCTGGTCATCGCCCGGCGTCTGATCGATGCGGGCTGCGAGGCGTTGATGCCGTGGGGCGCGCCGATCGGAACCGGCAAGGGCATCGTCAATCCTTATGGGCTTCGCACGCTGCGTCAGCGACTGCGGGACGTGCCGCTCATCGTCGATGCGGGACTCGGCGTGCCGTCGCACGCGTGCCAGGTCATGGAATGGGGCTTCGACGGTGTGCTGCTCAATACCGCTGTCTCGCAGGCGACCGAGCCGGCCGTCATGGCGCGCGCATTCGCGATGGCCGCCGAGGCCGGGCGGGCCGCGTATCTCGCCGGTCCGATGGACGAGCGCGATAGCGCGCAGGCGAGCACGCCGGTGGTCGGCATGCCGTTCTGGCACCAGGATCAAGGCTGAGGCATCGCATATGAGCCGTACGCTTGCGTTCGCGGATCGTGAAATCTTCTGGCCACCCGCCGACGAACTGGTCGAAGCGGCCGAGCGTATCCGCGCGCGCCTCGGCGAATGGCCGCGCGGGGAGGCGCTCTGGCGGATCTGTCTGACGCCGCCCGATGCGCCCGGCGCGGGCGATTTGATCGTCGCCGCGGTGGACGAAAGCGGCGCTGCGCCGGCCCAGTCCGCGTGGCTCGCTGCCGGCGCAGGGGTGATCGAGACGTCGGCCGATGGCGCCTGTTTAGTGTTGGGCGAGGCGCGCTATCCGCTCTCGGGCACCCTCGCCGAAGACTGGCTCGCCGCGCTCGCGAGCTTCCTCGATTGTGGCTTCGCCCCGCACGACGCGCTCGTATTGGCCATGGCGTGGCGCGACGGCGACGACACGCGCGGCGACGATGCGTGGCCCGACCAACTCGACCGTTTTCCGCGCGTTCGCGCGCTGCCGCCCGCGCCGACGCAGCGCTTCGCTGATTGCCCGTCGCGGCTCGGCCTGTATGCGGTCGTGCCGAGCGCTGAATGGGTTGAGCGCGTCGCGGCCCTCGGTGTACGCACCATCCAGTTGCGGGTCAAGGATGCCCCGGCGGCGCGGCTCGCCAATGAGATCGCAAAGAGCGTCGAAGCGGGACAGCGCCACGGCGCGCGCGTTTTCATCAACGATCACTGGCGCGAAGCGATCGCCGCGGGGGCGTACGGCGTCCACCTGGGGCAGGAGGATCTCGATACCGCTGAGCTGGGCGCGATCGCGTCTGCGGGTTTGCGGCTTGGACTGTCGACGCACGGCTACTACGAGATGCTGCGGGCGCTGCACTATGCGCCGAGCTACCTCGCTTTCGGCGCGGTTTTTCCGACGGCGACCAAGACAGTGGCGAGCGCGCCACAAGGTCTCGCGCGGCTCGCGCGCTATGCGCGGGTGATCGGCCCGAAGGTGCCCCTCGTCGCGATCGGCGGCATCACGCTCGACACGCTTGCCGCCGTGCTCGATACGGGCGTGGGCAGCGCGGCCGTCGTGAGCGCCGTGACGGGGGCGCCCGACCCGGCCGAGGCCGTGGCCGCGCTCGAGCGAATTTTTGCGGACCGGTGAGCGTTTTGCACTTGGAAAGTTGGGTGTCACGGCAACGTTCTCGCTGAGGCCCTATAATTCGGCTTCCGCGTAAAAGGAGCCGCCGCTTCGTGCCGCCTACATCCGCTGAGCCCATTCTCGAGCTGCGTAACGTCGATTTCGGCTATGACGAGGATCGTCTCGTCCTGGCGAACCTGAACATGCGCTTCATGCGCGGGCAGGTGGTCGCCGTCATGGGCGGCTCGGGCTGCGGCAAGACTACCGTGCTGCGCCTGATCGGCGGGCTCGAGCGAGCTCGCCGAGGCGAGGTGCTGTTCCACGGGCGGGACATGGGCAAGGAGAGCCGGGAAGGCCTTTACGCCTTGCGCCGCAAGATGGGCATGCTGTTCCAATTCGGTGCGCTTTTCACCGATATGTCCGTGTTCGAAAACGTTGCGTTCGCGCTGCGCGAGCACACCGATCTGCCCGAAGCGTTGATTCGCGATCTGGTTCTCATGAAGCTCAACGCTGTGGGCCTGCGCGGCGCGCGCGATCTCGCGCCATCGCAGATCTCGGGCGGCATGGCGCGGCGCGTGGCGCTTGCGCGCGCAATCGCGCTCGATCCGGAGCTGATGATGTACGACGAGCCGTTCGCCGGCCTCGACCCGATTTCGCTCGGCATCACGGCCAATCTCATCCGTACGTTGAATCGGGCGCTCGGTGCCACCTCGATTCTCGTGACGCACGATGTCCCCGAATCGTTCGCCATTGCCGATTACGTCTACTTTCTGTCGAACGGCGCGGTGCTTGCCGAAGGAACGCCGGCCGAGCTGCGGGAGTCGGTCGACCCCTCGGTGCGGCAGTTCATCGACGGTGCGCCCGACGGCCCGTTTCGCTTTCACTATCCGACGCAAACGCCGCTCGATGCGGATTTTGGCCTCGGCGGAGGACGCGCATGATTGGTGCAATTGGAACGTTGGGGCACTGGGTGCTCGCGGGCATCGCGCGCGCCGGTTATGCCACCCGCATGTTCGTTCGCCTCGTGCTCGAGTTTTTCGCGCTCGTGCGCCGGCCGAATCTCGTCATCAAGCAGATTCTGTTCGTCGGCAATTATTCGCTCGTCATCATCGGGGTTTCCGGGCTCTTCGTCGGCTTCGTGCTGGGCCTGCAGGGCTATTACACACTCAATCGCTATGGTTCCGAGCAGGCGCTCGGACTGCTCGTCGCGCTGTCGCTGGTGCGCGAACTGGGTCCCGTCGTGACGGCGCTGCTGTTTGCCGGGCGCGCGGGCACCTCGCTGACCGCGGAAATCGGTCTCATGAAGGCGGGCGAGCAGCTGACAGCGCTCGAAATGATGGCCATCGATCCACTCGCGAACGTCGTTGCACCGCGCATGTGGGCGGGCATCATCGCCATGCCGATACTCGCCGCGATCTTCAGCGCCGTCGGCATTTTCGGCGGCTATGTCGTAGGTGTGCTGATGATCGGCGTCGATTCGGGCGCCTTCTGGTCGCAGATGCAAGGCGGGGTGCAAGTCTGGGCGGACGTCGGCAACGGCGTCGTCAAAAGCGTGGTGTTCGGCTTTGCCGTCACATTCATCGCGCTGTTTCAAGGCTATGAGGCAAAAGCGACCCCCGAAGGGGTCTCGCGGGCGACCACCCGCACGGTCGTCTACGCCTCGCTCGCCGTACTCGGACTCGATTTTCTGCTGACGGCGTTGATGTTCAACTGACGCAGTCCATATTGCACCGCTGGCACGATTGGCGCCTGCGCGAGCGCGCTTCTTTTGGGATGACGATGAAAAAGACTGTTCTCGACTTCTGGGTCGGTTTGTTCGTGGTGCTCGGTTTCATCGCGCTGCTGTTCCTGGCGCTGAAGGCCGGCAATATGAGCTCACTCTCGTTTCAGCCGACGTACCCCGTGAAGCTCAAGTTCGACAATATCGGCGGGCTCAAGGTACGCGCGCCGGTGAAAAGCGCCGGTGTCGTCGTCGGGCGCGTGACGTCGATCGGATTCGACACGAATACCTATCAGGCGCTCGTCACGATCGACCTCGACAAGCAATTCGCGTTTCCGAAGGACACGTCGGCGAAGATTCAGACCTCCGGTCTGCTCGGAGAGCAGTACATCGGCCTGGAGCCGGGCGGCGACACCGAAATGCTGAAAGCCGGCGATACGATCACGATGACGCAATCGGCCATCGTGCTCGAGAATCTGATCGGCCAGTTTCTCTATGGCAAGGCGGCCGATGCGGGCGGTGCCAAAACGGCACCTGCGCCGGCCGCCGCGCCTGCCGCTCCTACCACCTTGCCCGCAGCTCCCGCGGCATCCGCTACGGCGCCGGCCAGTGCCGCGGCGTCGGGGGCGGGCGGTTGACACGAACCTTTGACGCGGGCGGCAATGTGCCGCCCGGGACCGATCATCACGGAGAACAATAATGCAGACCACGCGCGCCAAAAACGTGACGCTGGCAATAGCGGTGGCGATGCTCGCCGGGTGTGCGTCGGTTCAGACGCCCACCCCGGGCGACCCGCTGGAGAGCGTGAATCGCGGCGTGTTCAAGTTCAACGATACGCTCGACACCTATGCGTTGAAGCCGGTCGCGAAGGGCTACCAGCAGGTCGTGCCCGAACCGGTGCGCAGGAGCGTCACGAACTTCTTCTCGAACATCGGCGATGTCTATATCGCCGCGAACGAGTTGCTGCAGCTGAAAATCGCGGACGGCGTCGGCGACATCATGCGTGTGACGATCAACACGCTGTTCGGCGTGGGCGGCCTGTTCGATGTCGCGACGCTGGCGAAGCTGCCCAAGCATGCCGCGGACTTCGGGATCACGCTCGGCCATTATGGCGTCCCGTCGGGTCCGTACCTCGTCCTGCCGTTGCTGGGACCCAGCACGGTGCGCGATGCAACGGGCCTCGTCGTCGATTACTATGGCAATCCGCTGACGTACGTACAGCCGTCTTCAGTGAGCTGGGCGCTGTATGGACTGAATCTCGTCAATACGCGCGCCAACTTGCTGACGACGGTCGACGTGCTGTCGGGCGCCGCGCTCGACAAGTATTCGTTCGTCCGCAATGCCTATCTGCAGCGGCGCCGCTTCCTCATCACGGGTGGCGACGGCGACGGTGCCCAACTGCCGAACTACGATCAGTCGCTGCCGAAGTACGATGACGATGGCGCGGCGCCTGGCGCCGCTGCGCCGGGGGCCGGTGCCGCCGTGACGCCGGGTGCTACCGGTGCCCCCGGTGCCACCGGTGCGGCAGCGCCGGCATCCGCTGCGGCTCCGGCTTCGGCCGCGGCGCCGTCCGCTACCGAACCGGCGGCAGGGGAGCCGGCCTCGGGCGCGCAGCCGGCATCGGCGGCGTCCGCGACAGCGGTACCGGCACCGCTGGGCGGACCCGACGGAACGGTGCCCGGCCAGCAGTACGTGCCGCCGCCGCAACGCACGGGCTTGCCGATCATTCGTCTGAAGTGACTCGTTGCGGTAACACTTCGACACGAATCTTGCGAGGCCGTGTGACATGAATCCTGCCGAGCCGTGCAAGATGCGGGCTGAACTTGCACGATTCGGCGAGGCTCCAACCTCAGCGTTTCTTCGATATCAGGGTTGACGATGAAAAAATTCTTTCTGATTCCTCTTTTCGCGATGCTCCTTTCGTTTGCCGGTGCGGCGTTCGCCCAGACGAACGCCGGCGGCGTCGATACGAGTTCGCCTGACGTCATGATCAAGACGGTCACCACCCAGGTGCTCGATACGATCCGTGCGGACAAGTCGATCCGCTCGGGCGATATCAACCGCATCACCGAGGTGGTCAACAAGCAGATCCTGCCCTACACGGACTTCCGCCGCACGACGCAATTGGCGATGGGCCGTGCGTGGCGCCAGGCGACGCCGGAGCAGCAAGACCAGATGGTCGAGCAGTTCAAGATGCTGCTGATCCGCACCTACGCTGGCGCGCTGTCGCAGTTCCGCGACCAGCAGGTCCAGTTCAAGCCGTTCCGCGCGGCGCCGACCGATACCGACGTCGTCGTGCGTAGCGCGGTGATCAACAACGGGCAACCGGTCGAGCTCGACTATCGTCTCTACAAGACGCCGCAGGGCTGGCGCGTCTACGATCTGAACGTTGCCGGCGCATGGCTCATTCAGGCGTATCAGCAGCAATTCGCCCAGAAGATCAACGAAAGCGGCGTGAGCGGGCTGATTCAGTTCCTGACCGACCGCAACCAGCAGCTTGCCGCCGGCAAGCAGCCGACGTGAGCACCCCAATGAGCCGCTTTGCCCTGGGCACGGCGCTCACCCATGCGAGCGCGAAAAGCGCGCTCGCGGCCGGCTTGACGAGCATTGCGGGCGGCGCGACGGGAGTGGACTGCGCCGCGCTCGCCGAATTCGATTCATCGGCACTCGCGGTACTGCTCGCGTGGCAGCGCGCAGCCGAGGCGCGCGGCAGCGCGTTCGAGATCATCAATGTGCCGCAGGGGCTGGCAAGCCTCGCCGCGGTGTACGGTGTCGACGCGCTTCTGACAGCGCGACACCGCTCGGCCCCGGAAGGCGTCACGGCACCGCTCTGAGCCGCACTCGCGGCATCGCCGCGGCGCAATGCTCCGGCGCTCCGGAGCCACGCGCGCCAAGTGAGCCGCCTCGACTTGGCCTATAATCAACCGTTTTTTCGGGTATGCGATCGGCCCCGGTTTTTTCCGGGATGCGACGCGGCGCTGCCGTGGCGCCAGCCCGGCGATCAGGTCCAGTCACGTCTAAACAAAGGCGCGCCACTCGCGAAAGGCCGCGCACATCCATGTCAGCGATAGAAATCCGCAACGTCAAGAAGCGCTATAAGGCGCTGCAAGCGCTCAAGGGCGTCAGCTTGACGATCGACGAAGGCGAATTTTTCGGCCTGCTCGGCCCGAACGGCGCAGGCAAGACCACGCTCATCAGCATCCTTGCCGGATTGGCCCGGGCGGACGAAGGTAGCGTCGCCGTGCTCGGCCACGATGTCGTGTCCGATTTCCGCGGCGCGCGCCGCTCGCTCGGCGTCGTGCCGCAGGAGCTCGTGTTCGATCCCTTTTTCACCGTGCGTGAAACGCTGCGCATTCAATCGGGCTACTACGGCCTGCACCGCAACGATGAATGGATCGACGAGGTGATGGCTCATCTCGATCTCACCGAAAAGGCCGATGCGAACATGCGCGCGCTGTCGGGCGGCATGAAGCGGCGCGTGCTCGTCGCGCAGGCGCTGGTGCACCGGCCGCCCGTGATCGTCCTTGACGAGCCCACGGCAGGTGTCGACGTCGAGCTGCGACAAACGCTCTGGAAATTCATTTCGCGGTTGAACCGCGAAGGGCACACGATCGTGCTGACGACTCACTATCTGGAAGAAGCCGAGTCGCTGTGCGGCCGCATCGCGATGCTGCGCCGCGGGGAAGTCGTGGCGCTCGATCGCACGCGCGACTTGCTCGCGCGTTTCGCCGGCATGCAGCTTTTTCTGCGCTTGTCCGCGGGGGTCTTGCCGGCGGAGCTGCGCGCGCTCGAGGTCGACGCGGCGCCGCCAGGTGCGCGCGAGCATCTGTTGCGTCTCGCGAGCTATGACGATGTGGAGCCGATTCTCGCGCGCTGTCGCGAACAAGGCTGCACGTTCGACGAGATCGACGTACGGAAGGCGGACCTCGAGGACGTTTTCGTCCAACTGATGAGCGGCCCGGAACTGGTGGAGGGACTGGCATGATGTACCCGCGCACTCAGGCTCGCGGCATGACCGGCTTTCGCACGCTCTTTTACAAAGAGATTCTGCGTTTCTGGAAGGTCTCGTTCCAGACGGTGCTCGCACCCATCGTCACGGCGTTGCTCTATCTGACGATCTTCGGCCACGCGTTGCGCGGACGTGTCGAGGTCTATCCCGGCGTCGAATACACGAGCTTTCTGGTTCCGGGCCTCGTCATGATGAGCGTGCTGCAAAACGCGTTTGCCAACAGCTCGTCGTCGCTGATCCAGTCGAAGATCACGGGTAATCTCGTCTTCGTGCTGCTACCGCCGCTCACGCACTGGGAGATATTCGGCGCTTACGTGCTTGCATCCGTCGTGCGCGGACTCGTGGTCGGGGCGGGCGTATTCATCGTGACGATCTGGTTCGTGCCGATGACATTCGCGTCGCCGCTTTATATCGTGCTCTTCGCCGCATTCGGTTCGGCGATTCTCGGCACACTCGGCCTCATCGCCGGTATCTGGGCCGAGAAGTTCGATCAGCTCGCGGCGTTCCAGAACTTTCTGATCATGCCGCTCACGTTTCTCTCGGGCGTGTTCTACTCGACGCATTCGCTGCCCGAGCTCTGGCGGCATGTGTCGCGGCTCAATCCGTTTTTCTACATGATCGACGGTTTCCGCTACGGCTTTTTCGGCGTGTCCGACATCGATCCGCTTGCGTGCCTGGCCGTCGTTGCCGTTTTCTTCGCGCTGATCGCCGCGCTCGCGATGCGTCTCATCGCGTCCGGCTACAAGCTGCGTTATTGAGGAGTCATGAACCATGTTGCCGACACCCGACGAGGTCAAGCAATATATCGCGGCCGGATTGGCCTGCACCCACCTCGAAGTCGAGGGCGACGGTCAGCACTTTTTTGCGACGATCGTCTCGGACGCCTTCGAGGGCAAGCGCCCGATCCAGCGTCACCAGCTCGTCTATGCGGCGCTGGGCGAGCGCATGAAGGCGGAAATCCACGCGCTGAGCATGAAGACGCTGACGCCGGCGGAATGGCGAAACGCATAATCCAGGAAACGTAGTGCGCATTACACAAGACGATATGGCGGCAGCCGGCAGCGGCGCCGCGCGCGAGGGACAGCTCGGCATGGATAAACTTTCGATCGAAGGCGGCCGCCGCCTTTCAGGCGAATTGAGCGTTTCGGGCGCCAAGAACGCGGCCTTGCCGATTCTCTGCGCGAGCCTGCTCGCGGCCGATCCGCTCGAGCTTGCGAACGTGCCGGACCTCAAGGATGTTCGCACGACGCTGACGCTGCTCGAACAGATGGGCGTACGGGCTCGGTTATCGGGCGGCACGGTGTCGCTCGATGCTACGCATGTCGACAATCCGGTCGCGCCTTACGAACTCGTGAAAACGATGCGGGCGTCGATTCTCGTGCTCGGACCGCTCCTGGCCCGCTTCGGCACGGCGAAAGTGTCGCTGCCGGGCGGCTGCGCCATCGGTGCGCGGCCGGTCGATCAGCACATCAAGGGCTTGCAGGCGATGGGCGCCGACATCAGCATCGAGCATGGCTACATCGAGGCGCGGGCGCGCCGGTTGAAGGGCGCGCGCATCGTGACCGACATGGTCACGGTGACCGGAACCGAAAATCTGCTGATGGCGGCCGTGCTCGCCGACGGCGAGACGATTCTCGAAAACGCCGCGCGCGAGCCCGAGGTCGGCGATCTGGCGCATCTGCTCGTGGCGATGGGAGCGAAGATCGACGGCATCGGTACCGATCGTCTCGTGATCCAGGGTGTCGAGAAGCTGCATGGCGCGCGTCACGCGGTGATCCCCGACCGGATCGAAGCCGGCACGTTCCTGTGCGCCGTCGCGGCGGCGGGGGGCGACGTCATGCTGCGCGACGTGCGCCCGAGTACGCTCGATGCGGTCACGGCCAAGCTGCGTGAGGCCGGCGTGACGATCGAAGAGGGCGACGACTGGCTGCGCGTTCGGATGGACGGGCGCCCGAGCGCCGTCAGCGTGCGCACGTCGGAGTACCCGGCGTTCCCGACCGATATGCAGGCCCAGTTCATGGCGCTCAATGCGATTGCCGAAGGCAGTGCGCAAGTCATCGAGACGATCTTCGAAAACCGCTTCATGCACGTGCAGGAATTGAACCGCCTCGGCGCGCATATCGCCATCGACGGCAATACGGCGCTCGTCACGGGCGTGCGCGAACTGTCGGGCGCGACGGTCATGGCCACCGACCTGCGGGCCTCGGCGAGCCTCGTGATCGCCGGCTTGACGGCGCAAGGCGAGACCATCGTCGAGCGCATCTACCATCTCGATCGAGGCTACGATCGGATGGAGGACAAACTCACGCGCATCGGCGCGAACGTGCGCCGCGTTCCTGCGCATTCCGGAGCTCGCGCATGAGTGCCCAACCGTTGACGCTCGCGCTCTCGAAGGGGCGCATTTTCGAAGAGACGATGCCGCTCCTGGCGGCAGCCGGCGTCGAGGTATCGGAAGACCCCGAGACTTCGCGCAAGCTGATCCTGCCGACGAGCGCCGGCAACTTGCGCGTCATCATCGTGCGCGCGACCGACGTGCCGACCTACGTCGAGTACGGCGCAGCCGATTTCGGCGTCGCGGGCAAGGATGTGCTGCTCGAGCACGGCGGCGGCGGTTTGTACCAGCCCGTCGATCTGAACATCGCGCGTTGCCGCATGTCGGTCGCCGTGAAGGCGGGCTTCGATTACGCGAACGCGGTGCGCCAAGGCGCCCGTCTGCGCGTGGCGACGAAGTACGTGCAAACGGCTCGCGAGCATTTCGCGGCGAAGGGTGTGCACGTCGATCTGATCAAGCTCTACGGCTCGATGGAACTCGCGCCGCTCGTCGGGCTGGCCGATGCGATCGTCGACCTCGTCAGCTCGGGCGGAACGCTGCGCGCGAACAATCTCGTCGAGGTCGAGGAAATCATGGAGATCTCTTCGCGCCTCGTGGTGAACCAGGCTGCGCTCAAGCTCAAGCGCGCGGCGCTCAAGCCGTTTCTCGACGCGTTCGAACGCGCCTCGAAACGAGGCACGGCGCCCGCGTAAGCGGTGCGACGAGCCGACTTGGCAACGCGCGCCTTACCGAACGGATACCAGCATGTCTTTGAAGATTCGCAAACTCGATTCGAGCGCCGCCGATTTCGACGCGACGCTCGCGGCGGTGCTCGCCTTCGAGGCGAGCGAGGATGAAGCGATCGAGCGCTCGGTTGCACAGATTCTCGCCGACGTGAAAGCGCGCGGCGATGAAGCCGTGCTCGAGTACACCAACCGCTTCGATCGGCTCGACGCCACCAGCGTGGCAGCGTTGGAGCTGCCCCCTGCCGCGCTCGAAGCGGCGCTGGAGGGCCTTCAGCCGAAACAGCGTGCCGCGCTCGAAGCGGCGGCCGCGCGTGTGCGCGCCTACCACGAGAAGCAGAAGATCGAATGCGGCAGCCATAGCTGGCAATACACGGAAGCCGACGGCACGGTGCTCGGTCAGAAAGTCACGCCGCTCGATCGCGCCGGCATCTATGTGCCGGGCGGCAAGGCCGCTTATCCGTCCTCCGTGCTGATGAACGCCGTACCGGCGCGCGTGGCCGGCGTACGCGAGATCGTCATGGTCGTGCCGACCCCCGACGGCGTGCAAAACCCGCTCGTGCTGGCGGCTGCGCTCTTGGGCGGAGTCGATCGCGTCTTCACGATCGGCGGCGCGCAGGCGATCGGCGCGCTTGCATACGGAACCGAGACGGTACCTGCCGTCGACAAGATCTGCGGTCCCGGCAACGCGTACGTGGCGTCGGCCAAACGACGCGTGTTCGGCACGGTGGGCATCGACATGATCGCCGGCCCGTCGGAAATCCTCGTGCTGTGCGACGGAACGACGGATCCCCGCTGGATCGCGATGGATCTTTTCTCGCAGGCCGAGCACGACGAGCTCGCACAGTCGATCCTGCTGTGTCCGGATAAAGCATTCATTGCGCGCGTGGAGGAGGCGATTGCCGAGCTCTTGCCGACGATGCCGCGCCGCGACGTGATTCAGCGTTCGCTCGAGGGCCGTGGCGCGCTCGTCAAGGTGCGCGACATGGCCGAGGCCTGCGCGATCGCGAACCGGATCGCGCCGGAGCACCTCGAGATTTCGGCGCTCGACGCGCAACAGTGGGCGAAGGAAATCCGTCATGCCGGAGCGATCTTCATCGGCCGCTTCACGAGCGAGAGCCTCGGCGACTACTGCGCCGGCCCGAATCACGTGCTCCCGACCTCGCGTACCGCGAGATTTTCGTCACCGCTCGGCGTCTACGATTTCTTCAAGCGCTCGAGCGTGATCGAAGTCAGCGCCGAGGGCGCGCAAACGCTCGGCGAGATCGCGGCGGAACTCGCGTATGGGGAAGGGCTGCCGGCGCATGCCAAGAGCGCCGAGTACCGCATGAAGCAAACCGGCTGAGAGCGACGACCATGACCCGACCGCAAGACATCATCCGCCCCGACGTGCTGGGCATGACGAGCTATCCCGTTCCCGATGCAACGGGGCTCGTCAAGCTCGATGCGATGGAAAATCCGTTCACGCTGCCCGAGGCGCTCGCCACGGAGCTCGGCGAACGCCTCGCGGGCGTGGCGCTCAATCGCTATCCGGCGCCGCGTCCGGCCGCGCTCATCGAAAAACTGAAGCGGGTAATGGGTGCGCCCGCGGGCAGCACCGTGCTGCTCGGCAACGGCTCCGACGAGATCATCAGCATGATCGCCGTCGCCTGTGCGAAGCCGGGCGCGAAGCTGTTGGCGCCCGTGCCCGGCTTCGTCATGTACCAGATGTCGGCGAAATTCGCGCAGCTCGAATTCGTCGGCGTGCCGCACCGGCCCGATCTGACGCTCGATACCGACGCAATGCTCGCCGCGATCGCCGAGCACGCGCCGGCCATCGTCTATCTGGCCTATCCGAACAATCCCACCGGCACGCTGTACCCGGATGCCGATATCGAGCGGATCATCGCGGCGGCGACCAAAAGCCTCGTCGTCATCGACGAGGCCTACCAGCCGTTCGCCCAGAAAAGCTGGCTTTCGCGCGTACTGCAGTTCGACAACGTCGTGGTGATGCGCACCGTGTCGAAGCTCGGGCTGGCGGGAATCCGGCTCGGCTATCTGGTGGGCTCGCCCGCCTGGCTCGACGAGCTCGACAAGGTTCGCCCGCCGTACAACATCAATGTACTGACGCAGGCGGCGGCCGAGTTCATGCTCGATCATGTCGAGGATGTGCTGGAAGTCCAGGCCGCCCGGTTGCGTGCCGAGCGCGAGACTCTTGCTCAGGCCATCGCAGCGTTGCCGGGCACGACCGTGTTCCCGAGTGCAGGCAATTTTCTGCTCGTGCGGGTGCCTGACGCGGACGCGGTGTTCGAAACGCTGCTGGCCGCGCGGGTTTTGATCAAAAACGTGGGTAAAATGCACCCGTTGCTGACCGATTGTGTGCGTTTGACCGTGGGTACGCCCGAAGAGAATGCCCAAATGCTGGCGGCACTCAAGCTCATATTGAAGTAACTACTGAAAATTCGTGCCGTCGTCGCCCTGGGCGTGCGGCGGCCGGCACATTTCGCCCCACACCCTTTGCAGTCAGATTCGAGGTTTTCCATGCGCGTAGCGGAAGTCGTTCGCAATACCAGCGAAACGCAGATCCGTGTGAAGGTCAATTTGGACGGTACCGGTCAGCAAAAGCTCGCGACCGGCGTGCCGTTTCTCGACCACATGCTCGACCAGATCGCCCGTCACGGCTTGATCGATCTCGAGGTCGAGGCGCAGGGCGACCTCCATATCGACGATCACCACACGGTGGAAGATACGGGTATCACGCTCGGCATGGCTTTCGCCCAGGCGGTCGGCGATAAAAAGGGGATTCGCCGCTACGGCCACGCCTACGTACCGCTCGACGAGGCGCTCTCGCGCGTGGTGGTCGACTTCTCGGGGCGGCCGCTGCTGGACATGCATGTGCCGTTCACCCGCGCGCGCATCGGCACGTTCGATGTCGATCTGGCGAGCGAATTCTTTCGCGGCTTCGTCAATCATGCGAAGGTGACGCTCCATATCGACAATCTGCGCGGCGTGAACGCGCATCATCAGATGGAAACGGTCTTCAAGGCGTTCGGCCGGGCGTTGCGCATGGCCGTCGAACTCGACGAACGCGCGGCGGGGCAGATCCCGTCGACCAAAGGCACTCTTTAAAGCGAGGACGGCTCACCGGCGCGCGCGCCGCGCACACCGATGGATCTTCTCAAATCGTTTATTTCGCTGCTGGCGCTGATCAATCCGATCGGCGCCGTGCCGTTTTTCCTGAGCCTGACATCCGAACATTCGGAGGGTGAGAGGCGGCGCACGATTCGCATCGCTTCGATTTCGGTGTTTTGCGTGATTGCCGTCACGACGCTGCTCGGCCAGCAAATCATCGGCTTCTTCGGCATCTCGGTCGGCTCGCTGGAAGTCGGCGGCGGCATCATCATGCTGCTGATGGCTATCAGCATGCTCAACGCGCAGGTCGGCAACGCGCGCGCCACGGCGGAGGAGCGCGACGAAGCCGAATCGAAGAACAGCATCGCGGTCGTGCCGCTCGCGATCCCGCTGCTGACGGGGCCGGGTTCGATCAGTACGGTGATCGTCTATGCGGCGAGCGCGCATCATTGGTACGACCGGCTCGGGCTCGTGGCGATCGGCCTGGCCATCGCGGTCATCTGCTTCGGAACGCTGAGGCTCGCGGCGCCGATTGCCCGCTGGATCGGACAGACCGGTATCAATATCGGCACGCGGTTGATGGGTTTGATGTTGTCGGCGCTGGCGGTGGAGTTCATCGTCGACGGATTGAAGGCGTTACTGCCTAATTTGAGATGAAGACGTCAATTGCGATTGTGGATTACGGTATGGGCAACCTGCGCTCGGTGCAGCAGGCGCTGAAAAAGGCGGCCCCGGAAGCGGACGTGGCGATCGTCGATCGGCCCGAAGGCATCCGCACCGCCGATCGCGTCGTGCTGCCCGGCCAGGGCGCGATGCGCGACTGCATGCGCTCGTTGCGCGAATCGGGGCTCGAGGAGTCGGTGCTCGAGGCGGCGCGCACCAAACCCTTGATGGGCGTGTGTGTCGGCGAGCAGATGTTGTTCGACTGGAGCGAGGAAGGCGATACGAAGGGGCTGGGCCTGCTGCCCGGCAAAGTCGTGCGCTTCGAGCTCGATGGCCGGCTGCAGGACGACGGCTCGCGCTTCAAGGTGCCGCAAATGGGCTGGAACCGCGTCCGGCAGGCGGCGCCGCACCCGCTGTGGGACGGCGTGCCCGATGGCAGCTATTTTTATTTCGTGCACAGCTACTATGCCGTGCCCGACAATCGCGCTCATACGGCGGGGGAAACGGACTACGGCGGGCTGTTTGCGTCGGCAGTGGCCCGCGACAACGTGTTCGCGACACAGTTTCACCCCGAAAAGAGCGCCGAATCGGGGCTGCGCGTTTATCGCAACTTCGTGCACTGGAACCCTTGAATGTCGCGCTTTTTGCATCGAAATGACGGCTTGAGCGTCGAAAGAGTGTACTAAACTAGCGAGACGGTTCGCCGTGCGCCCGTATCCAGGCGCGCCGGCGGGCATCCACGATACCCAACCATCCAGACTTACGCGATTGCTATGCTGCTGATTCCCGCCATCGACCTCAAGGACGGTCAGTGCGTGCGCCTGAAACAAGGGGATATGGACCAGGCGACGATATTCTCCGAGGACCCTGCCGCGATGGCCCGTCACTGGGTCGAGCGCGGTGCGCGGCGGCTGCATCTCGTCGATCTGAACGGCGCGTTTGCCGGCAAGCCGAGAAACGAGGAAGCGATCCGAGCGATCATCGAGGAAGTCGGTACCGAGATTCCCGTCCAGTTGGGCGGCGGCATCCGCGACCTCGAAACGATCGAACGGTACCTCGACGACGGCCTCTCGTATGTGATCATCGGCACCGCGGCCGTGAAGAATCCTGGTTTCCTGCAAGACGCCTGCACGGCATTCGGCGGCCACATCATCGTCGGGCTCGACGCCAAGGACGGTAAGGTCGCCACCGACGGCTGGAGCAAGTTGACGGGCCACGAAGTCGTCGATCTCGCGCAGAAATTCGAAGACTACGGTTGCGAATCGATCATCTACACCGATATCGGGCGCGACGGCATGCTCCAGGGCATCAATATCGATGCGACGGTACGGCTTGCCCGCGCGGTGAAAATCCCGGTGATCGCAAGCGGCGGTTTGTCCAGCCTCGCGGATATCGATTCGCTGTGCGAAGTCGAGGATGAAGGCATCGAAGGCGTCATCTGCGGGCGCGCGATCTATTCGGGTGATCTCGATTTCACCGCGGCGCAAACGCGCGCCGATACCTTGCGCGAATCGGACGACGCTTGAGCGCGCCGTACCCGCGCAACCCATCGCTCTCGAAAGGACGGCGCCGCCGGCTTTCGCGAAAGGGCGGCCCATCAGCAGCGGCACCTGCATCATCATGGCTCTAGCTAAACGCATCATCCCTTGTCTCGACGTGACCGCCGGGCGCGTCGTGAAGGGCGTCAATTTCGTCGAGCTGCGCGACGCGGGCGACCCCGTCGAAATCGCGCGCCGCTACGACGAACAAGGCGCCGACGAACTGACGTTCCTCGATATCACCGCCACCTCCGACGGGCGCGACCTGATTTTGCCGATCATCGAGGCCGTGGCTTCGCAAGTGTTCATTCCGCTCACGGTGGGCGGCGGCGTGCGTGCTGTGGAGGACGTGCGCCGGCTTCTGAACGCGGGGGCGGACAAGGTCAGCATGAATTCCTCTGCGGTGGCCAACCCGCAGCTCGTGCGCGATGCGTCCGATAAGCATGGAGCGCAGTGCATCGTCGTTGCGATCGACGCAAAGCGCGTCTCGGGTGCCGACGAGGCCCCGCGCTGGGAAGTCTTCACGCATGGCGGGCGCAAGGCGACGGGGCTCGATGCCGTCGAGTGGGCGCGCAAGATGGCCGAACTCGGTGCGGGCGAAATCCTGCTGACGAGCATGGACCGCGACGGCACGAAAAGCGGATTCGACCTGGCGTTGACGCGCGCTGTCTCGGATGCCGTGCCGGTGCCGGTGATTGCGTCAGGCGGGGTGGGATCGCTGCAAGACCTGACCGATGGCGTTGTCGAAGGCCGTGCCGACGCCGTTTTGGCCGCCAGCATCTTCCACTACGGCCAGCATACGGTCGGCGAGGCCAAGCGCTTCATGGCTGCGCAGGGCATTGCCGTGAGGCTCTAGGATCGAGACGGTACGAACATGACTACACCCGACAAACCCTGGCTCGACAAAGTCCAGTGGGACGTGAACGGTCTCGTGCCGGTCATCGCACAGGAAGTCTCGACGAACGACGTGCTGATGTTCGCGTGGATGAACCGCGAGGCGCTTGTGAAGACGATCGAGACGGGCCGCGCGGTTTACTTCTCGCGTTCGCGTCAACGGCTCTGGTTCAAAGGCGAGGAGTCCGGCCACGTACAGCGTGTGCATGAGGTGCGGCTCGATTGCGACGAAGACGTGGTGCTTCTGAAGGTCGAGCAAGTATCGGGCATTGCCTGCCATACCGGCCGGCATTCATGCTTTTTCCAGAAATTCGAAGGCACTCTTGACGAGGGCGACTGGGTCGCCGTCGATCCGGTGCTGAAAGACCCCGAACAGATTTATCGATAATGGCCACCCAACCGATGCCATCGACCGAAGATACACTCGTCCGGCTTGCCGCGATCATCGACAGCCGCAAGGGCGGCGACCCCGAAAGCTCCTACGTTGCGCGGCTTTTTCATCGCGGTGACGACGCGGTGCTCAAGAAGATCGGCGAGGAGGCGACCGAGGTCGTTCTCGCCGCCAAGGACGTACGTCAGGGCGGCGCGCGCGTGGCGCTCGTCGGCGAGGTGGCGGACCTCTGGTTCCATTGCCTCGTCATGCTGTCGCATTTCGACTTGAGCCCGGCGGACGTCATCGCCGAACTCGAGCGGCGCGAGGGCATGTCGGGCATCGAGGAAAAGGCGCTCCGAAAGCGGCGCGAGCGCGAGGAAAACGGCGGCTGAATCGGGCTGCCGGCCGATCGACGGCAACATTCACGAAGCGAGGAGAGCCACGATGGATGACCCGCAAGGCGGACGGCCCCCGGCGGCTTATACGGGCACGATCGATGCCGATCGCGAGCGCAGCATCCGCACGCTGACGCACATCATTTATGGGCTCTATGCGCTGCACTGGTTCACGGGCGGTGTGTCAGGACTCGTCGCGATCATTCTCGACTACTTGAAACGCGGCGATGCGGCGGGCACGCCGTACGCCGATCACTTCCAATGGCAGATCCGCACCTTCTGGTTCGGTGTCGCGGGCTACATCATCGGCGGCGTTCTCGTTTTCGCGATAATCGGATTTCCGATTCTGGCGGCCGTGTCGATCTGGATGCTCTATCGGATCGTCAAGGGTTGGCTGTATCTTTACGAAACGAAGCCGCTCGATCCGAGCGCCTGGTTCTGAGGCGGCGCATTGAACAACCGGGAAGACCATGAGCCACGAAAACTGTCTTTTCTGCAAGATCGCCGCCGGCGAAATTCCGAGCGCGAAGGTCCACGAGGACGACGAGTTCGTTGCGTTCAAGGACATCCGCCCCGCGGCGCAAACGCATATCCTCGTCATCCCGAGACGACACATCGATACGCTGTCTCACTGCGTCGAAAGCGACGCACCGCTGCTTGGTAGAATGATGATTCTGGTGTCGCAGCTCGCCGATAAGCTCGGCTGCGCGTACACGGGCGGCGAGACAGGTTTTCGCACGGTCATCAACACAGGGCCGGGCGGCGGACAGGAGGTCTATCATCTGCATGCGCATCTGCTTGCGGGGCCGCGTCCGTGGCAACGGATGGGCTGACGCCCAACGTGTATTGCGCAGAACAAAAGGGTATGCGGGGTAGAGACGACGGAGCGCATGCGCGCTGATTGCGGCTGCAAGGCCGATGTTGCTTGGCCGGGCATGAATTTCCATGCAGCGGCGGGGTTCTGGAGATTTTCATGGGTTCGTTTAGCGTTTGGCATTGGCTGATCGTGCTGCTGATCGTGGCGCTGGTTTTCGGCACGAAAAAGCTGCGCAATATCGGCAGCGATTTGGGCAGTGCCGTGAAGGGTTTCAAAGAGGGCATGAAGGAACACGAGACACCTGGCCCGGCTGCGAACGGCGGCGAGCATCCCGAGTTGCCGACCGCGCGCACGGTCGACGTCGAGGCGAAGGAAAAAACCCGTTCGGGCGACTACCGCTGATGCGCGGAGCGACGCTGCGAGGCCTGCCGGGATAGAACGACAACCATGCTCGACCTCGGTCTCACCAAAATGGCGCTGATCGGCGTGGTCGCGCTGGTCGTGCTCGGCCCCGAGCGGCTGCCCCGTGTGGCGCGCACCGCCGGGGCGCTGTTCGGCCGCGCACAGCGCTATATCAACGATGTCAAAGCCGAAGTTACGCGCGAAATCGAGCTCGACGAATTGCGCCGCATGAAGAGCGAGTTCGAAGCCGCCGCGCACAACGTCGAAAATACGATTCACGAAAACGTCCGGCGCCACGAAGCCGAGCTCAACGAGGCCTGGCAGGCCGGCACGAGCGTTTCGCCGAGCATCGCCGGCGGTGGGGCGTCGTCGGACGGCTCCGACAGTGGAGTGTCCACGTGGTCGCGCGGCCCGGCGCTCGCCGAAAAACGCCGCAACTGGCGGGCGAAGCGTTTGACGATGCCCACTTGGTACAAACGGGCGACGGGACGGCGCACGCATGTGCTCTCCGGGGCGGCGCGCGTCGCGCGCCATACGCCAGCCAGCCTGCGCCGGCCGCGGCGCTTTCTCTGACCGGATGGGCATGCCCTTGACGCTTCCCGTCTTCGAGCGTGCGATACCACGCTTTTCGAATTTCCAACGAGGGCCGGCGTGAGCGACCCGAAACAGAACCAGGACCACGACCCGGAGCAGGGCGACGATTCGCAAGAGACGTTCATCTCGCATCTCGTCGAACTGCGCGACCGCATCATCCGGGCCGGCATCTCCGTCATTGTCGTATTCGTTGCGCTCGTCTATTGGGCCCCCGATATTTTCCGGCTGCTGGCCCGGCCGCTGATGCAAAACCTGCCGAGCGGCGGCAAGATGATCGTCACCGACGTCACGGGCTCGTTTTTCGTGCCGATGAAGGTGACGATGCTCGTTGCATTCGTCATAGCGTTGCCGGTCGTGCTCTACCAGATCTGGGCTTTCGTTGCGCCCGGACTCTATCAGCACGAAAAGCGGCTCATCGCGCCACTCATCGGCAGCAGCTATTCGCTTTTTCTCTGTGGCATGGCGTTCGCCTACTTCGTCGTGTTCCCGACGATTTTCCGTGTCATGGCGCATTACAACGCCCCGCTCGGCGCGGAGATGTCGACCGACATCGACAACTATCTGAGCTTCGTGCTGACGATGTTTCTCGCGTTCGGCGTGACCTTCGAGGTGCCGATCGTGGTCGTGCTGCTCGTGCGCATGGGTTTGCTGACGGTGAAAAAGCTCAGGGAAATCCGCCCTTACGTGATCGTTGGCGCGTTCGTGGTGTCGGCCGTCGTCACCCCGCCCGACGTGTTCTCGCAGCTGATCCTGGCCGTGCCGCTCATCGTGCTCTATGAGGCTGGAATCATTGCGGCGCGGCTCCTCGTGGGCAAGGCGCCACCGGTAGCGGACGGCGAGAACGCCGCGAGCTGAAAGCCCGCGAGCGGCTGAAGCCGAGCCAGCCGCGGCGCAAACCGGCCCCGGCCCTGGCCCTTTCCGTCACTCCCGTCACTCGTCTTGTTGGCTGTCGTCGCTGCTGCCTTTCGGCGGAGGCGGGCGCTTGCCGATCATGACGTCGACCTGCATCTCCTTGTTCTTGCGCATCAGACGGATCTTCGCATCGGTGCCGGGCTTGATTTGCGCGATGACGTTCAGAAGCCGCGTCGTGTCGGTGATTTCCTGGCCATTGACGTCGAGCAGCACATCGCCGGGCTTGATGCCGGCCTTGTCGGCGGGACCGCCTTGCAGCACGCCGGCGACGATCGTGCCCTTTTGCTGGAGCCCGAACGATTCGGCGATCGCCGGTGTCACATCCTGCGGCTCGACGCCGATCCAGCCGCGCGTGACCGAGCCCGTCGTAATGATGCTTTCCAGCACGCTCCTGGCTGTGGAGACGGGGATGGCGAAGCCGATGCCGAGCGAGCCTCCGGAGCGCGAGTAGATGGCCGTATTGATGCCGAGCAGGTTGCCGCGGGCATCGACGAGTGCGCCGCCCGAGTTGCCCGGGTTGATCGGCGCATCGGTCTGAATGAAGTTTTCGAACGTATTGATGCCGAGGTGATTGCGCCCGAGTGCGCTGATGATGCCCATCGTCACCGTTTGACCGACGCCGAACGGGTTGCCGATTGCAAGCACCACATCGCCTACGCGCGCCTCGTCGATCCGCCCGAGCGTGATCGTCGGCAGATTCGTCATGCCGATCTTGAGCACCGCGAGGTCCGTTTCGGGATCGACGCCGACCACTTTCGCATTGGTGCGGCGGCCGTCGGCCAGGGCGATTTCGATCTGGTCCGCCCCGTCGACGACATGTTGGTTCGTTAGAATGTAGCCTTCCGAGCTGACGATGACGCCCGATCCGAGGTTCGTTGCCGGCTCATCCTGGGGCGGTTCCTTGCCCCCTTTCGGATTGCCGAAGAAGTAGCGAAACAATGGGTCGTTGGCCTGCGGGTTGGGCGGCAACGATCCGGCTTTGCCCGAAAACACGTTGACGACGGCCGGCATCGCCCTTTGCGCGGCATCGGCATATGACGTGACCGTCGGTGTCGAGCCTGTACCCGGCGCGACTTCGCGCAGCGCCACGATGGGCGAGGCCAGTTGCTTGCCGAGCTGTCCTTGCCGCTGCAGCCATTGCGGCTTGAGCGTCACGACGATGAACATCAGCGCGAGCAGCACCGTGACCGCTTGGGCAAAGAACAGCCAAAAGCGTCTAAGCATTTGAAGATTAGAGGATTCTATGGATCGGATCGAACTTGAATTGTACTTGAACGATATGCTCGGCACGGCACGCTTCAAGGACTATTGCCCCAATGGGCTGCAAGTCGAGGGGCGCCGCCGCATCGAGAAGATCGCTACCGGTGTCACGGCGTCGCTCGCATTCGTCGAAGCTGCGCGCGAGTGGGGGGCCGACGCATTGCTCGTGCATCACGGCTACTTCTGGCGCAACGAAATGCCGCAGATCGTCGGGCGCAAATATCGGCGCCTGAAGGCCCTCATCGCCAGCGACATGAATCTTTTCGCGTTTCACCTGCCGCTCGATGCGCATCCCGAGTACGGCAATAACGCGCAGCTCGGCGCGCGCATGGGTTTGATTGCCGATGCGCACTTCGGCGCCGACGATCTTGGCTGGATGGCCACGCTGCCGATGCCGATCACGCTCGCTCACTTCACGGCACAAGTTGAGCATACGCTCGGCCGTACGCCACTCGTGCTGGGGGACCCCGAGCGCGAGTTGCGCCGCATCGCCTGGTGTACGGGGGCCGCGCAGAGCTATTTCGAGGCCGCCATCGACGCCGGCGCCGATGTCTTTCTGACGGGCGAGATTTCCGAGCCGACTACGCATATCGCTGCCGAGAGCGGCGTCGCGTTTCTTGCGGCGGGGCACCATGCGACGGAACGCTTCGGCGTGCAGGCGCTCGGCGCCCATCTGTCCGAGCAGTTCGATATCGAACACCTCTTTATCGATATCGATAATCCCGTCTGATTATCGGAATTGCGCTGCGTTGCACGATCCGCCCGATACGCGAAATGCTTGAACGAGGCATCGCTGACCGGCCCGACGAGCTGTTGGTCTCTCGGGAAAACCCTTACGGATCAAGCGGTTCGCATGGTTTTTGGCGGACAGGTCTTGTAAATGACGACTCCATTCCCGCAAACTAGCGGGCGGTGGCAAAAAGCGTGACGGAAATCCAACTCAGAAGTGGGGCGTGTAATGCGAGATAAAGAAGAGGAACGCGTCGACGGCAGCCGCCGTACCTGGCTGATTGCGACGTCCGTAGCAGGCGGCATTGGAGGCGTAGCCGCTGTCATACCGTTTGCAAGCTCGTTGGAACCCTCTGAAAAGGCCAAGGCCGCCGGCGCACCGGTCGAGGTCGATATCGGCGATTTGAAGCCCGGCGAAATGAAGACCGTTGCCTGGCGCGGCAAGCCCGTGTGGATCATCAATCGGACGGACGCCATGCTGGCCGACGTGGTCAAGGCCGACAACGAAGTGGCCGATCCGAACACGAAACATCCGTTTTCGATGCCCGAACCGGCGTACTGCCAGAACGAATACCGTTCGCGCCCCGATCACAAGAACATTCTCGTCCTCGTGGCCGTGTGCACGCACCTGGGCTGTACGCCGACGCCGCGGTTCACCCCGGGACCCCAGCCGAACCTGCCCGGCGACTGGCCCGGTGGCTTTCTCTGCCCCTGCCACGGGTCGACGTATGATCTGGCGGGCCGGGTCTTCAAGAACAAGCCCGCACCGCAGAACCTCGACGTTCCCCCCTACATGTTCACGTCGGCGACCACGATCGTGATCGGCAAGGACGAAAAAGGAGAAGCGTAATGGCGACGACCGAAAAAGAAGCCGTAACGACGACGGGTCTTGCCGGCTGGATCGATCGCCGCTTCCCGATGACGTCCACCTGGAAGGCCCATCTTTCCGAGTACTACGCACCGAAGAACTTCAACTTCTGGTACTTCTTCGGCTCACTGGCGTTGCTCGTGCTCGTGAACCAGATCGTGACGGGCATCTTCCTCACGATGAACTACAAGCCCGATTCGACGCTCGCGTTTGCCTCGGTCGAGTACATCATGCGCGAGGTGCCATGGGGCTGGCTCATTCGCTACATGCACTCCACGGGCGCGTCGATGTTCTTCGTCGTCGTCTATCTGCACATGTTCCGCGGGCTGCTTTACGGTTCGTATCGCAAGCCGCGCGAACTCGTCTGGATCTTCGGTTGCGCGATCTTCCTGTGTCTCATGGCCGAGGCGTTTTTCGGCTATCTGCTGCCGTGGGGGCAAATGTCGTACTGGGGCGCGCAGGTGATCGTGAACCTGTTTTCGGCGATCCCGTTCGTCGGCCCTGACCTTTCGCTGTGGATTCGAGGCGACTACGTCGTGTCCGACGTCACGCTGAACCGCTTTTTCGCGTTTCACGTCATCGCGATTCCGCTGGTGCTGATCGGACTCGTGTTCGTGCATATCGTCGCGCTGCACGAAGTCGGCTCGAACAATCCCGACGGCATTGAAATCAAGGCCAAAAAAGATCCGCACGGTCGCCCGCTCGATGGCATTCCGTTCCATCCGTACTACTCGGTCCATGATTTCATGGGCGTGTGCGTGTTCCTGATGGTATTCGCCGCGATCATCTTCTTCGCACCGGAGATGGGCGGGTACTTCCTCGAGCAGAACAACTTCGTTCCGGCCAATCCGCTGCAAACGCCGCCCGAGATCGCGCCTGTGTGGTACTTCACGGCCTTTTACGCGATGCTGCGTGCCACGACCGATCCGTTCAAGATCGTGCTGATGGTCGTGATCGGGCTGCTTGGGCTCCTTGCGCTTGTGCGGGCACGAGGCAAGTGGAAGATCGGTCTGCCGGTCCTGGCCGTGCTCGTGATCGTTGCGATGTACCTGACCCAATCGAAGTTCTGGGGTGTCGTCGTGATGGGCTCCGCGGTGGTGTCGCTTTGCTTTTTGCCGTGGCTCGACCGCAGCCCCGTGAAGTCGATCCGCTACCGGCCGTTGTTCCACAAGGTTTTCTACGGAATCTTCGTGCTTGCGTTCCTGACCCTCGCTTATCTGGGCACCAAGCCGCCGTCGCCGGCCGCGACGTTGATCGCTCAGATCTGCGCGCTGATCTACTTCGCGTTCTTCCTCGGCATGCCGTTCTGGACGCCGCGCGGCAGGTTCAAGGAGCCGCCGGAGCGTGTTCGGTTCAAGCCCCATTAATCGCGAGCGAGGACAAGACGATATGAAGACATTGCTTTCGAAGCTTGCCCGCATTGGCGCGGTGGTGGTCACGCTGGCCGCCGGCATGCTCGTGGCCCCCGGGGCTTGGGCGCAGGAAGAGGGATTTCGGCTCGATCGTGCGCCCGACAACACGGAGAACCTTGCGTCGTTGCAACATGGCGCGCAATTGTTTGTAAACTACTGCTTGAGCTGCCACAGTGCGAGCCTCATGCGCTACAGCGCGCTGACGCAGCTTGGCCTTTCGCAAAAGGAGATCGAGCAGAATTTGCTCTTTACGACCGACAAGATCGGTAACACGATGACCGTGGCCATGCGTCCGGAGGATGCCAAAACGTGGTTCGGGGTCGCGCCGCCCGATTTGTCGGTGGAAGCACGGGCGCGCAGCAGCGACTGGCTCTACACCTATTTGCGCAGCTTCTACCGGGACGAAACGCGGCCGACGGGATGGAACAACATGGTGTTCCCGAACGTCGGCATGCCGCATGTCTTGTGGCAGTTGCAGGGTGTGCAGACGGCGAAATACGAGGACGAGTTGAACCCCGAAACGGGGGAGAAGGAGCATCGGTTCGTTGGCTTCGCGCAGGCAAAACCGGGGACGATGTCCCGGGTAGATTATGATTCTGCCGTGGCCGACCTTGTCGCCTACATGACCTGGATGTCCGAGCCGACGCAACATGGGCGCCGGCAGCTTGGCGTATGGGTGCTGCTGTTCCTGGGCGTGCTGACGTTCCTGGCCTGGCGGCTGAACGCGGCGTACTGGAAGGACGTTAAATAATCACGCCGTGACGGCGGTGTGAGGGCCGGCGCGATTCGAAGCCCGCTTCGGCGGGCTTTTCGGCGTGCTGGCCCTTCAGCTTTTTGAGGAAATTTTAGACATGATGGTTCTGTATTCCGGCACAACTTGCCCGTTTTCCCAGCGTTGCCGGCTGGTGCTGTTCGAAAAGGGGATGGACTTCGAGATCCGCGACGTCGACCTCTTCAACAAGCCGGAAGACATTGCGGTGATGAATCCGTATGGGCAAGTGCCGATCCTGGTCGAGCGCGACCTGATTCTGTACGAGTCGAACATCATCAACGAATACATCGACGAGCGCTTTCCCCACCCGCAGCTGATGCCGGCCGATCCGGTGCAGCGCGCGCGCGCACGGCTGTTCCTGCTCAATTTCGAGAAGGAGTTGTTCGTGCACGTGGGCACGCTCGAGAACGAGAAGGGCAAGGCAGCGGAAAAGAATCACGAGAAGGCGCGTCTTGCGATTCGCGATCGTCTGACGCAACTGGCCCCGATTTTCCTGAAGAACAAGTACATGTTGGGCGAAGAGTTTTCGATGCTCGACGTGGCGATCGCTCCGCTGCTCTGGCGTCTGGACCATTACGGTATCGAGCTTTCGAAGAACGCCGCGCCGCTCATGAAGTACGCTGAGCGCATTTTCAGCCGGCCGGCGTATATCGAAGCGCTGACGCCGTCGGAAAAGGTGATGCGCCGCTGATGTAATTTCAGGGTGCGGCGCTTGTGGCGGGAGCTCGGCAGCAAGCGTTGCACCTTGGCGAGGACAGTCGATGCAAGAGATTCCAACGAAACCGTATCTGTTGCGCGCGCTTTACGAGTGGTGCACGGATAACGGGTACACGCCGCACATTGCGGTGAGGGTCGACAATCAGACGCGCGTGCCGCGGCAGTTCGTGCACAACGACGAGATCGTGCTCAACATCAGCTTCGAGGCGACGACGCAGCTGCAGATGGGCAACGAGTGGATCGAGTTCAGTGCGCGCTTCTCGGGCAAGGCGCACAAGATCGAAGTGCAGGTAGCCAACGTACTGGCGATCTACGCGCGCGAGAATGGGCAGGGTATGGCGTTTCCGGTGGAGCCCGCGGTGGGGGCGGCCGGTGGCACCCCTGTCGAATCCGAGGTGTTGGACGCGGAGCCGGAGGATGTCGGCGTCGGAGCGGGAACGCAGGCGCAGGCGACAAAAGACGACGGTGACGGACCGTCCTCCGACGACGGCTCGAAAGGCGGTGGCAAAGGGCACCTCAAGGTCGTGAAATGAAGTAGAATCACGGGCTCAACGCCGGCTTAGCTCATCTGGTAGAGCAGTTGATTTGTAATCATCAGGTGGCGGGTTCGAGTCCTGCAGCCGGCACCAAACAAAACAAGGGGTTACGCGATTTTCGTGTAACCCCTTGTCCGTTTCTGACGGCAGTGTTACCGGATAGAGTCCTCGTCCCGCGAGGGTGCAGCGATTACGCTGTTGCCCTGCTTGCCCGGGGCGCGCGCCGCGCCCGAGTGGCAGCGCGAGCTGGCGCTTTTTCTTCGGCTAGATGGTCAATAACCACCGGCGGACGATTCGGAAACTGCGCCACAAGCTCCAGTTTTCCACCCATGCCTTCGATGTAGCGCCGCAGGGTCGAAAGGAGCATGTCGCTACGTTGTTCGAGGCGCGAAATGGTGTCCTGCCCGACGCCTAGAGCCTGGGCCAAATCGACCTGGGTTTTCTGCACCGCCTGTCGCAAGTCCTTCAAGGAGGCGAGTTCCTGCGCACGTCGCTCGATTTTCGCGCGACGTGCTGCGGGCAGTGCTGCCATCACATCATCGAGTTTTTTTGCCATGCTTGCTCTCCGTTCCTTTCTCCGCCGCGACCGAAGCTAGTTCACGCAACCCCTTGTGGCTTTTGGGCCCCTCCCGGTACACTGCGCCGTCAGAGCCCGCCTGCTCGAGTCCGGACGCGCGGTTAGCCAGGCGATCAAGACCGCACGGACAAGTGCGGCGATTTACGGGGTGTTTAGAAGTCAGAATGGCGAAGCAACAACGCATAACCGGGGAGAGCAAGCGCATTCGCGCTCACTTCCATATCACCGACTTCAACAACGGCGGCATCGAATCGTCGCTCTTGCAGTGGCTGCGGATCCTCGATCGCAGCCTTTTTCGCGTGTCGCTGTCGGTAACGTATGCTTCGCCCGCGCTGGAACACCGTTTCCGCGCGCAAATCCCGGCTGACGTTCCCATCGAAGTACTCGCGGACCGGCCGTGGCTCCGATACTTTCAAAGCAGACGTCACCAAAACCGCCTCGGAAAACCGGGGCGTGTCGCGCGCGACGTACATTCCGCACTGGTCGTGCGCCCGCATGTGGCGAAGCGGATCAAAGCGATCGCGTCCGATGTCGATGTCATCATCGACTACGACATGTCGCTGCGGCGGCTTTGTGGCCAATTCGATGTGGCGTGGCTCGGCATCCATCACTTCAGCTTCCGGGCGCGGCTGAGCGGTCGCGCGAATCGAGTGCGGCGCTTGCTGCGCCAATACGGTGGATACGATTGCCTCGGCGCGCTCAACGAGCAGATGGCCGAGGAAGCCGTGCAAATGTTTGGCAGCCAGCTCAAAGGCGTCGCGGTGCTGCCCAACGCGATCGACGTCGAGGCCGTACGCAAGCGCGCAGCGGCGGGCCGCTCCGAACTCGGCCTCGGGCGCCCCTATATCGTTTCGGTCGCGCGTCTGGACGAATTGCAAAAGGACCATCGCACATTGTTGCGCGCGTATGCGGCGATGGTGCGCCAACACGCGGTCGACGAGCAGTTGGTCATCGTCGGAGACGGTGCGCACCGTAACGAACTGGAAGCGCTCGCTCGCGAACTCGGGATTGCAGGGCGTGTCCATTTCACGGGCCAGCTCGACAATCCGCATCCAGTCATGGCGGGTGCTTCGATGCTCGTGCTGAGTTCGAAGAACGAGGGCATGCCGATGGTCCTCATCGAAGCGCTCGCGCTCGGTAAAGTTGTCGTGGCGACCGATTGCCCGACCGGGCCGCGTGCAATCCTGAATCACGGCAAGGCGGGCGTACTCGTGCCCGTTGGCGACGTCGACGCTATGGCTGCGGCGATGGCTCGCCTCATCAACGACGAGTCACTCAGGCAGGCATACGCCGAGGTGGCCGTGGCGCGCGCGGCGTTCTTCGACGTCAAGCAAAGCAATCAGCGGCTCTATGAGTGCCTCGAAGACATCCGTTCGGCGCGCCGCAAGATCGCCGCGTAGCATAGCCGTCTTCGATCAGGCGGCATCGCTGCCGAACGCCTCGTTGGTCCATTCGCGCTGTCGCACGTCAGAACATCATAGTGACGCTTGCGCTTGCTTCCCTTTGTCCTAGAAACGGCTCTGATCGGAGCCGTTCGCCCGCGGTGAAATAGATTTCAAGGCACACCACTGCCTTCGCGTACGCGCCGACAAGATGCGGCGCGCATTGTGGATGCGGCCTGAACTCATCGCCTGCATGTAGACTATGGAGATGTTGAATCACGAGCGGTTTCACGTTGTGTACGACGGTCCGGCTCTCGCAGAGCATCGGATGGACGTGCGCGACCTTGCACCAGCCCTCGTCGCCTTCGCTGATCTGGTCACTGCGGTGAACAAGGAGATCAATGGTGATGCGGCAGATGTCCGGGTGCAGGTCAATGCCAGTTTCAAGGCTGGCTCGTTCGGCATCGATCTAGTCGCAACGCAGCATTTACTGTCGCAGCTCAAGGACATCTTCTCGGGCACAGGTGCGGCGGCCCTCTCCAATGCGAGCGGAATCCTTGCGTTGATCGGCATGACCGTTACCTCTGGGTACGGCCTTATTCAGCTTCTGCTGAGGCTGGGGGGACGAAAGCCGGTCAGGATCGAACAGAAAGGTGAAATTGCAAGTGTCTGGATCAACCAAACCGAAACGGTCGAGGTTGAGTACAACGTCATTCGGCTCTATCGAAATAGCGTTGTGCGTGCAAGCTTGGAGAAGGTCGTTTCCCCACTCGAGCGCGATGGAATCGAGGACTTCGGCGTTGTGATGGACGGGCGGAAGGTGCTCGACATTCATGCTCGCGATGTATCCTCGTTCAACGCAGGTATCACTGAGGCCAATGCAGAGGTGGTCTCGGACGTGACCGCTCGGAAGCTGCTCCAGATCGAGTCCCTGACCTTCAAAGATGGCAACAAGTGGCGCGTGAGCGACGGCAATGCCACATACCACGTCGCAATCGAAGACAAGGAGTTCCTTGCGAAAATCGACGCTGGTCAACGCTTTCGTAAGGGCGATGTGCTGATGGTTGATCTGCGCCAGGTGCAGAGTATCGACGGGGCCAAGCTTGTCACCGCGTCGATCATCGTCAAGGTGATCGAGCATCGGCAGCCGCTTCAGCAGAGCCTGCTGTAGGTTCCAATCGCGCCAACCCCTCGTTTGGTCCGCTGCTGTCGCTTTTGAATCAAGCAACGAACCCCGCCCTTCCGTTGGTCCGAAAAACCCCTCAGTTAAGGGCTGTTCCCCCTCCGTGAAATAGATTTCGAGGCTGTTCGACGTCAGGCGCGCGACCGTTCTCGTGGCCAACGCGGCCGCCCTCGGCCATCCGCCGTCCGACGTCGCTCACGCAGGCCCGCGTTGCCGGTCCTGCGTCCGTCAACTTCCTCGGAGCGTTCGGAGAAACAATGAAGCGAGATTATGGGCGCCGCTGCGCGCTATCGGTCAAGCGTGCAGTTGCGTTGACCGCACCGGTTGCACTCGTCGTGCTGGCGGGATGTAACGGCAGCGATGACAAAAAGTGGTGGAACCACAGCAAGGCGGAAGCGCCGAAGTCGGCGATCCAGGTCGCCGGTCAATCGGTGTCGGTCGAAGGCGTCGACGGAGAAGTCGATGTGCTGCTGCTTTCGCCGACCTCGGCCAGTCTCGATACGATATCGGGCTTCATGGGCACGATGAAAACGGCCGAACTCAAGGAAGCCGCGCCTGGCGCCTACATCGGCTTCGGCGATCACCTTTCGCTGCTCTCGGGTACCGTGACCGACCTGGCGGGCGATGGCTCCTATGCAATCGGCAAGTGGACTGACGGCTCCGATTCGTCCGGTGCAACCTACAACCGGAACCAAGCCCGTTTCTGGGCCGTGGGGCGGCCTGTCGATGTCGACCTCAAGCCGGGCGCAGTGATGCACTGCACACTGGCGTCGAAAACGCAGCCCGCGGCGATGGACGGCAACACGGCCCCCGGCACGCTACTCGACGCATCGGCTGAGATTCGTCGCGCCTCGGATAAGGACCGGGCGGAGATGACGCTTTCGCTTCGTTACTCGATCGGGCAGGACGCGCAAACCGTTACGCTCGAGAGCTTGCCCGGTGCTTATACCTCGCGGCAAAGGGAAACATTCCACAACGGTGCCCAGCGTTCCGAGCGATATGCCGTGGCCAGTCGCTTTGTCGGGCGCGATCCTCTGAGACCCTACCTGGCGGCGAGCTATACGTTGCATTCGCCCACTGCCGGCGTGATCTCCGGAATGGTGGCCTTGAGCTGCTCCTAAACCTTGGTCGCGGCGGGCGGGCGTTCGAGCGCGTTGTGACGTGGAAACGAAAGCGTCACCGCGAATCCGCCCGAGGCGGGAAACGAGAATGCAACCCGTCCGCCGTGCGCTTGCATCACTTCGCTGACGATCGCCAAGCCAAGGCCCGAACCTGTGCCGTGCTCGCTGCCGTTGACCAGGCTGACGAACGGCTGCAGTACGGCTTCCCACTGTTCGCGGGGAATACCGCGGCCGTTATCGCGCACCGTCAGCTCGACCGACGTCGTCGTCGACGCCACCGATACGACGATCTCGTCGGCGCGGCCGTGAGAGAGCGCATTGTGCAGTACGTTCGAGAGCGCTTCGCGCAAGCTGATGCCATCGCCGACAATCTCGGTGCGGGCAGCGTCGCTCTCGAACGCGACGGCGACATCGCGATCGTCGGCAAGCGGGATCGTCCGTCCGAGCACCTCCTTCGCGAGTGCGTTCAGATCGAGCGGAGCAAGCGCGACGAGCTCCGAGCGGTGGATGACCATCGCATGATTGAGCAACTGGCCGGTGAGCCGCCCCACGTCGGCGCAGGTGTCGCGCAACGCAGCAAGCCGCTCTCGATCGTGAATTCCATCGTGCTCGGCGCCGAGCAGTTCGATTTGCGCATCGAGTCTCGCAAGCGGTGTGCGCATCTGATGGGCGGCGTCCGCGATGAAGCGTTGCATCGATGCAATCCGTTTCGCGAGGCGCTGCATGAGGACGTTGATCGCGCCGATGATCGCGGCAATCTCGCTGGGCGTGTCGGCGACGACAGGGCGAAGATCCGCGGGATCGCGCGCTGCGATGATCGCTTCGATCTGCGCAAGCGGACGCAGCCCCCGCTTGATGGCCAGGCCGCTCGCACCGATCGCGAGCAGGCTCATCAGCACGATCAGCGTCCACACTTTCAGACTCATGTCGTTGGTGAGCTGCTGCCGTGCATGGGTGGTCTGCGCAACGGTAATCGTCGCCCAACCCGGCACGGTTTCCTCGGGCATATAGCGCGCAATCGTGACGATGCGTACCCGCTGACGCCGGTATTCGCCGCTTTCGAACTCCGGGCCAAGCCGCGTCGCGGCACGCGTTGCGCGGCTCGCAAGTGCGGGATCGCCGGCAACGACCAGACCGCGCGAATCCGTCACTTTGTAGTAGACGACGTCGTAGCTCGATAGTGTCGAAAATGCGGCAACGGGCGGATTGAGTGCGAGCACGCCTCCTTGCACATACAGGTTTTCGGCTACCTGCACGGCGGCGCCCGACAACAATTGATCGTACGCCCGCTCGGCCGCGACGCCCGCGTAATAGCGGGCAATGACGGCAAGCCCAATCGCGCCCGAGACGACGACGAATGCGATGAACAACAGCGTGCGCCCGAAAAGCGTGCGCTTCATCGTTTCAAAGTGTCGCAATCTGATACCCCATGCCGCGTGCCGTCCGGATTTCGACCGAGCTGCCCTGAAGCTTTTTGCGCACGCGCGTCACGTACTGTTCGACAGCGTTCGTGCTGGGTTCCTTGTCGAAGCTGAAGAGCTGGCTGAGCAGCTCGTCCTTGGAGAATATTCGCTGCGGGCGGCTCGCGAGAATCTCGAGCAGCGCGAATTCCTGGCGCGATAGCGCAAGCGGCTTGCCATCGAGTTCGGCGAGCCGGTTACTGCGATCGATGACGAGCGTGCCCACCCGGACGACGTCGTTTGCATGGCCGCTTCGACGGCGCAGTAGTGCCTGCACGCGTGCGTCGAGCTCGCGATAGTCGAATGGCTTCACGAGATAGTCGTCCGCACCGAGGCCCAGCCCGCTCACGCGGTCGTCGATCGTCGAGCGAGCCGTCAGCAGCAATACCGGTGTCTTGCCGCCCGCCTCGCGCATGCGACGCAAGATCGTGAAGCCGTCCATCGAAGGCAGCATCACGTCGAGCACGACGAGATCGAACGATTCGGTGTCGAGCAGCGCGTCAGCCATCGCGCCATCGGTTTCGAGGTCCACGGCATGGCCGAGCCGCGACAGGCGGCTGCGAATCGCGGCGCCGATTTGTGCGTCGTCTTCCACGACGAGAATGCGCATGATGCTGCCCTTGCTATGTCCTTTGGCGATGTCATTGGCTCGCGCTGTCGGCCGTTGCCGATACGCATGCGGCTGTCTGCTTATGACCTGCGCGGTTCCACCGCGGATAGAGGGGTTTTCCCGAGTCGCGCTTGTCAGCATTTTCTCAGACTCGCCCGGTAATCTCCGTCCATAGAACGCATCGAGCGGCGACTGTTGCTGGTGAAGGTCTGCAAAGGCGCTCGCATAGGGGAAAGGAGGGGAGACGATGATGGCGAATCGACGCCGCCGCGCATTGACGATCGCGGCGCTCGGCGCATCGCTCGCGCCGTCCCTCGCCTTGCCACGCCCGCGCGAGGTACGCATCTCGAAGGGCTATGGGGTGCTTTATCTGCCGTTGCTCGTCATGGAGCAACAGCGTCTGTTCGAAAAACATGCGGCACGTCGTGGCATGGGACAGGTTTCCGTCAATTGGGTACTGCTCGACGGAGGCAATTCGATCAACGACGCGATGATGGCAGGCACGCTCGATTTCGCCGGAACCGGCGCGCCGGGCTTCATCGAACTGTGGGCCCGCGCCCGTGGCATTCCGAATGTCGAGGTCATTGGCGTGAGCGGTCTCGGCCGTGCGCCGCTCTCGCTCAACACGAACAAGGCGTCCATTCGGTCGATCGCCGATTTTTCGGCGGCGGACAAGATCGCCGTGCCGGGCATCCGCACGTCGTTATCGGCCGTCGTCCTGCAAATGGTGGTCGCCAAGCAGCTCGGGGTGCGGCAATTCGCGCGGCTCGATGCGATGACCGTCAATTTGCCGCATCCGCAAGCGATGCAGGCGCTGGTTCGCCGTCAGGGCGGCGTGACGGCGCATTTCTGCGCGCCGCCGTTTTCCTATCTCGAATTGCGCCAGCCGGGTATCCACCGGGTGCTGAACGCGAGCGACGTGTTGGGGCCGCTGACGCTCGACGTGGTCTTCGCGCCGAAGAAGGTCGTCGATACCGAACCTGTGCTCGTCGAAGCGTTCCTCGACGCATTGGATGAAGCGAATCGGCTCATCGAAAGCGACCGGCGGCGAGCGGCTTCGATTTACGTGGCGGGTTCAGGCGTCGAAGTGTCGGCCGATGACGTCCTGCAGATGCTGTCGGACGAGCAAACGCATTTTTCGGCTGTGCCGAAGCAATTGATGGACTACGTGGAATTTCTTTCCTTCACCGGGACCATCAAGGCAAAGCCGCGCCGCTGGCAGGAGATGTTCGCTCCGACGCTGGCGCGCTATGGCGCGATGTAACGAGCGGTGCCCGCGGGCACCGCAACGATGAACCATGAAGACGGGCTACGCCCGGAGTCGAGTCGATACGAAAGAGGAGCCTACCCTGTGAACCCAAGCGATACCCTTCACTCGCCATCAGCCGAAGAGCGGCACGTCATGGCCAAGACGGCACGCCGTCTGATGCCGATTCTCGTGCTCATGTTCCTCATCTCGTTCATCGATCGTCAGAACGTCGGCTTCGCCAAGTTGCAAATGGTGCACAGCCTGGGCATGACCGAAGCCGCTTTCGGTCTCGCCTCGTCGCTCTTTTTCATCGGCTATTTGCTGTTCGAGGTACCGAGTACCCTCGCGCTCCACCGGTTCGGCGCGCGCGTCTGGCTCGCGCGCATCATGCTGACCTGGGGTGCCATCACCGTGCTGATGGGCTTCACGACCTCGATGGGGATTTTCTGCGGCCTGCGCTTCGCGCTGGGGGTTGCGGAGGCCGGCTTCTACCCGGGAGTCATCTACTATCTGACGCTCTGGTTCCCGCAGAGTTACCGGGCGCGCGTGCTGGGCATCTTTACGCTGGGCAGTGCGCTGGCCAATATGCTCGGCTCGCTCGTGGGCGGTTGGCTGCTGAGCCTCGATGGCGCCTTCGGGCTGGCCGGCTGGCAGTGGGTCTTCGTGGCAACCGGTTTGCCCGCTGTGCTCGTCGCGCTCGTCGTCTTCAAGATACTGCCCGCATCGCTGCAAGAGGCACGTTTTCTCGATGCGCGCGAAAAGCAGATCGCACTCGCGGCGCTCGAGCGCGAGAAACCGGTCGACGCGGTCCACGAGCATCCCTGGAAGGCCTTGCTAGATCCGCGTGTCATGCTGTTCGCCTGCACCTATATGCTCATGTCGACGTCGCTGTACGGCGTGACCTACTGGCTGCCGACGCTCGTCAAGTCGTTCGGTGTCGCCAGTACGACCAACGGTTTGCTGAGCATGCTGCCCTGGGCCATCGCCGTGCTGCTGCTGCTCTACTTGCCGGGCAAGCTCAAGCGCAGCAAGGGCGTTCTCAAGGCGATCGCCGTCGTCGCCGCGGTGGGTGCGCTCGGCTTCACCTGCAGTCTGCTGTTGCCGACGACACCGCTTCGCTTCATCGCACTCGTGCTCGGCGGGGCATGCATCCCGCTGCTCTATCCGTGCTTCTGGTCGATGCCGCCGCGTTACTTCAGCGGCGCGCGAGCAGCGGCAAGCGTGGCGGCGATCAACTCGATCGGCAATCTCGGCGGCTTTTTCGGCCAGAATCTCATGCCTTATGCGGGCAAGGCCACAGGCACCGCGTTTGGCCCCATGATCGTGCCGATCGTTTGCTTGAGCGTCCTTTGTTTCGGTGCCGCCATCGCGTGGTTCCAGACCGAGCGGCGGCTCATCGTCGCGCAAGCCTGAGGCAGCAGGCGGCGAAGGCTTGGCGGCGGCCGCTCAACGACGCCTCCACGTTGTCGAGCGTGCCGTCAAATCCCGCCGCCGCCGCTTTGCCCATCGTCTCCCGCTGCGCGCGCCTGGGCCCAAAGGTTCAGGAGCGCACGTGTCTGAGCTTCGATCGTCCTTTGTATCAGCGCGCTTTTCTCGGCATCGATTTGCGTCCACTCGAGCAGCGTCAGCGCTGAGCGTGGAGCGACATTGAATACCATCATCTGGCCGTGCAGGCTCAAGAGGCGAATCCGCGTAACCGGGTCATCGATGCGTGTGCCCCCGATGCGCGCAACCAGTTCCGTACCGACGCGGTTCAGCGGCGCGCGCATTCGCGTTTGCAGAATTTCCGACGCGATCGACGGCTCCTGCCCCGTTTGCTCCCGTACGAAAAACAGGCGTTGACTGGCTGTCGCAGGTGACAGGAACATCCGCTCGGCGATTACCTGCTGGATGTCGATGAACGCGTCGATCAGGTGAGGCGTGTCCGCACCGGACGCAAGCTTTTCGTTCGCGCTTTGCACGACCGGCGCGAAGCGTTCCCAGACTATCTCCGCAATGTGCTCTGCGCAGGCACGATAGACCCCTTCCTTGTTGGCGAAGTAGTACTGCAGCGCAGGGGCATTGACGCCCGCCCGCGCGGCGATATCGCGTGTCGACGCGGCGTCGAAGCCGCGCTCTCCAAACAGCTCGATGGCCGCGTGAATGATGCGCAGCCGCGTTTCGTCGCCGCGCGCATACCCGCCTTGCGCGGAGCGCCGGCCACGCTTCATTTCATTCATGGGCTTCGTGCTCCTCACGTGCTCGCCTGGATCGACCTGTTGCCCGAAGGCAAAAATATATCACTTGACACATTTTTTCCAAGTGGAATAAATTGGGCGCCTCGTATCAACTGGAATCGAACATCATGTCGGAGACGATCGATGCCTCCCAGCGCATCGACGGGCCGCGCTCGGGACGCGGCGCGCCAGGGCGCCGCAGCAAACGTGCACTCCTCGCAGTCTTGCTGATCGCCCTCGCGATAGTGGGTGCATCGTGGTTTGCATACTGGTGGACGCACGGGCGTTTCATCGAAACGACCGACGATGCCTATCTGCAGACCGATAGCGTCACGATCGCACCGAAAGTCAGCGGTTATATCGCCGAGGTGCGGGTCGCGGACAACGAGGCGGTAGCGGCCGGCGCGCCGCTCGTACGGCTCGATGTGCGCCAGTATCAGGCTGCCGTCGATCAGGCGCAGGCGACCGTCGACGCGCGCGCCGCCGATCTCGCGCGCGCCGAGGCCGACGTCGAGCAGCAAAAGGCTATCGTCGCGCAGGCGCAGGCGGAACAGCAGGTCGCGCGCGTCGCGCTCGAGCATGCCGCGGACGATGTGCGGCGCTATGCGCCGCTGACCGCGCAAGGCGCGGAAACGGCGGTCCATCTTGCGGAGCTGACGAGCACGCGCGATCAAGCGCGCGCGACGCTCACGGCCAAGGCGGCCGCGGTTCGCTCGGCGCAGGCTCAGGTGACATCGATGACGGCGCAGATCGCCCAGGCGCGCGCGCAACTGGAAGCGGCGGGTGCGAGTTTGCGGCAATCGCAGCTCGATTTGCAAAACACCACGCTCGTGAGCCCGCTCGCGGGCCGCGTGGGTGATCGCAGCGTCCGGGTCGGCCAATACGTCCAGCCGGGCACGCGGCTGATGTCGGTCGTGCCGGTGCACGCGGTTTATCTCGAAGCCAATTTCAAGGAAACGCAAATGCGGCGCATGCGGGTTGGACAGCCCGCGACGCTGCATGTAGATGCGCTGCGCGGTGTCGAGCTGCATGGCGTCGTCGATAGTTTCGCGCCCGGCACCGGGGCACAGTTCGCACTGCTGCCGCCCGAAAACGCGACGGGCAACTTCACGAAAATCGTCCAACGTGTGCCGGTTCGCATCCGCATCGAAACCGGCAGTGAAACGCGCAATCTCCTTTTGCCCGGGCTGTCGGTGACGGTCGATGTCGACACGCGCTCGGCCCGTGACGAGGACCAGCGTGTCGTCAGCGAGAATCGGCATGGCTGAGTCGGCATCGGCTGCCGGCCTGCCCGATACCCCAGCTCATGGCGAGCGGGCGAGCGTTGCCGACTGGATCGCGGTCGCGGCCGGCGCGCTCGGCGCGCTGATGGCCACACTCGATATCTCGATCACGAACTCGGCGTTGCCGCAGATTCAGGGTGCCGTAGGCGCGACCGGCACTGAAGGCACGTGGATTTCGACCGGCTATCTGATGTCCGAGATCGTCATGATTCCGCTCGCGGCCTGGCTCACGCGCGTATTCGGCCTGCGTAACTTCCTGCTCGCGAACGCGGCGCTTTTCATGGCGTTTTCGATGATGTGCGGCATGTCGGCATCGCTGCAGGCAATGATCGTCGGCCGTATCGGGCAGGGCTTCACGGGCGGCGCGATGATCCCGACCGCGCAAACGATCATTCGCACGCGATTGCCGCGCGCGCAGTTGGCGATCGGCATGACGATCTTCGGGCTCATCGTCCTGCTCGGTCCGTTGCTTGGCCCCGTCGTCGGCGGCTGGCTTGCCGAGAACGTCTCGTGGCGCTGGTGCTTTTTCATCAATCTGCCGGTATGCGTGGCCCTTCTGGCGCTGCTTTTGACCGGGTTGCCCAGTGAATCGCCGCGCTGGCGCGAATTCGTGGAGGCGGATTGGATCGGCATCGTCGGCCTGTCGATCGGCCTGAGCTCGTTGACGGTCGTGCTCGAGGAAGGGCAGCGCAACCAGTGGTTCGAATCGAACGAGATCGTAGCCATGAGTGCGATTGCGGCGCTCGGTTTCGTGCTGATCGCGGTGTCTCAGCTCGTTGCCGACAAGCCGATCATGCGGCTCTCGCTGCTGCGCAACATTCGATATGCGAGCGTCATTCTCATTGTCTCGGCGGTGGGGGCGGGCATCTACGGGATTTCTTATCTCGTACCGCAGTTCCTGAGCCTCATCGCGGGCTATAACGCCGAGCAATCGGGCGGCATCATGTTGCTTGCGGGCTTGCCGGCGTTCCTCGTGATGCCCATTTTGCCGCGCTTGCTGAACAAGGTCGATTTTCGCGTGCTGGTAGTGAGCGGTCTGGCTTGCTTCGTGATCAGCTGCTTCATCGATACCGGGCTGACGTCGCAAAGCGCCGGCCACGATTTTCTGTGGTCGCAACTGTTGCGCGGCGTGGGACAGATGCTCGCGATGATGCCGCTGAACCAGGCGTCGATGGCGGCCGTGTCGCGCGAGGAGTCGGCGGATGCGGCGGGCCTCTACAACATGGCTCGCAACCTGGGCGGCTCGGTCGGCCTCGCCATCATCGGCGTGGTCATCGATCGTCGCAATAGCTTTCATATCGAGGCCATTCGCGAGTCGGTGACAGCGAACTCCCTTCGCGGGCAGGAGAGAATCGCCGCCGACGCGGCGGGTTGGCTCGCCCGCGCGAGCGATGCGGCTCACGCGAATAGGCAGGCGCTTGGCCAGTTCGCCGAGCAGATTCAGGTGCAGGCGATGGTGATGACCTATTCGGAAACCTTCTACGTCCTGGCCATCGCGTTGCTCGTCTGCATCCCGCTCGCACTGTTATTGAGAACGCCCAAACAGATGTCTGTCGACGCAAGAGCAGCCGGTCACTGACCGCGCGCATTCCCTGGCATCGGGGTTGCTGCGCGCACGCAACCGGTTTAGCCGCTCAGGACCGGGTGCGGCGTGCCCCGAGGGCCGTGGCCCTCGACGGGACGCCCCGCTGCGGAATCTCGTCGAGGACGGCATATATTCTCGGTAAGATATGAAAAATCGCCGGGGGGTGACGTGTGCTGACATCGGACTCGGGTGAAAGGGGGCGCGGCGCCGGTTTGGTGCGGCGCATCTATGTCATCCGCCTTGTTGGCTATGTGATGGGATTGCCGCCCATCCTGCTGCACCTGCATGCGCAGCATGCAGGGGCGTGGCTCCTTGCGTCCGTTTTGGTGATTTGCCTGATATGGCCGCATGTGGCCTATCTGCAGGCAAAGCGGGCGGCGCAGCCGATCGTGCGCGAAAGAGTGAACCTCGTCTGCGATTCCGCGTGGGGTGGGTGGCTCGCGGTCGCGATACAGCTCGCACCGATCGGCACGATCGTAATTCTGCTCATGTTCGCGCTCGACAATATGGCGGTAGGCGGCTGGCGGCTCTTTTTGGCCGGCACGCTCGCGAGCGCCTGCGCGGTCTTCCTCGGTGTCGTCATACTGGGTGCGCCGTCGGTACTCATCGGCGCCGAGTCCTACATCGCCTTCGCGTGGCTGCCCGTTGCCGTGGTCTATCCGCTCGTGCTCGCCAAGACCACGCACGATGTGTCCGCCAAGCTCATCGAGCGCTCGGCGCGATTGCGCGAGCTGAGCGAACGCGACAGCCTCACGGGACTTGTCAATCGCGGCACGGTAGCCGGGAGCCTGCAGGCGCTGCTGGCCGGGGCGGAGGGCGCGCAGGAGCGAATCAGCGTGCTCTTTATCGATCTCGACGGCTTCAAGACCGTCAACGACGCATTGGGCCATAACGTGGGCGACGAGCTGCTCGTCAAAATGGCCAAACGGCTCGCGGCGTGCGCGCACGATGACGAGATCGTTGCACGCTACGGCGGCGACGAGTTCGTCATCGTTGCGCGCCACAGCAAGGAATATGGCGCCGATCGCCGATCGATACTGTCCGAGGCCGTGCTGCAAGCCGTGTCCACGCCGATCGACGTAGGCGGACACGAGCTCTTGCTCGGAGCGAGCATCGGCGTCAGTTCGTTTCCCGATGACGGCCGCGATGCGGCCGGTCTGCTGCACAGCGCCGACATCGCGATGTATGCCGCCAAGAACCGCGGCCGCAACTGCTACGAGCTCTATCAGCCGAGGATGCGCGCCGAAGCGGATGCCCGGTTGCGGCTGTCGGCGCGGTTGCGAAAGGCCATCGAGTCGGGCGGTCTGCGTTTGCACTATCAACCGCAGGTCGACATGCGCACGGGCGAACTGCGTGGCCTGGAAGCGCTGGTTCGGTGGAATGACGTCGATTTCGGCGAGATCCAGCCCAGCGATTTCATCGCCGTAGCCGAGACTGCCGGACTCGTCTCGCATCTTGGCGAATGGGTGCTGGGCGCTGCCTGTGGGCAGGTCGTCGCGTGGCAGCGCTTGGGCTTGCGTTTGCCGCGCATTTCAGTCAACGTTTCGCCGCTCCAACTGCAACGTGCGGATGTGGTCGAAACGTTCGAGCGAATCTTGAACGAGACGCGAATCGATCCGGCGTGCGTCGAGCTGGAAGTGACCGAGACGGCGCTGATGCGCCAGCCGGAAACTGCGGCGCGGCGCCTCGGCGAATTCCGACGCGCCGGCATCACGATCGCGATCGACGACTTCGGCATAGGTTATTCGAGCCTGGGTCAATTGCGCACGCTGCCGATCGACCGCATCAAGATCGACCGCGCATTCGTCGAAGGGATCGGCGCGGGCGACTCCGGCGCGATCGCGACTGCAATCGTGACGCTCGCCAAGACCCTTGGCCTCGCGGTCATTGCGGAAGGTGTCGAGACGGTCGCGCAACGCGATTTTCTGCTCTCGCTGGGCTGCGTCGACGCGCAGGGCTACCTTTATAGCAAGCCGCTCGATGTCGACGCTGCGACGCGCCTGCTGGTTGGCGGCGGCACCTTGCCGCAGTTGGGCGATGCGCCATGCGATGGACAAGGACGCATCGTGGTCTGACGCGGCGAGACGCGCCGCCTGTTCGACGACGCACCCTCCGTGTCTCCTCAGGCGGGAACCGTGCGCACCGCACGTGCGCGCGCTGCGAAAACCTTGAAGAGAAAGTCCAGATCCGTATCGCCGAAATTGCGCGCATAAGCCGTGATCGCATCGCGGTCGGTGCTCGACCAGTACAGGTCGTTCGCGAAGAACAGCTCCGGCATCGTCACGTACGCAACGTTCAGCTCGGCGAGCGAGGGCAGATGAAAATCGGTATGGCCGTCTTTCTCGTAGTCGTCGGCCCATTGGGCGGCAGGGTGCGGCAGTGCGCGCGCGAGCAGCGCTTTTGTATTCGCTGCGCCATCGGTTCTGCTCGTGGCCTCCGGTACATGATCCGAACCCCACTCGATGTCGACGGCTTCATCGATCGAGAACACCAGATGCTTCGGTTCGTGGCCCTCGTAATCGGGCATGATTCCCGCGTAAAGACCGCCTTGTCCCTGCCAGTACTGGCCGACTGCCGGCGCTTCAATCGATTGAAGGATCATCGAATACTCCTTTTCCGTGGATTGCTCATTTCACCCGCCATGGCGATACGCCGCATCGCTATATCGAAAAGTCGGACGAAGTGCCGTTCTCGAGCTATCAATTTGCGGGTGGAATGGCCCGGGCAATCCAATGCGAGGTATCGTGTCGTCCTGAAAAAGAGCCGCGCAACGCGCTCGCCGCGGCAGCTCCGCCGCCTACATCGAAACCAACACCCGTGACTCTAGATTCGACGCCCGATCAGCTCACCTGGACCGAAGCCGACATTGAACAACGCGCGCAGTGGCGCTCCGAAGCCGGCGTGCGCGCGCCAAAGCGCGTCATCGTCGCCGACGATCGCCTTACCGCCGACGCGGCCTATGCGCAAGCTTGCGAGGGCATTGCGCTGCTTTGGCGCGGCGACTTTCAGAACGCGCGTCAGTTGTTGCAGGCCATGGCGCGGCGCATCGACCGCAAACCGCGCAAAACGGCCGACGCGCCGCTCGACGCATTCAATCTGCATCGTCAGGCGCAGGCCCAGCGCGCGCGCACGCTCGGCATGCTGCTGATTCCGCTCGGTGAGGACTATCGCATCGCGTTGCGCCGTGCGCCCGATGTGCGCGAGGCGTGCCACGAGGCATGGGGGCCGGCCGCCGGGCCGAGCGTCGTTTCGCTGCGGGAGTTGCAAGGGCTCATCGGCGCGCACGAGTGGCGCAAGAAGGGTGTCGAGATCGCGGCGCTCGACGGGGCGCGGATCCACCCGCACTACGGGGTGTTTTCACCCGTGCGCGGCGAGTACCTGGAGCTCGTTGCACGGGCGCGGCTGCCCGCGCGCACATTGGCTTTCGATGTCGGCACCGGTACCGGCGTACTGGCGGCCATTCTGGCCAAGCGCGGGCTCGAGCGCGTCGTGGCGACGGACTGCGATGCTCGCGCGCTTGCCTGTGCGCGTGAGAATGCGGCGCGTCTGGGATACGCCGATCGCATCGAAGTGATCGAGGCCGATCTTTTCCCGCCAGGGCGGGCGCCGCTGGTGGTCTGCAATCCGCCGTGGCTGCCGGCCCGTCCAAGCTCGCCGGTCGAGCGTGCCATCTACGATCCCGACAGCCGCATGCTTCGCGGTTTCCTGGCTGGGCTCGCCGCGCATCTGGAGCCGGGTGGAGAGGGATGGCTGATTCTCTCGGATTTCGCCGAGCACCTGGGGTTGCGCACGCGCGAGGCGCTGATGGCGATGATCGATGCGGCGGGGCTGGAGGTGCGCGGACGCGACGATATCAGGCCTCAGCATCCGAAGGCATCGGATGCCGGGGACCCGCTCTATCGCGCTCGCTCGGCAGAGGTGACTTCGCTCTGGCGGCTTGGTGTGCGTGCGGTGCCGCGTTGACCGACTCGCGGTGCGCCGGCGCGTTCGCGGCTCAGCCCGGATACGCTTCGTCGACTTTCAGGCCTGCGAGCTTGAAGATGACGCGTAGCGTTTGCGGGCGGATGTCGCGCCTGGATGCGAGCGTCGTCAAAATGAAGTCGACCACCTTCGCGTATTTGAGCAGTGTCAGCAACGTCTCGAGTCGGGTGTCTTCGGTGTCGCGCATCGATTCGGCAAGGCGAAGCATTTCGTTGGAAATATCGCGTGCCATTTCGAGCTCGAGCTGCTGTTTTTCCGACCAGCCGGTTGGCGCCGCCAGGAGCGTGGCGAGCATGGCTTGAAACTTTTGCTCTGCATCTCCGTTGGGTATCGTAGCCATCCCTGTCGTCCTTTCGTCAACTTGATCCTTCGAGGATGTGGGCACCGTATTGCGGCCCCGCATACTCCGTTTCCCCCCGATGCAGTGTTACGTAACATGTGGCCGGTGCTCCGTTGCACGTTACGCTTGCTTCCGCCCGTCAGCTTATGCAGCGCGGCGAACCTGCGGCTTGTCGGTTGCGACGACTTCGCAGTAGGACGCGTTGGAGCACGATACGTTCCATCGGCTGGCGCCGACGAACGGGAAGCCACGCTTTTCGGTAAACTGACGCGAATCTCCTTGTTGTTCTGTAGGCTGTCGCACGTTAGGCGCGACTTCCGCACAGGTCGCCCCGACGATGTCCGCAAAAAACTACGAAATCCGTCCCGAACAGTCGGTCGAGCTGCTGAAAGAGCTCCATATCCTGACCCGCGACGGCAAGATGAATCAGGATAGCCGCCGCAAGCTGAAGCAGGTTTACCACCTTTATCAGTTCATCGAGCCGCTGCTCGAAGAGGTCCGCCGCGAGAAGGGCTCCGTCTCGCTCGTCGATCATGGTGCCGGTAAGTCCTATCTCGGTTTTATTTTGTACGACCTTTTTTTCAAGGCGTTGCCGCGCGATGACGGTTCGCACATCTACGGAATCGAGACGCGTGCCGAACTCGTCGAACGTTCGACCGAACTGGCGGCGCGACTGGGCTTCGAGGGAATGTCGTTCCTGAACTTATCGGTGGCGGAGTCGATCGAGTCGCCGCGCCTGCCGTCGACCGTGGACGTGGTGACTGCGCTGCACGCCTGCGACACGGCCACTGACGATGCGATTCGTTTCGCGTTGGGCAAGCAGGCGCGTCATATCGTGCTCGTGCCGTGCTGCCAGGCCGAAGTCGCTGGCGTGCTACGCCGGAACAAGGGCAAGTCGCTTGGCAATGCGTTGACTGAAATCTGGCGTCATCCGCTGCACACGCGCGAGTTTGGTTCTCAGGTCACGAACGTGCTGCGTTGCCTTCAGCTCGAGGCGCACGGTTATCAGGTGAGCGTGACCGAGCTCGTCGGGTGGGAGCATTCCATGAAGAACGAGTTGATCGTTGCTCAGCATAAGGCGCTGCCGGGCCGGCGGGCGGCGGAACGGCTGACCGAGGTGTTGGATACGCTCGGGCTCGACGCGTTGCGCGAGCGGTTTTTCGTTTAACGCTTACGCCGTCCTTCCACGGCTACTTTTCCTCTCCCATCCACCGCCGCCAGCCCTCATGACCGAGGCGCTGCATCGTTTCGATGTTGCGTTCGTAAATATCGGCCGCGTCCGGAAAGGCTTCGACTGCACGTGTAACGCTCGCTTCGCGCAGCAGGTGCAGGATCGGATAAGGGGCGCGATTGGTATAGTTTTCGATGTCCTCGGGTTCGCTGCCTTCGAAGCGGTAATCGGGATGGAAGCTGGCGATTTGCACAATGCCGTGCAGGCCCAGTTGGTCGACAAGCCGTTCGGCAAAGAAAACGCAGTCGTTGAATTCGAGGAAGCCGCCAAGCGCGCGCGGAAGAATCAACAGTGTCGTATCGACTTGCGCCGGATCCGCCTCGGCGAGCCATTTGAGTTCCGCTTCGAGTTCGGTCAACGCGCCTTCCATATCGCGCGCCTCGCTGACCACGTATCGTATCTGTCCCTTCGCATGGACGGCTTTGGCGAACGGGCACAGATTGAGCCCGATGACGGCGCGCACGAGCCAGTGCTGCGTCGCCGCGACGACGGCTTCATCGGAGAGCGGACGCCCGCCCATTTCAGGGGATACCGCGTTCGCCTCGCTGCTCATGCCTGCCCGTCCGCCGGTCGCGAACACGCGCCGGGACAAGCGGCGGCAAGGAGTTGGGCGGCGAGCCGGGGCGCAGCCTGGACAGGCCCGCAGCCCGGCCCGTATGTTTGACTCGCGGCATAAATGCCTTCGATCAGCAGTGCGAGCGCGTTCGCGAGGTACGCAGGATCGTCGGCACCGGCGGCGGTCGTGAGAGCGAGGAGCCGCGCCATCAGCTCTGTCTTGTTGCGCGCCACGCACTGGCGCGCGGGATGGTTCGCGTCGGGAAATTCCGCCGATACGTTCACGAACGGGCAGCCTCGATAACCCTCGACCGATGCGCGGCCCGTCAGGTCTTCGAAATATTGCGCGATCTGACGGACCGGCTCGCCCGGATGCTTGTCGATGCTGCGGTCAAAGCGCTCGAAAAAGCGTTCGCTCGCCTGTTCGAGGTAGGCGACGACGAGTTCGTCCTTCGACGAAAACTGCCGGTACAGGCTCATTTTGTTGACGCCGGCACGCTCGACGACGGCGTCGACGCCGACCGCCCGAATGCCCTCGCGATAGAACAGCTCGCCCGCGGCGCGCAGCAGCAACTGCTGCGCCGTGGGCCCCGCTGTATGAGGGCGGGAGCGGGCGGTGGATTTGTCCGAAGCAGTGCGGGTCATGAGCGTTCCTTCCGGTGATCGTGCGTTAAGGCCTACGAATCGACACCCTTGACATGTTACCGATCGGTAACTAGCATTGCAACTCGACTTTGTGACTGCTTGGTCACAAGAGCGGGCGCAGGGGCCCGGAAACGCGTCGAAGAACACCTCGAATCAATGAACAGCGCGCCGCATCGCGCGGTACGTCAAGAAAAAGGAGCGCCGATGAACTGGGCAGCGAAACGGATAGGCGGAAGGTTCCACTACGGCTGGCTCGCGGCTGCCGTCGTGTTTCTGGTGTTGCTGGCGGCAGCGGGCACGCGCGCGACGCCGAGCGTCATGATGGTGCCGCTCGAGCACGAGTTCGGCTGGAGCCGCGCGACGATCTCGCTGGCAATCTCGGTGAATATCGCGCTCTATGGCTTGACCGGGCCCTTCGCCGCGGCAGCGATGCAGCGCTTCGGCGTGCGCCCGACGGTGTTGGCCGCGCTGGCCGTGATGGCGGGCGGGGTGGCATTGTCCTCGATGATGACCGCGCCGTGGCAAATGGTATTGAGCTGGGGCGTGATGGTGGGGGGCGCCACGGGCGTGGCCGCGCTGACGCTCGGTGCGACGGTGGTCAATCGCTGGTTCGTCGAGCGGCGCGGTTTCGTCATGGGCATCCTGACGGCCAGCTCGGCCACGGGGCAGCTCGTATTTCTGCCGATGCTGGCGTCCGTGGCGCAGCACCATGGCTGGCGGCCGGTCGTTTTGATCGTCGCGGCAGCTGCCGTCATCGTCCTGCCGCTCGTTTTCTTCCTGTTGCCCGAAAGCCCGGTCGACGTCGCATTGCGTCCCTACGGCGCGGCGCCCGACGCACCGGTCGCCCCTGCCGGTACGACGCAAAACCCACTCGCGATTGCCTTCGGTACGTTGGCCCGGGCGTCCGGCAAGCGCGACTTCTGGCTGCTGTTCTTCAGCTTTTTCGTCTGCGGCGCCAGTACCAATGGCTATATCGGCACGCATCTGATCGCCATGTGCGGCGATTACGGGATGACAGAGGTGCAAGGCGCGTCACTGCTCGCGGCGATGGGAATTTTCGATCTCTTTGGCACGACGCTCTCGGGCTGGCTGTCCGACCGGTTCAACAGCCGTACGCTGCTCTTCTGGTACTACGGACTGCGCGGCCTGTCGCTGATCTATCTGCCGCATGCATTTGGCGTCCAATTCTTCGGTTTGCCGCTGTTCGCGATGTTCTACGGGCTCGACTGGATTGCCACCGTGCCGCCCACCGTCCGGCTCACGACCGACGTATTCGGCAAGGAGTCGGCGCCTGTCGTATTCGGATGGATCGTTGCCGGGCATCAGCTCGGTGCGGCCTTTGCCGCGTTCGGCGCCGGTGTGCTGCGTGCCGATCTCGGAACCTACACCGTCGCGTCGACGATCTCGGGCGGGTTGTGTCTCGTCGCCGCCATCGTCGTGCTGCGAATCCATCGTCGAGGCCTGGTGCGTGACCTGAGTCCGGCCGCATGACGCATGCGGCGCCATTCCCGGCGTAGCTGGACATCGCCGCTGCGGGGCGCTCTCAACGAGGGCGCCTCGCAGTTCTTCATCATCGGTTACTCGTCGTCGGGCAGCGCCGAAAGCGGCAACGCTACGTGCTCGAGCGGTCTGCGTTCAGCATCCACGCCCCAGATCGCCGCGACGACGGCCGCGGCGATCATCAACGCAGAGCCCACCAGATAGCCGTCGAAGACGGCGCTGCGTTCGTGCGTATCGATGAGCCGCCCGAAGAACGCCGGGCCTGCGATCCCGCCAAGGCCCGTGCCGAAAGCGTAGAAGACAGCAATGGCGAGTGCGCGGATTTCAAGCGGGAACGATTCGCTGACCGTGAGGTAGGCGGAGCTTGCCGCCGCCGAGGCAAAAAAGAAGATCACCATCCAGGCGGCGGTCTGTTGCACGACGTCGAGCATCTGCCGCTCGAACAGATATCCGCTTCCGATGAGCAGTAAACCCGATAGGGCATAGGTGAACGTAATCATCGTACGGCGGCCGATGGCATCGAACGCGTGCCCCAGCACCAGTGGCCCCAGAAAATTGCCGAGCGCAAACGGCAGCAGATACCAGCCTACATGGGCACCGGGCACATGATAGAAATCAGTGAGCACCAGCGCATAGGTAAAGAAGATGGCGTTATAGAAAAACGCCTGCGCCGTCATCAGCGCGAGGCTGACGAGCGAGCGCCGTCGATGCAGTACGAAGAGCGCCGCGAACACCTCGCGCAGCGGCGTGTGCCCGCGCCTGATGAAGCGCAGTGTACGCACCGCCTCCTGGGTCGGCCGTCTGCCTGCCCGATGAAAGCGTGCTTCTATTGCCTCGACGATTTCGCGCGCTGCTTGGGGCTGATTGTGCGTGATCAGCCAGCGCGGACTTTCCGGTACCCACATGCGCATCCAGACGATCGTGAGCGCGAGGGCCGCGCCGATAAAAAAACATAGCCGCCAGCCGAGATCGCCCGGTGCCAGCCGCGGATCGAGCAACACCAGCGAGCCGCCGGCGCCGAGTGCGGCGCCCACCCAGAACGTGCCGTTGATGCCGAGATCGGTCCAGCCGCGCACACGGGCCGGCGTGAATTCCTGAATCGTCGAGTTGATTGCGGCGTACTCGCCGCCGATCCCCGCGCCGGTCAGAAAGCGAAAGAGCGCGAAGCTCGCGAGATTCCAGGAAAGCGCGGTGGCGGCCGTGGCGGCCACATAGAGTCCGAGGGTGATGAAAAAGAGTTTGCGCCGTCCAAGCCGGTCCGTGAGCCAGCCGAAGCCGAGCGCCCCGAGCACGGCCCCTGCGATATAGGCGCTGCTCGCAAGGCCCACATCGGCGTTCGAAAATCTGAGAACCGGACTTGCTTTCAATGCGCTCGCCACGGCCCCGGCAAGCGTGACTTCCAGCCCATCGAGGAGCCACGTCACGCCGAGCGCCACCACGATGAGGGTATGAAAGCGCCCCCATGGCAGGCGATCGAGCCGGGAAGGTAAGTCCGTTTCGATGACGTCGGGGCGAGGTTCATCTATGGTGCGATCGAGTGCGGGTTGAGCCACGCGACGATTCTCCTGATGAAAGCCGGCTGCAAGCATGCAATGGCGGGCGGAACGTACGTCGCGCGCAATCACCGTGCCCGCAATCGGGCGGCGAAGCGTCCGGTTCGCCGCCGAGATTTGCGGTTGCCCGCGGGGGGCGTTCGTGTTACAAAGCCGGTCCTTCTTCGCAGCCTCGACGGGTGACGCCATGCCAGCGACGACTTACTGCGCGATAGATTTTGGCACTTCGAATTCTGCGGTTGCGCTGCCTGCGGCCGGTGCCGTGCGCCTCGCCCCGGTCGAAGGCGAACATGCGACGTTGCCGACGGCCGTTTTCTTCAATACCGATGAAAATTCGCGCGTGTATGGAAGAGCAGCGCTCGAGGCCTATATCGACGGCTTCGACGGGCGCCTCATGCGCTCGCTCAAGAGCATTCTCGGGTCTCCGCTCGCGGAGAGCACGACGGAGCTCGGTGACGGGACCGCAATCAAGTACACCGATGTCATCGCGCTTTTCATCGCGCATTTGAAGGCTTGCGCGGAGGCTTGTGCCCACGATGGCGTGACCCGCGCGGTGCTGGGCCGTCCGGTGTTTTTCGTCGACGACGACCCGCGTGCCGACCGCCTCGCGCAGCGTCAGCTCGAGGCGGCTGCCGAGGCCGCCGGCTTGCGCGAATTGCACTTCCAGTACGAGCCGATCGCGGCCGCGTTCGACTACGAAGCCCGCTTGACGAACGAGGGGCTCGTGCTCGTGGCCGACATCGGCGGCGGCACGTCGGATTTCTCGCTCGTACGCGTCGGCCCCGAACGCATGAAGCGCATCGATCGCAAGGACGACGTGCTCGCGCATCACGGCGTGCATGTTGCGGGGACGGATTTCGATCGCCGGGTGAATCTCGCGACGATCATGCGCGAGCTCGGCTACAAATCGCTCGATCCCGAAGGCCGCGAAGTGCCGAACCGGGTCTACTTCGATCTTGCGACGTGGCACCTCATCAACACCGTCTATACCGGCAAGCGTAGCGGTGAAGTCCGGCTCATGCGGCATCTCTATCGCGATGTGCGGCACCATGAGCGGCTGGTCCGTGCGGTGGAACACCGGCTTGGCCATGCTCTTGCCGCGCGGGCGGAAGAGGCGAAAATCGGCGTGGCGGCGGGCGGGCAGACATCGATCGATCTGGACGATGTCGAGTCCGGACTGTCACTCGCATTCGACGATGCACAACTGATCGATGCAGGGTTCGAGGAGACTCGCCGCATCGTCGATGCAGCGCTCGATACGGCGCGCGCGGCCGGCCTCGCGTCGAACGATGTCGACGCGATCTATTTCACCGGCGGCTCGACGGGCCTCGCCTTCCTGACCCATGCCATCGCGAACGCCTTCCCTGAGGCCACGCCCGTTTTCGGCGACCGCCTGGCGAGCGTTGCAATGGGGCTCGGCATCCATGCGCAGCGCCTCTTCGCCCACGCCTGAATCGACAAAATGAAAAAACCCCGCATTCGCGGGGTTTTTGCGTCAGTCAAGACGGTGTCGCTTACAGCGGCTTGATGTTGGCCGCTTGCTTGCCCTTGGGGCCCGTCTTCACTTCGTACTGGACCTTCTGGTTTTCCTGAAGCGTCTTGAAGCCTTCGGCACGGATTTCCGAGAAATGCGCGAAGAGATCTTCGCCGCCGCCATCGGGCGTAATGAAGCCAAAGCCTTTCGCGTCATTGAACCATTTGACGGTACCGGTTTCCATATTACTGTTTCCTAAAAATGAGTGAACAAGGCCGAAGCCCGGGGTGCATGAAGATCAAGGAAGGGTAATAGGACCAACCGGAGTACCTGAAGGGCGAACCACGAAAGACCAATTCACACGCGCCACTTGAAATCCTGCCACGACGTTATACGGCGAATCCTGCGCGCGGTCAACATCGCCCTACTGTGCCAGTGGGATAGAACGGTCCGCCCCACACCGGTGCGATTCGCCTCATTTTTGTTGGTTCCACATCAAATTGTGCCCTACGGTGGGGCGCAGCCGGTAAACTACCGCCGCGCGACAGGGTTGCGCCCGGTTGCGGCAAGCTCCGCCGCGAGGCCAGGCGCCCGAGCGAGCCCCACAAAGGTTCGCATACGGCCCGTCGGGCAGTTCGAAAATCCTAAGGAGAGGTTGTGAAAAGTTCTATTCAACGGAACATCGGGCCGTTTGCGCTGATGCTGACAGGGCTCGGCTCGATCATCGGTTCCGGTTGGCTCTTCGGAGCGTGGAAGGCGGCGAAGATCGCGGGCCCCGCGGCGATCTGCGCCTGGATCATCGGCGCCGTCGTCATTCTGGCCATTGCGACCACCTACGCCGAACTCGGCGCCATGTTTCCGGAGTCGGGCGGCATGGTGCGCTATGCCCGCTATTCGCACGGCGCACTCGTCGGCTTCATCAGCGCGTGGGCGAACTGGATCGCCATCGTGTCCGTCATTCCCATCGAGGCCGAGGCATCCATTCAGTACATGAGTACCTGGCCCTATGACTGGGCTCATGCGCTCTTCGTCAACGAATCGTTAACGCCAATGGGCATAGCCCTGTCGGCAGTGCTGGTCATCGTTTATTTCCTGCTCAACTACTGGGGCGTGAAGGTTTTCGCGCGCGCCAACACGGCTATCACCGTCTTCAAATTCCTGATCCCGGGCCTCACGATTCTGGGCCTTTTCACCGGCTTTCATCACGAGAACCTCGGCGCACAGGGCGAGTTCGCGCCCTATGGCTGGTCGGCGGTCTTCACAGCCGTCGCGACGAGCGGGATCGTGTTCGCGTTCAACGGCTTCCAAAGCCCGGTGAACCTCGCCGGCGAGGCACGCAATCCGGCGAAAAGCGTGCCGTTCGCGGTCATCGGCTCGATTCTGCTCGCGCTCGTCATCTACGTCCTGTTGCAGATAGCGTATATCGGCGCTGTCAATCCCGCCGACGTCGCCAAGGGCTGGAGTCACTTCAATTTTGCTTCGCCGTTCGCGGAGTTGGCGATCGCGCTGAATCTGAACTGGCTCGCCATCATGCTTTACGTCGACGCGTTCGTGAGCCCGAGCGGTACCGGCACGACCTACATGGCCACGACGACCCGCATGATCTACGCAATGGAGCGCAACAATACGCTGCCGAAGATGTTCGGCAACGTGCACCCGTTCTACGGTGTGCCGCGCAACGCGATGTGGTTCAACCTGCTCGTCTCGTTCGTCTTTCTGTTGTTCTTCCGCGGCTGGAGCTCGCTCGCGGCCGTCATTTCCGTCGCAACCGTCATTTCCTATCTGACCGGGCCGGTCAGCCTGATGGCGCTGCGCCGTGCCGCCACGGATGTCGCGCGGCCGCTCCGTCTGCCGCTCATGAACATCGTCTCGCCGTTCGCATTCGTTTGCGCGTCGATGGTTCTCTACTGGGCGAAGTGGCCGCTGACGGGCGAAATCATCCTGTTGATGATCGTGGCGTTGCCTGTCTATTTCTACTACCAGGGCAAATCGGGTTGGACCGGTTGGGGGCGCGATCTCAAGGCCGCTTGGTGGCTCATCGCGTATCTGCCGACGATGGCACTGCTGTCCCTGATCGGCAGCAAGCAGTTTGGCGGCACGGGCGTGCTGCCTTACGGCTGGGACATGCTCGTCGTCGCGGTTTTCTCGCTCGGGTTCTATTACTGGGGAGTCAATACCGGGTATCGCACGCACTACCTGGACGAGCGCGAGCCCGAAGAGGAAATCATGCAAGGCGTGGGCGTGTGAGCGCCGCGAGGCTTGAATCAGCTTTCGATCGATGACACGTTCGATGTGCCCCGCCCCGGCCTTCGCAGGTCGGGGCGGGGCACGCTGACTTTACGGAGCCGGCGTGTCGAACACGTAGTTCGTCATCGCAAGCGCGCGTTGATACGTGCCCAACGAGTCGATCTCGAGCGAGTAATCGTCGGGCGCCGCACCGAGCGCCGCGTAGACCGGCAGCAAATGCTCGTCGCTCGGATGCATCAGCGCCGCGTACGGTGCCTGCCGCCGGTAATCGAGCAGCGCATCGATATCGTGCGAGGCAAGCCTCGACTCGAACCAATCCGTGAACTCCGCCACGCGCGGATCGACATCATCCGGCCCGGCGTGGAAATCCGCTGCCCGCAGGTTGTGAGTGATCTGGCCCGAGCCCACGATCATCACACCGCCGTCCGCAAGCGGACGCAACGCGCGTCCCATCTGAAAGTGATGCATCGGGTCGCGGTGCGGCTGGATCGACAGCTGTGCGACCGGCACATCGGCTTGCGGAAACATCAATAGCATCGGCACCCACGCGCCGTGATCGAGCCCGTGCTCGGTGGTCGCGGCATCGATGCCTTGCGCCTCGAGCAACGCGACGGCCTCGCGCGCAACGTCGGGCGCACCCGGCGCCGGGTAGTCGATCTCATAGAGCGCACGCGGAAACCCGTGAAAATCGTGGATTGTCGCCGGCGAGGCTGCCGTACTGGCCAGAGGCTTGGCCGTACCCCAGTGCGCCGAGAGCATCAGAATCGCACGCGGGCGCGGCAGTCGGGCCGCCAGCGTGCCGAATGCCGCCGAGGGTAGGGTGGGATCGATCGGCAGCGTGGGCGCGCCGTGGGACAAATAAAGCGAGGGTAGACGGGACATGATCGGAGCGCCGCGCAATGCGGCAAAAGAGGATTTGCCTCGACTATAGGCGCACCCGTCGCCGCGATAAATCCGTCTTCATGAAACGCATCGTATCGCGCTGGTTGGCAATGGACACCGATACGTGCCCGACAGACGACTAGTCGGTCGATTCGCCGCGCAACCCGGGCCACGCCGCCGCGAGTGGGTGGCCCAAGCCGAACAGGTCGAGCACGCGTGCTACGGTGTCGTCGACGATCTCATCGATCGAAGCGGGCCGATTGTAGAACGCGGGCAGCGGCGGAAAGACGATCCCGCCCATTTCGGTGACGGCCGTCATATTGCGCAGATGCGCGAGGTTCAGCGGCGTTTCCCGCACGAGCAGCACGAGCCGGCGCCGTTCCTTGAGCGTGACGTCCGCGGCGCGTGTAATGAGGTTATCGGCGAAGCCATGGGCAATACTCGCGAGCGTCTTCATCGAGCAGGGTGCGACGATCATGCCGTCGGTCGCGAACGATCCCGACGCGATGCTGGCGCCGACGTCGCGCACGGAATGCACGACGTCGGCGAGCGGATGTACGTCGTCTTTGGTCAACTGCAGCTCGTGCTGCAGATTGAGCCAGCCGGCGCTCGATATGAGCAAATGCGACTCGATCCCGCCTATGCGGCGCAGCGTTTCGAGCAGCCGCACGCCGTAGATCGAACCGGTCGCTCCGGTGATGGCGACAATGAGCCGGCGCGGCGGCGCGCTGGGCGATGGCATGGCACGCAGTCGATCAGGCGGCGCGACGCAGCGCGCGCGGCGTCAAGCAGCCGTGAAGAGCTGTTGGAGTTCGCCCGATTCGTACATCTCCATCATGATGTCCGAGCCGCCGACGAATTCGCCCTTCACATAAAGCTGCGGAATGGTGGGCCAGTTCGAATATTCCTTGATGCCCTGGCGAATTTCGTCGTCTTCGAGAACGTTGACCGTCTTGAACTCGCCGACGCCGCATGCTTTCAGAATCTGCACGGCGCGCCCGGAAAAGCCGCACATCGGGAATTGCGCATTGCCCTTCATGAAGAGCACGACCGGGTTTTCGTCGACGATTTGCTTGATGCGTTGTTGCGTGTCCATGACTGACCTTGAATCCGTGACAGGCACGGAATGTGGGAGAGATAGAGCGAAATGATAACGGATTTCGCACTCGGCGGCCGGGGCCGCCTCGCGCCGTAGGGGCCGCGACGCTGCGGCGGGGGGTACGCCGGCGCGG
>Ga0207647_10000127_pt1 | contig 59293 bp, 52 predicted proteins | sample KBSCornC2_FD_184295 | JGI IMG/M metagenome (GOLD analysis project Ga0207647, IMG submission 184295) | Corn rhizosphere microbial communities from Kellogg Biological Station, Michigan, USA - C2 (SPAdes) (version 2) | ecosystem: Host-associated > Plants > Roots > Rhizosphere ...
AATATCCGCGGCAGGGCGCGACCCGGGCGCTTTCAGCCCTGTTTGGCCGCAAGCCGCCGGTCGAACCGCCGCAGTTCCGCGCGGTCGACGATATGAGCTTTTCGGTCGGTCGCGGCGAGAGTGTCGGTCTCGTTGGCGAATCGGGATGCGGCAAGTCAACCACGTCGATGATGGTGATGCGGCTCCTCGATCAGACCTCCGGCCGTATTGTTTTTGACGGCGAGGACATTGGGGCGATCAAGCCGAAGGCTTTCGCACGTTCTCCGATCCGTCAGCGCATTCAGATGGTGTTTCAGGATCCGACCGACAGTCTCAATCCACGGTTCACCGCAGCGCGTTCCATCGCCGATCCGATCCTGCGGATGGGCGATAAGTCCAATTTACGAGCCAAAGTGATCGAATTGGCACAGCGGGTCGGCCTGCCTCTCGAGCTGCTTGATCGTTTTCCGCATCAGATGTCCGGCGGGCAGAAGGCGCGTGTCGGCATTGCGCGTGCCATCGCGCTTCGACCCGACCTTGTGATCCTTGACGAGCCGACGGCCGCGCTCGACGTATCGGTGCAGGCGGTGGTTCTTAACTTGCTGCAGGATTTGAAGCAGTCGATGGGAATGAGTTATCTGTTTGTATCGCACGATCTGAATGTCGTGCGCCTGGTGTGCGATCGGGTGATCGTGATGCGAAGCGGGCGGATTGTCGAGGCCGGGCCAAGCGCGGAGGTGCTGGGTTCGCCGCAGGATCCTTACACCCGCGAATTACTATCGGCGATTCCGCATCCCCCGGTTTGAGGCAATCTGGATTTGGCGAGGAGGCGCGATGTCCGTTCAGCCTGATGAACTTGACAGGTATATCGCGGCGGCGGCCGACGCTCTCGACCTGCGGATCGAGGAGGCGTGGAAGCCAGCGGTGCGGTCCAATCTGGAGGTTACGCTAAAATTCGCGCGCCTGGTTGAGGAGTTCGCGCTTCCCGACGAGATCGAGCCGGCCGAAATCTATGAAAGTTGAACGGGTGGACGAGCCGTCGAACGGAGATTTGCCGAGCACCGCGGGTGACATTGCGGCCGCGCTGTCATCCGGCCGGGTCACGGCGAGGCGGGTTATCGAGACCGCCCTGCAGCGGATTGCTGCCGTCGATCCGAAGCTGAATTCCTTTACCGATGTCCTCGGTGATCGTGCCCTGGCGCGTGCGGATCATGTTGATCAGCTCGTTGCTGCCGGCAAAACGGCGGGGCCGCTCGCCGGCGTGCCGTTTGCGGTGAAAAATCTGTTCGATATCGCAGGTTTGCCGACCCGCGCCGGCGCAAAGATCAACCGCGCGCGAACACCTGCCACGCGGGATGCCGCATTGATCGAGCGTCTGGAGGCGGCGGGGGCCATCCTGATCGGCGCGCTCAATATGGGCGAATACGCCTATGATTTCACCGGCGAAAACGTGCACGACGGTGCCTCGCGCAATCCCCACGATCTCTCGCGGATGAGCGGCGGCTCTTCCGGCGGCTCGGGCAGCGCCGTTGCTGGCAAGCTTGTGCCGATCGCGCTCGGGTCGGATACCAACGGCTCGATCCGCGTACCGTCGTCGTTCTGTGGCATCTTTGGACTGAAGCCGACTTATGGAAGGTTGTCGCGGGCGCGATCCTTTCCCTTCGTCGCGAGCTTCGATCATGTCGGCCCGTTTGCGCGGAATGTAACGGATCTGGCCTTGTCCTACGATGCCATGCAGGGTGCTGACCCGGACGACCCCGCCTGCACGGCGCGCGCCCCGGAGCCGACTGCGGAGCGAGTTGATGAAGACATCAGCGGTTTGCGGATAGTCTTGGCGGGAGGTTATTTTCGTAAAGGCTTGTTTCCCGAGAGTCAGGAAGCCGTGAGGCGGGTGGCCAAGGCTCTGTCGATCACGATGGAGGTCGAGATTGCGGAGGCCGCACGCGCGAGGGCGGCGGCCTATGTGATCACGGCCTGCCAGGGTGCCTCACTGCATCTCGACCGGCTCCGCCGCCAGCCGGGCGATTTCGATCCGGCGGTGCGCGATCGTTTGCTTGCTGGCGCGATGATCCCCGGCGCGCTCGTCGACCGGGCGCAGAAATTCCGCCGCTGGTATCGCGCCGGGGTGCTGGAGCTGTTCAAGCGGGTGGACGTGATCATCGCACCCGCCACGCCCTGCGTCGCGCCGAATCTCGGGCAGCAGACCTTCATGATCGATGGCGTCGAACTGCCTGTGCGGCCGAATATCGGCATTTTCACCCAGCCGATCTCCTTCATCGGCTTGCCCGTGGCTGCGGTCCCAATTCCGCTGGAGCCGCTGCCCATCGCCGTGCAGATTATTGCGCCGCCCTGGCGCGAGGATCGAGCGCTTCAGGTCGCGCGCGCGCTGGAGCGCCTTGGTGTTGCCTCCGCGCCGGAGCCGAAAGGATTGCAGGCAGCATGATTATCGATGCTCCTGACGTGGTCGCAGAGGTGATGGCCGCTTTCTCACGCTACGAGACGGCGCTGGTCACGAATGATGTGGACACTCTGAACGCATTGTTTCACGACGACACACGCACCATCCGCTATGGCGGTGGCGAGAACCTGTATGGCTATCAGGCGATCAAGGCCTTTCGCGCGGCCCGCTCACCGACTGACCTGGCCCGCCGCCTCGGGCGCACCGTGATCACCGCTTACGGCCAAGATACCGCCGTCGCCTCGACGTTGTTCTATCGCGATAGCTTGCCGGGAAAAGTCGGACGTCAAATGCAGACATGGGTTCGGTTTCGGGAAGGCTGGCGTATTGTTGCCGCCCATGTCAGCGTGATCGCTGAATAGGGTCCAATTCTGAAATGACGGTGAGCGACACGACAGCAGCGGGTGACGGCCACAATATCCGGAAGCGCCGGCAGGACACGGCGCCTGGCCGCCTGACGCGCTCCGAGGAATTGCGCCTGGTCCTCGCTGACGAAATTGTTCGGGGGCTGCTGCCACCCGGTGTCGCACTCGACGAAACCCAGTTGGCGCAACGTTTCAACGTGTCGCGCACGCCGGTGCGCGAGGCGCTGCGCCAGCTTGCCGCGAGCGGCCTGGTCGCCACGCGGGCGCATCGCGGCGCCGTCGTGGCGCGGCCATCGAGCTCGCAACTTCAAGACATGTTCGAGAGCATGGCTGAGCTTGAAGCGTTATGTGCCGGACTTGCCGCCGAGCGTATGTCGGGAGCCGAACGGCAGGCGCTGGAGCTGCTGCATGAGGAACTGCGCAAGCTCAGTTATCTGGGTGACCCGCAACGATTCCACGAAAAGAATGAGGCGTTCCACGATGCAATCTATGCAGGCTCGCACAATTCGCACATCGCCGAACTGACGCTTGCGACGCGCGTACGCGTACAGCCGTTTCGGCGTGCGCAATTCCGTAATCTTGGCCGGCTGGCGAAGTCGCACGCCGAGCACGACCGGGTTGTGGTCGCGATCCTCCGCGGCGACCGCGCTGGGGCGACCAAGGCCATGCGCGAACACATCGAACTGGTGCGCGAGGAATTCGAATTGTATTCCGATTCGATCGAGTGATCAGGCGCTGGCGTTGGCCTTGGTAAACGTCCGCCAGCCGCCAAATTCCGAGATGTCGCGGGCGCGGTCCGTTGCAAGCGCCTCCACGAGAAAGCCCTTAACAGTGCTGCCGTCGATGAGTTTGATTGTACCGATTGACAGCGGGCCCGGCACCCCGGCAACGAAGGAACCGAAGGCTTCTACCGACAATGACCATATCTCTAGCTCGATGGCGGAGCCGCCGCTTGCGGTCCGTAGCAGGCCAGGCTTGGGCGGCACCGTTCCGTCCAACGCATAGAGCTTGTAATCCGGTGCGGTCGTTGTGGCGCAGACGAGCCGGCCTCCACGTGAAGTCAGTTCGTGGTTAAGCGGCATGCCGCTCAAGTGCGCGCCGACTACGGCAAGCGCGATCTCACCGCTTGCGGCATCGGCCGCTATCGGTGCCAGCGGGGGTTGCGCCAGTCCGAGAGCTCCCATGGTTAGCTGAGTGTCTGCGTGGAACAGCCGTCCCAAATTTGCGAGGTCGGCGTCGCGTCCGCCGGGCGCCAGCAACGTAATGCCGAAAGGCACACCCTCGGGAAGCATGGTGGCAGGCAGAGCGAGGCCGCAGAGGTCCAGCAGGTTGACGAAGTTCGTGTAGGTGCCGAGCCGGCTGTTGAGTTCGATCGGGTCTGCCAGCACCTGATCGACCGTGTAGGCAGTCGGCGCGGTCGGAAGCGCCAACGCATCGATGCCGGCCAATACCCGCCGACTGGCGGCGCGCAATTCCTCCAACCGGTAGAAGGCGGCAAAGGCGGCTGCTGCCGATAGCCGGGCTCCCGGTTGAATGATCTCGCGGGTTGTCGGATGCAGCGCATCGGGCGCGGATGCAAGCAAGTCGCGGATAACAAGGTAGCGCTCGGCAAGCCAGGGGCCTTGATAGAGAAGCCGCGCGGTTTCATAGAACGGCTCAAAATCGACCTCGACCAGTCGGGCGCCGAGTCTAGCCCAGCGCTCCAGCGCGTCATCATAGGCAGCGGCAGCGGCCTGGTCGCCGAAGAACCGGAGTTGTCCTCGATACGGAACGCCCAGCGAGATCGGCCCCGAGACCCGGGATAACCCACCCAGCCGCCGATCGCGCGAATAGGGATCTGACCCGTCCGGACCGGCCATGGCCGCAAGAGCCGTCATGGCATCGTCGACGGTCAGGGAAAACACCGAGACGCAGTCGAGCGTGCGGCAAGCGGGCACCACGCCCGATGTCGAGACAAGACCGACGCTCGGCTTCAGGCCCACGATGTTGTTGAGCATGGCAGGTACCCGGCCGGAGCCCGCCGTATCCGTCCCGAGCGCCAGCGGCACAAGGCCGGCGGCCACGGCAACCGCTGATCCGGAGCTTGAACCGCCCGGAATGAGGTCGCGACGCACGGCATTGCGCGGAATTCCGTAAGGCGAGCGCACGCCGACCAAACCGGTCGCGAACTGGTCCAGATTGGTCTTGCCGATGATGATAGCGCCGGCCGCTCGCAACTTCGCCACCGCCGTTGCGTCCCGTGACGGGGTGTAGGCGTAGGCCGGGCAGGCCGCCGTCGTTGGCAGTCCTGCAACGTCGATATTGTCCTTCACCGCGATCGGCACGCCAAAGAGTGGCTGATCCGGGGAGCCCTTCCGCAAAAGCTCCTCCGCCTGGGCCAGTGCCTCTCCTTCGTCTCGCAAACTGATGAAGGTTGCCGGGTCGTTATACTCCCTGATACGCGCGAAGCAGCGCGCCACGGTCTGCGCAGGCGTGATAGTTCCTGCGCGGTGCGCGGTGACGATCTGAGCGGCGGTTTCAGTCACGGATGGTCCGTTCGATCAGATAGGGAACGATCATGGTTGCTGGCTCGGTTCGACCGTCTCGCCCAAGGGAGTCGCAAGCCGGCCCCTATTCTGCAGGTACAGGCATGGCCTGTCCATCTGCCGGAAGCGTTAGCGTTGCGCGCCCCATGGCGAACAGCACGACTGCGATGATCGCATAGGCGGTGGCTACTCCGGGCGTCACGGCAAAGCCGACGGCAGGGCCATGCATGAAACCGAAGAAGGTCAGCATGGCACCGGCGAGCGCGAATGCCGAGGCTTTCAGGAACTCGCGCTCGATCACGAACACGCCGATCGCTATCCAGCACAAGTCCGGTCAGGATCGCGCCTTCGCCGAGCACCTCAAGCCCCTGATACAGGACACCAACGGCGGCCATCTTCTCGAACCCGACCGCGGCGGCCGTGGTGCCTGCCGCGCCGAGCGCGCCGTCCACCAGCACCTTTGCCCATGCGGCAAGATGCGGCGTCAGCGCAAGGACGATGGCCGGGGCGTGGCTTGACGGCGTGGTCTGGAATGCCTGGGCACCGATCAGCATACCGATGTAGAGCAGGATCGGCAGAATCGCGACGACCGGAATGAGGTCCAGCAATAGTGAAATGATACCGAGCCAGGCGAGGGCGATGACCATGATGATGCCGGTCGCGGCTGAATAGCCGATCCGGCCGCCCATCGCTTTCCATCCGGGATGACCGATATAGACCGCATTAATGAATGGATTGCCCATCAGCGCTCCGATCAGACGACGCCGTCGGCAGTGAGCACCCGCGTGGTCGGAAATTCGTCGCCGGCAGCTTCCGCGCTTTCGACATTGTTCATGGCTTCGACAAGGTCGTAGACGCCAAACGGAATCGCCGTCACCAGAATGACGCCGATGAATTGGAATCCCGCGAAGACGTGGCCCACCGCCGGGATCGGTACGGCGAAGCCGATATTGGCAAGCGAAGCCCCGAGTTTTGCTGCACTCATGCAGCCGATATTGAGACCAAACAGATTGGACCCCCAGGCAATGATGGCCCCGACCACAATCGCAACCAGACCCGCGGGAATGCCCAGGGGATACCGAACGCCCCCAAACCAGCTTATCAAAATGATGGCAAAGCAGGTGAGGCCGATGGTCGGCGTCATGTACATCTCGAACGCCGGCCGCATCGAGATGAACGCGATGGAAACGCCGGCCAATGTGCCAAGCAGCGCGGCGCGCGGTGTAATCTTTCGGATCAAAGGTGCGACGAAGCCACCGATCATCAGAATGAAGCTCTGGATAAATACCCAGGTGAGGCCTGCCTCCCAGGCTTTAACCGGATCGTTGGTCTTCAAAAGGATCGGCAGCATGATCACGAAGGTGACGATGAACATGTGCGGGACGCTGACGCCTGAAGGCAGCGCGCATACGTCGTTGCGGCCGGTACGTTTTGCCAGCCTGTAAGCTAGCCAGGCGTAGTATAGCGTGCTCAGGCACATCATCAGGCCGAGTGCGGGCAAGATGCGCCCGAAAACGAGGCTGTCCGGCATTTTCAGGACGAAACGCAGTAATGCCGTGATCGTCAGCATGTTGACGAGAATGTTCGTGCCAAAGCCGAAGAATGCGTTCCAGTCGCCGCTCGACCAAATCGCCGGTCCTGCTTTTGCCGTTTTCATGACCTTGCCCCCGCTGTTTGTTCAAGCTCTGCATCCAGCGCCGTCAATACCGACGCGGAATCGCTGACCCAGCCAAAAATGCCGCCCTGCGCCTTGATCATCTTCAGGCCGGCTTCGTGGAATTCCGGAAAATAGGAAGCGCAGCAATCCGCCAGCACCACGCAGCGATAGCCGCGATCGTTGGCTTCGCGCACGGTGGTGTTGACGCAGACCTCGGTGGTCACACCACAGACAAGGAGCGTATCGATGCCGTGCTTCCTCAGGACGTCGCCGAATGTAGTGGCGTAGAATGCGCCTTTTCCGGGCTTATCGATAACGATCTCGTCGTCGAGCGGGTAAAGCGCTGGGATGATGTCATGACCAGCTTCGCCCCGGATCAGGATGCGACCCATCGGACCGGGGTCACCGATCCGCAGGCTTGGCTTGCCTCGCGCAATTTTTGCAGGTGGGGCATCCGACAAATCGGGGAGATGACCTTCGCGGGTATGAACAACCAAAAGGCTGTTATCACGGGCGGTCCGCAAGACCGCAGCACACGGCGCCACCGCGCGCGCGAGCTGTGACACGTCATTTCCGAGCGTTTCGCCAAAGCCGCCGGGCTCGAGGAAATCGCGCTGCATGTCGATGATGACGAGTGCGGTCCTGGTCCAATCAATCTCGATCGGAGAGGGGGCCGCGACCAGCAAACTCGTGCTCTTTGACATTGGGCTATCCGCTCCGCCGCCGGTTTCTGTGTCGTGGCAACAGACCGTCCAAAGCAAAGCTCATGCCATTGAATACAATCTCGCCGGGCCAAATCTGTGCCCAAGAGACCAGTTTTTCATTTTCAAACCAATGACTTGGCGGCGTGACTTGCAGGTCGGCGGCATTGAACCTTCAGGCGTCAGCTCATTTGGTGTGCAACGATCGGGCTGCCCGGCGAGCATTCTGCTATCGCCGACGACCTCGGAGCCGCGCTGGGCGCTGATTTTCCCTGATGCTCTTGCTGTTTGGCGCAACCGCGTCGCCGATCTATTTTCAGAATTGTTGCTTCGTAAAAGAAAAAGCCCGCCAATGGCGGGCCTTTCCGATTGAGTGGTTTGCGGCGCAGTAATCGGCGCCAATTGGAAACAGCCTGGCCGAGCTATGCGGCTGGCCGCGTTCCGACGAGGGCGTTGGAATTCCGTTCACTCTTGGGATCATCGAATCCCTCCTGAACGTAGTCGCCACGGGTCATGTGCTGCAACGTTCCGAACCCTGTCATTCCCTCGCCGACAATCGTCGAATACATGTCCGAAATGCCGCGCTTGTGCTTGGTATCCATAAAGCTCGCGTGTCGCGTCCAGGCGAAATGCATGTGCCCCGTATAGGAGAAGCGCTGGATTTTGCCTTCAGTCAGGCGCAGCACCTCGGCCTCGTCGAATTGTCGAGCTACGAGTGAGCCACTGTTGATGCGAATCCAATTGTCATAGGTCACATCACTAATGCCATTTGGGCTCGACAGGGCCGAAAAAGATATGAAGTTGCCACTGGTCGAAATCACTCCTGAAATGAATTTTTTCCCGTTGTCGAAAACCATCGGAGTCCAAAACCCACCCACCCTCGCGCCATGCCATGCGCGTGGGCCCCAGCTATGATCTCTGACCAATAACCCCTCGACCTCGATCTCCTTGTCGCCAGACCACAATTTTCCTTTCCATCTGGCGCCCTGTTCGTATCGCGTGCCCATGCTGATCGGGTCCAGCTTCAACGCACGCACGAAGGGGGTCCAGTTTACGATGGGATGTTCGCTGATCATTTCGATGTCGAAGCCAAAGGGTACATTCCCTTCCTGTTCGCCGAAGAATCCATCCTTTGCCGGGCCGATCGCTCCGCGGCCGGAATATCGCAGCCTCATCCGCTCGAGCGGAACGGTGACCTTCACGTCGAGTCCTGGCGCAGCAAGACAGTCATTGCCAGGGGCCTGCGCCGTCGCTGAAGTAACGACCCCATTGATTATGGTCATGACGCGGACATCGACGATTCCTTGATCGAAGATATGGCCCAAGTGAATGAACCAGCCCGAATTACTGGAAGCATCAAATGCGTGGAAAACATAGTTTTCCTGCCAGTTTTTGCCGGGGATGGGCTCGTGGTGAAATTCGTCGGAAGCGACCATTGTGTCTGTCATAGTTCCTCAACTGGCTTTGAACGGCAGTAGTTCGCTAAGGCGCCAGTCCTCGATCGAACTCGATACGCGTCGCATCAGATGTTGCTTTCGGAGTATCGCGCGCGGATTTTGGTTTATATTTACGCCGCAGATGTAAACTTGGGCCTTCAAGTTGTTGACCAGCGCGATTCTGTACTCGGTGAGCAATTCACTCATCGAATAGTCTACGCCGTAGCCTTGAAGCGCATTCAGGTATATTTCGAGTAGCTCTCGCTCGTATGCCTTGCGATGCTCAACCGTCATGTTGTGGGTGATAAAATAAGCGAGATCAACGGTGGCCTTTCCCATCGCAATAGCCTGCCAGTCGAGCGCGACGACAGGATCGGCGTCGTTGGTAGAGAACAGCAGGTTATCTGCCTTGAAATCGCCGTGCCGAAGCGTTTGAGGCTTGGTAAAATTCCACGCTTCGAAAGCCTCCACACTCTCCAGATACGCGTTCTTCATCGACCGAAATTCCGGAGACATATAGTCTGAGAACCATCGCTCCATCTCAGGCCAACCTTTGACCAATATCTCCTTTGAGGGCGTATTTTGCTGGCTTGCAGTCTGGGTGGGTGCCGGCTTGTTCCAGAAGGGCCCGTGCAGGCTCGCCAACTGCTGCATTCCGAGCGTTGCTTCCTGGAGATCGCTACCGGCGATCTGATCGCCCACACGATGATGCGGAAAGTCTTCAAGCAGGAGCAAGAAGAATTCACCGATTGCGTCGCATTTCGCAAAATAGGATTTCGGCGAGCGCAAGCTGATCTTGTCCGCGAGATTTTGGTAGAAATCCACCTCCTTGACATAGAGCGAGGTGGCGACAGACGCCTTGCGGCGGGCGTCATTGCTGGTCGCGAACTTTGCGATCAGACTTGCGGGCGCGCCGGGCGGCAAATCCGGATGAGTGTTGTAGGTTAATATGAGGCGTGCCACTTCCCCGGTCTGCCCTAAACCGTCACCGATCTGCTTGGACTCCACCGACCGAACACTCACATCGCGGCCGATGGTCCCATTGGCTTGCAGAACGGTCGTCAGCCAATCGCTACGGATACCCGCAGCGTCGTGCGGGAAGTCGGTCGGGGGACGGATTTGGCTATTTTCCAACCTCGGGTTCTCCTTTAATTTCTGTTTTTCCAATTCGTAAGGTAAACGACTGTGGTCGGCCATTCGCTTTTCAAGAATGGTCAATCGGTTAAGCCGCACACGAGGTAGGCATTGAGACTTCCGGAATTGAGACAGATGCGCTGCTTCAGAGAGGTTGCTCGCGCCGAGCATTTCGGCATGGCAGCCCGTGCTCTCGGCATCTCTCAATCGGCATTTACCGAGCATATTCAAAGGCTTGAGGAGACTATCGGAACGCGGTTGCTCGAGCGCGGGCGCAAGGGCGTAAGGTTGACTGCCGCCGGCGCCGCATTCCTGGTCGAAACCGAGGCGGTCCTTCGTCAGGTTGAGTCGGCTGTACTTGCGGCGCGTGGAAGTACGACCGCAAATGCGCCCCGGCTGCACATCGGTTATAGCGCTGTCGCTCTCGGAACACCGATAACGAGTGCGATCCGGAAGTTACGAGACGAAATCCCAGACCTCGATCTACGAATGTTCGAGCGAGGCGGAATCGACACCGAGAAGGCGTTGTTCGAAGAAGAACTGGATTGCATGGTTGTGGCGTTTCCCTCGGAAGACGAGCGCATCCGGACCACGGTCGTGGGTGAGATGACCATGAAGGCGTGCCTGCCGAGGGGTCATCGGTTATGTAATAGGCAATTCCTCGAGTTGTCGGACTTGGACAATGAAGCGCTGATATTCGCTGAGGACTATCCGAACCGGCGATTTCATGATGCGTTCTTCAGTGCCTGCGCGAAAGCGGGGGCAAACCCCCGGGTCGTTCATCGTGCGACTCACCTGATGGCAACCCTTACACTGGTCGCCAGCGGCCTGGGGATAGGCCTTGCTCCGTCCCCCGTTGTGCTGTCTCCCCACATCGATATTGAATTTCGGCCCTTGGGAAGTCCGCCGTTCTCGGTGGCAACGGCGCTGGCCTGGCGCATTGACAACCACAATCCAGTAGTCGACGCCCTGATCGCTTTGGCGCGCAATGTCAGTAGCGCTGCGGCCTAGTGGCTCGCTCCGACCACCGCGGCCCGCTAGCTGGCGATCCTTCCGCTGGTCGCTTAGCCATGCAAAATGGACGCAATCGGCGCCGGACTGACGGCACTCCGAAACGGCGCGCAGCTTGTTTCCGGGGGCAATCGGCGTACAGTTGATGCCTCTGGCGAACCAGGCAGTTGGCTTCCAAATCTCCTCGAATTTGATGCCGTGTCAACATGGTCCACGAAAATCTTCTCGAATTCGCGCGCAACGTGTTTGACAGAACGGGTTGGCTTTCACGCCAGCCTCAGGCCTTTCGCGAATTCGTCTTCGACTGCGCGAAGGTCAGGCGCGTGCCGGCAAAGGCGTTCGTCTATCGCCAAGGCGACCACCCGGACGGCATCTACGGCGTCGCCTCCGGAAGCCTCAACGTGGAGGTCCTGCAGGAGGACGGGCGCCGGCTGGCGATGGGAGTGCTGTTGGAGGGCGCCTGGTTTGGAGAGCTTTCCACCATCGAAGGTGTTACGCGTCCGTCGTCGGTGATCGCCGTGACGAACGCCGTCCTATTGCAGATCTCGCATGCGACGTTCTTTCGGATTGCCGAAGAACACCCGCGCTTCGTTCTGAATTTTGCCAGTCTGCTGTCGGACAAGGTCCGCTTGATGCATCGGATCCGCGAGGAACTCTCGTCCCCGGATCCGACCCGGCGCGTCCTGAAGGTCCTGCTCTGGCTCGCCGATCTGCGAGACCGGAAGGATATCGCGGCGAACGTCGCCATCCAGATCACACAGGAACAACTTGCGGGCGTCGCCAACCTCTCTCGGCAGACGGTGAACCATGCGCTCAAGGATCTCAAGAAAGCCGGGATGATCGACTGCGTCTATGGCGCCGTCATCCTGCTACCCAAGACCTCCCCAAGCTTCGATCTCCCAGCTCGCCGAACCGCCGCTGACCAGTGAATGGGCGTGGCCGGCCGAATCCGGATTGTACGAAAGCGACAATCTGCCCGGCGGGAGGATGCTATATGGGCTCCCTGACGCCCATTGGGAGGCGCGCCTGGTTCGCCAGGCGCTGCTACGCCCGAAGAAGGCGCTAATACGCCCAAAGAACAAGAGGCGTTGCTTGGGAGGATATCGTGATTGTAGACAGCAAAACCGTCGCCGCCGCGCTGGATGCGGATCAATTGCTCAAGGAGGCAGCCGAGATCAGCGGCCTCAGCGATTTCGGAGACCCGCACTCCATCGATGCGCTGCGCGCGATGGTGAAATGCTATGCGCAGGATATTCGGGTGGACGCGCGAGGCCTCAACACCGTCCGGAATACGATCGTCCGGCAGCTGGTGAACCGCGCCCGCTTCGCGCGCGATGTCGCGCTCCATCCGGAGATCCTCGATGAGGATGTAAGCGACCCCATCATCATCCTGGGGCAACCTCGCTCGGGCACGACGAAAACGCATCGCATGATGGGCGTCGATCCCAATCTGCTGAAGACCTACATGTGGCAACTGACCAACCCGGCTCCGTTTCCGGACGCGGAACCTGGAAAGCCGGACCCGCGCATTGCGGCGGCGAGGTTCCAGGACGAGCTGATCCTCGCGAGTGAAACCAACGAGGCTCTCCGTGCCGGCCACCTCTATGCAGCGGAAGAGGTGCAATCGGACATATTCCTGTTCAGTATGACCTTTAACTGTAAAGCCATGTCTACGGGCCGGCCCCCTTCGCCATCCTATTACGAATACATGAAGTCCCGGATCATTCCCTCCGATCTCGACAATTATAAATATGTGAAGTCGCTGCTTCAGTATCTGCAATGGCAGCAAGGCGGCCGTCGCGGAAGGCGCTGGCTGATGAAGCAGGAGCACAGCCTTGCCTTTCTCGACGAGGTGCTGACGGTCTACCCCAAGGCCACACTCGTGTTCCTGCACCGCGACCCCCGGGTGACCATTCCTTCCATAATAAAGCTTCAGCTCGAAGCGTACAGGCCGAACAACCCTGACGTGACCCCGGCCGAGATCGCGCCTTTGCTCGTCAGACGGCAGATCGACATGATAAATCGTTACGTAGAGGCACGGGAGCGGCTCGACTTGGACGATCGGATCTACGACGTGCCTTACGAACAGATCCGCAACAATCCGATGCCGGTCTTCCGGGAGATCTACCGGCGCGCCGGCCATACGCTCACCCGGGAATCGGAGGAGTTGATGCTCCAGTACGAACGGGCGAACGAGCAGGGCAAGCACGGCGCCCACAGCTACTCACTGGAGCAGTTCGGCCTCACCGAGGAAATGATCCGCCGCGATTTCGGCGCCTATATGGAGCGCTTCGGCGCCTATATTGGCCGCTCCATTGCAGCATAACGCGGTGGTGTTCGAAAGAACGACGTAAAACGGGAAGGATAGCAGCCGCGTCGGGAGGAGTGGCTGGAAGTCGGATGCGAGAAGCGGCGTACGAAAGTCTGAAGTGAGGACTCGAGTGAAAATGACAATAAAATCGGGGAGGACTAAATGAAGAAGATTGCGATGCTGACCACGGCGTTGACCATTCTCGGATTCGGACTAGCAGGACACGCGAGTGCCGAAACCGTGAAGATCGCATACATTGATCCACTGTCGGGGCCGCTCGCGGGTTTGACCGAGCAGGAGCTGAATACGCTGAACTTCGTCTTGGACATGGCAAATCGTGAAGGATGGGCAGGCCCTGGCAATACATTCGAGATTGTTGCGTTCGACGGCAAGAGCAGCCCCCAGGAATCGATCCAGCAGTTGAAGAATGCTACCGACCAGGGATTTCGTTATATCCTTAATGGTTTGAATTCGGCTGTCGCATTAGCCCTGATCGACGCTGTCAGCCGGTACAACGAGCGCAACACCGGGAAGGAAGTTGCCTTTTTCAACCTCACGGTGGCGCCGGAGGCGACAAATGAGAAATGCAACTTCTGGCATTTCCGATTTGATTCCAACACCGACATGAAGAGCGCGGGATTGGCGAGCTTTCTGGCATCGGACAAGTCCCTGACGAAAATCTACCTGATCAACCAGAATTATCAGCTGGGGCAGTCGGTCTCCAGGTCAGTGCGCGAAAGTCTAAAGCAGTCGCGGCCAGATATCGAGATTGTCGGGGACGACCTGCACCAACTGATGCAGGTGAAAGATTTCACGCCTTATATCAGCAAGATAAAAGCCTCAGGTGCACAGGCTATCGCGACGGGCAACTGGGGAGCAGATTTGAATCTGCTCGTTAAGGCAGCCAAGGAATCGGGTCTTAAGGCTCCGATCTTTAATTTTAATGCACAGGGGCCCGGTAGCCCGACTGCGCTTGCAGCCGGAAATGTCGATAACCTTTACAACCTCGTTGGCTGGAATCCGAACGATGACATCAGTGCGTCCAAGCCGTTGCTGGCAAGATTCAAGGAGAAATACGGCTCGGAATTCTCAATTTTCTCAATCTACAACTGGGCCCGGATGTTTTCGCAGGCCATCGTCAACGCCAAGTCCACTGAGCCCTCGGCCGTCGCCCATGCGCTCGAAGGCTTGAAGGTGAAGGGGATCAACGGCGAGATCGAGATGCGTAAGGACGACCACCAAATCATACAGCCGTTGGAGATCACTCAATGGGTCAAGACCAACGGAAAGGATGTCGTCTATGACCTTGAAAATACCGGTTATGGCTTCAAGACCATCGACAAGGTCGATCCGGCGGCCAGCGGTTTGCCTTCCACCTGCCAGATGAAGCGGCCAGCCTAAGTTAAATCCTGAGGCGTCCCGTCGTTTGAGATTTCGACGGGACGGGTGCGTGGACGCCTTAGGGCGACCGGCCCGTTGCCATGGAGCGACCGGGGCGCAACGAAACAAATAACAACTTTCTATGCACAAACGAACGAAGGGGAGACGGCCATGGAGCCAGACTATTCGGATCTGACGCCAGCAGCGCAGGGATGGCTTGATTTCACCCGACGGCTCGGAGAGGCCGGCCTCCGCATTCACAAGTTCGTTGAAGGCTCGCTTACGACCACCCCCCAGCAGAATGGTGAGGTCAACGAACTCCTGATGTTTCTTCTTGCATCAGGAGCCTTGATGTTTCCGCGTATCGATCCAGACCATCCGGAATGGTTTCCGCTATTTAACAGCGCGATGCGCCCCTTCAATCCCAATCAGGACACGGTCTATTGTCTAACCCGCATTCGGGGATCTGGCACATATCGTGTTACCGGAAAGCGCGGAACAGCCAAGATATTCTACATTCAAATCCATCAGGGGATGTTGGGCTTCCCGGGCCAGCATAAGATATTGAGCGACGTCAACATTGACGATTGCAAGATCGCCGCCGATGGTTCGTACGAGCTCATACTCGGCCCCGAGAGGCCTGCCGGGTATGAAGGCGCCTGGGTCCAACTCGATCGTGAAATTGATAACATTTTTCTTAGCGCACGCTCGGTGTGCGAAGATTGGATCGAAGAAGAAGATCCGACCTTGACTATTCAGCGCCTCGACAAGGATTTGGGACAGCAACATTGGACCCCGAAGCAATACCTGGAACGCCTCAATGGAATCGCTGATTACATTCAGCTTTTTCCCGAATCATTTCTGACCTTCGTCAAGCGCCAGCACGCTCTGATACCGATCAACGGAATGATCGAAGTAACCAACCTGCTGCCAACCTATGCGGACCAATCCTATGGCCACGGGATCGTGGAGATTCGGGACGATGAAGCCTGGATTTTAGAGACCGATCTCGTCAACCCGGGTGCCTATTGGGGAATTCAGATCATGGACGCGATCGGTAATACGCTCGATTTCATGAACCGCCAGTGCGGCCTGAACTCTCGGCAGGGCGCGGTGGACTCGGATGGCCGGTTGCGGATCGTGATCACTCGCCACGACCCCGGCGTTCTTAATTGGATCGACAAGGCCGACTATGATCGCGTGACAGTCCGCTGTCGCTTCTTTGATTCCGCCTTTCCAAAGATTCAGGCGAAAGTTGTCCCCGTCGCTTCGCTGTGGGACCACTTGCCCGCGGACACGCGACGCGTGAGCCGGCAAGAACGCCAGAAAGCTTTGCGCGAGCGCTCTCAAGGAGCCCAGCTCAGGCGCCGATGGTAGGCTAGCCCGAATAACAAGAGGCGTCGGTTGGGAGGATATCGTGATCGTAGACAGCAAAACCATTTCCGCCGCGCTGGATGCGGATCAATTGCTCAAGGAGGCAGCCGAGATCAGCGGCCTAAGTGATTTCGGGGGCCAGCACTTCATCGATGCACTTCGCGCGATGGTGAAATGCTATGCGCAGGATATTCGGGTGGACGCGCGAGGCCTCAACAGCGCCCGGAATAGGACCATTCGCCTGTTGGTAAACCGCGCCCGCTTCGCGCGCGATGTCGCGCTCCATCCGGAGATCCTCGAGGAGGACGTCAGCGACCCCATCATCATCCTGGGGCAACCTCGCTCCGGCACGACCAAAACGCACCGCATGATGGGCGTCGATCCCAATCTGCTGAAGACCTACATGTGGCAACTGACCAACCCGGCTCCGTTTCCGGACGCGAAACCTGGAAAGCCGGACCCGCGCATTGCGGCGGCGAACCTCCAGGAAGAACTGATCCAGGCGAGCGCAACGAACGAGGCTCTCCGTGCCGGCCACCTCTATGCATCAGAAGAGGTGCAATCGGACATAATCCTATTCACCTTCACCTTCAATTGTAGCTTCATGTCCACGGCCCGCCCCTTTTCGCCGTCTTATTACGAATACATCAAGTCCCGGACTATCCCCTCCAACCTCGACAACTACAAATACGTAAAGTCGCTGTTTCAGTATCTGCAATGGCAGCAAGGCGGCCGCCGCGGAAGGCGCTGGCTGATGAAGCAGGAGCACAGCCATGGCTTTCTCGACGAGGTGCTGACGGTCTGGCCGAAGGCTACGCTCATGTTCCTGCACCGCGACCCGCGGGTGACCATTCCTTCTTTGATAAAGCTTTGGTTTGAGGCCTACAAATCGGACAACCCGAACGTGACACCGGCAGAGATGTCGCCCCTGATCGTCAGACGCCAGCTCGACGTGATGAACGATTACCTGGAAGCGCGGGATCGGCTCGGCCTTGACGATCGGATCTACGACGTGCCCTACGAACAGATCCGCAGCAATCCGATGCCGGTGTTCCGGGAGATCTACCGGCGCGCCGGCCATACGCTCACCCCGGAATCGGAGGAGCTAATGCTCCAGTACGAACGGGCGAACGAACAGGGCAAGCACGGCGCCCACAGCTACTCGCTGGAGCAGTTCGGCCTGACCGAGGAAATGATCCGCCGCGATTTCGGCGCCTACATCGACCGCTTCATTGAAGCATAACACCCGGGGTGAACCATGTCTGACACAGCTATCATGCGAACTACTGGCGGCACGGCATCGAGTGAGGCCGCTGCAGCCTGGCGTCGTTTTACCGATGCGCTCGCGGCGGCCGGCGCCGCCGTCTACGCGCGAGAGAACGTAGGCCGCGATGCAGCCCAGCAGGCGGAGATCACCGAGTCGATGATCTACGCCCTGGTCGTCGGGCTGATGGCCTATACAAACGAGGACCGGGACCACCCGGAATTCACGCCGGTGCTGAACAGCGGTATCCGCCGGTACGCGACCAACGCGGACACGGTCTACCTCCAGGCGCTGGTCAAAGGAGCGGGACGTTACCGGATTGTCGGACGGCGCGGCACGGTGGGGATCCTTCATTTTCAGGTCTACGCTGGAAACATGGGGATTTCGGAAATCTCCATGCGAAGCGAAGTTATCGTGCCGCCCACGCCGCCGGGAGGAAGCGGCGAATTCGAGATCCTGCTGAGCGCCGAGCGCCCGAAGGGATACGACGGGCTGTGGCTGCAGCTCGATCCCACCGTCGCCGAGCAGTTCGTCGCCGCACGCTACGTCGCCAAGGACTGGTCGACTGAGATCGACCCGCAGATCGCCATCGAACCGCTTCATGGCAGCATTCGCAAGATGCGTGACAATCCGACGGGTCTGCATGATCGGCTCCAGCTCGTTCCGGCTTACGTCCAGGGCGCGACCGAAGAGCTGATGACGATCATGCGGAACCAGTTGAAGAAGTTCCCGGCTTCGAATGAGGTCATGGACGTCACGGACACGTTGCCAATCATTACAGGCCAAGCCTACACCCATGGACTCATTGAAATCGGTCCCGACGAGGCCTGGATCGCCGAGTGCGACGTGCAGCGCGGCTTGTTCTACTGGAGCGCCATGCTCATGGACTTCGCTTACACCACGCTCGAGTTCCCGTTCCGCCAATGCGCGATCAACAGCGATCTCGGCGCCGTCGACAGCGATGGCAAGGTGCGCTTCGTGGTCTGTGATCAAGATCCCGGCGTCGTGAACTGGCTCGACAAGAACGGTTATGACAAGGTCCAGCTCCGATGCCGCTGGTTCGGCTCGGCCCATCCGACCATCCGAACCAAGGTCGTGCCGTTCAAGGAGCTTCGCCGCCACCTGCCGGCGGACACCTCGACAATCTCCCCCGAGGAGCGAGAGGCTAGCCTGCGGAAGCGATCCATTGGCGCGCAGATGCGCCGGCGCTGGTAGGACGCTTCAACTTCACCGAGATTTCATTTTATCACGCTTGCTGGATCGGGGTGGGGCTAAATCCGGTTCGCCAGTTCCAGGCGGATGCGATCAGCGCCGGGCATGCCGCCGACGGCCTCGGCCGTTGCCCGGACGGCGGGTGGCCGCCGCGATCGGTCACTTGACCAGTCCCATATGGACGGGCATGCCGATGCCGCCTTATGCCGAAGAAAGGAGACCTGATGACTGCCGCTGATCGCAAGCTCACCCACCTGGAGCGGCTCGAAGCCGAGAGCATCCACATTATCCGTGAGGTGGTGGCGGAGACCGAGAAGCCGGTGATGCTCTATTCGGTGGGCAAGGATTCTGCGGTCATGCTGCACCTGGCGCGGAAAGCCTTCTATCCCTCCGCGCCTCCGTTCCCGCTGCTGCATGTCGACACGACCTGGAAGTTCAAGGCGATGTACGAGCTCCGCAACCGCATGGCGCGCGAAAGCGGGATGGAGCTCATTGTCTACCACAACCCCGAGGCCATCGAGCGAGGCATTAACCCGTTCGATCACGGCCCTCTGCACACCGACATGTGGAAGACCGAGGGGCTTAAGCAGGCGCTCGACAAATACGGCTTCGACGCGGCTTTCGGCGGCGCGCGGAGAGACGAGGAGAAGAGCCGGGCCAAGGAGCGCATCTTCTCCTTCCGCTCGGCCAACCACCGTTGGGATCCGAAGAACCAGCGTCCTGAGCTCTGGCGGATCTACAACGCCAAGAAGGCCAAGGGCGAGTCGATCCGGGTGTTCCCGATCTCCAACTGGACCGAACTCGACATCTGGCAATACATCCACCTGGAGGACATTCCGATCGTGCCGCTCTACTTCGCGGCCAAGCGTCCGACGGTGGAACGCGACGGGATGCTGCTGATGGTCGACGACGAGCGCTTCCCGCTGAAGCCCGGCGAGACGCCCGCCCTCCGCTCGATCCGCTTCCGCACCCTGGGCTGCTATCCGTTGACCGGCGCGGTGCTGAGTGAGGCTTCGACCCTGCCGGAGGTGATTCAAGAGACTCTGCTCACCACCACCTCCGAGCGCCAAGGCCGCGTGATCGACAAGGACGCCGGCTCCGCCTCGATGGAAAAGAAGAAGCAAGAGGGCTACTTTTGATGAACGAGACTTCGACCCTCCCGAAGGCCGGTTACGAATACAAGGCCGACGCCCTCATCGCCGAGGACATCGATGCCTATCTGGAGCAGCACCAGCACAAGACGCTGCTGCGCCTGATCACCTGCGGCTCGGTGGATGACGGCAAGTCGACCCTGATCGGCCGGCTGCTCTACGATTCCAAGATGATCTTCGAGGACCAGCTGGCGGCGCTTGAGGACGACTCCAGGCGCGTGGGCACCCAAGGTCAGGAGATCGACTTCGCCTTGCTGGTCGACGGCCTCGCCGCTGAGCGCGAGCAGGGCATCACCATCGACGTCGCCTACCGCTTCTTTGCCACCGAGAAGCGCAAGTTCATCGTCGCCGACACTCCCGGCCACGAGCAGTACACGCGCAACATGGTGACCGGCGCGTCCACCGCCGATTTGGCGATCATCCTGATCGACGCCCGCAAGGGGGTACTGACCCAGACCAAGCGTCACTCCTATCTGGCGCACCTCATCGGCATCAAAAACATCGTGCTCGCGGTGAACAAGATGGACCTGATCGATTACGACCAGGCCCGCTTCGCGGCGATCGTCCATGATTACCGAGCCTTCGCGGAGAGCATCGGCGTCACGCACTTCGCCGCCATGCCCATCTCCGGCTTTAAAGGCGACAACATTACGAAGAACTCGGACAAGATGCCCTGGTACCAGGGCCCGCCGCTGCTCGCGCACCTCGAGAGCGTCGAGCTCGACGCGACCGCGGACCAGGCCAAGGCGTTCCGTATGCCCGTGCAGTGGGTGAATCGGCCGAACCTCGACTTCCGCGGCTTCTCCGGGCTGATCGCCACCGGCGCGGTGAAGCCGGGCGACGCGGTGCGCGTGCTGCCCTCCGGCAAGACTTCGACCGTCAGCCGCATCGTCACCTTCGATGGCGACCTGAAGGAGGCCGTGGCGGGGCAGTCCGTCACCATTTGCCTTACCGACGAGATCGACTGTTCCCGCGGCGACGTGCTCGCGCTGGCCGATGACCTGCCGCAGGTCGCCGACCAGATCGAAGCCGCCATCGTCTGGATGAGCGACGAGCCGATGCTGCCGTCCAGGCCCTATTGGCTGAAGATCGGGACGCAGACGGTGTCGGCCCAGGTGCAGCCGCCGAAGTACCAGGTCAACGTCAACACCATGGAGCATCTGGCCGCCAAGACGCTGGAGCTGAACGCCATTGGCGTCGCCAACCTGTCGACCGACCGGCAGATCGTCTTCGAGCCCTATGCGCAGAGCCGCGACCTTGGCGGCTTCATCCTGATCGACAAGCTGACCAACGCCACGGTCGCGGCTGGCATGCTGCACTTCTCGCTGCGGCGGAGCCAGAACGTGCATTGGCAGGCGCTCGACGTCACTCGGGAGAAGCACGCCGATCTTAAGAACCAGAAGCCGGCGGTGCTGTGGTTCACCGGGCTCTCGGGCGCAGGCAAATCGACCATCGCCAACCTGGTCGAGAAGAAGCTGGTCCGGATGAACCGGCACACCTTCCTGCTCGACGGCGACAACATTCGCCACGGCCTGAACAAGGACCTGGGCTTCACCAAGGCGGACCGGGTGGAAAACATTCGCCGGGTGGGAGAGGTGGCCAAGCTGATGACCGACGCCGGTCTGATCGTGCTCACCGCCTTCATCTCGCCGTTCCGCGCCGAGCGCGAGATGGTGCGCGAGATGATGCGACCCGGCGAGTTCTTCGAGATCTTCGTCGACACCCCGCTTGAGGAGGCCGAAAGGCGCGACGTCAAAGGCCTCTACAAAAAAGCACGGGCGGGGCAGCTCGCCAACTTCACCGGCATCGATTCCCCTTACGAGCCTCCCAAGGATCCGGATATCCGTATCGACACCACCAAGATCACGCCGGAGCAGGCGGCCGACCTCATCATCGAAAGGCTGATACCATGAGCATGAGCGACGTCGAATTCGCGCGCCACGTCGCTGAGACGGCGGGTCGGATTCTGGTCGAACTGCAGAACTCCGGCCTGTTCGAGGACAAGGCGCTGGGCAAGGCGGGCGACCGCACCGCTAACGCCTTCATCATGGAGGCGCTGAAGACCAATCGGCCGGACGACGCCGTCCTCTCCGAGGAGGAAAAGGACAACCCCGAGCGCCTGCAGGCCCGTCGGGTGTGGATCGTCGATCCGCTGGACGGCACCCGCGAGTACGGCGAGCGGCGTATGGACTGGGCGGTGCACGTAGCGCTGGCCCTCGACGGCGAGCCCGTGATCGGGGCTGTGGCGCTGCCGGGCTTTCCGTTGACCCTGTGCTCCGGCCAGCCGCCCGCGATCCCGCAGGCGCCGCAAAAGCTGCGCATGCTGGTTTCGCGCACGCGCCCGGCCAAGGAGGCGGTGGCGGTGGCCGAGGCCATCGGCGCCGAGCTCGTCCCCATGGGCTCGGCCGGGGCCAAGGCCATGGCGGTGGTGCGCGGCGAGGCGGACATCTACCTGCACACCGGCGGCCAGTACGAGTGGGACAACTGCGCCCCCGCAGCCGTGGCGCTGGCTGCCGGCCTGCACGTCAGCCGGGCCGACGGCTCACCGCTCAGGTACAACAACGCCGACACCTATCTGCCCGACCTGCTGATCGCGCGCCCCGAGCATGCCTCGCGCGTGCTGGAGATCTTGCGAAGCTTGCAACCGGCGGGCGCCTGAGGGGCGCTCGCCGCTCCGCCCGGACGCAAGACAGTCCAGCGTGCGCCGACTGTTTCCGGAGAGAAGTCGTCTTGGGCCCGCAGGGCTTCAACCAGCGTCAGGCGAATTCGATTGCGGTGTTGAATTCGTAGGTCTTGAAGGCTTCCTTTAGGCGATTTTCAATCGCAGCATCCGGCTTTCCTGATATCCGCACGGTGGCCAGCAAGCGTGAGCGGGCATCGTCAACCGAGACTTCGAAGGGACGTTCGCCGAGTACGTCGCGGGCGACCTGAGTTGCGACTTCGGCCGTGACTTGCTTCCGCAGAACAGGCTTTGCGATCTTCCCGACCGCGGTCATCGGCATCTGGTCGAGGATCGTGAGTTTGACAGGAATGGCCGCCCGTTCCTGAACGTCCTTTCGGCAAAGCTCCATCAGCTCGCCGGTGGAGGCGGCAACCCCTTGCTTTAATTGCACAAAGGCAATGGGCAGCTCTCCCTTGGCGGCGTCGGGCAAACCGATCGCAGCGGCGAGTTGCACAGCGGGATGGCGCACCAGCACTTCCTCGATCAGGTTCGCATCGATGTTGTGCCCACCGCGGATGATCACGTCTTTGGCGCGACCGAAAATCCAGACATAACCTTCCTTGTCGATCATTCCGAGATCGCCGGTATTGCCCCAGCGTTTGCCGTCCGGCACGCCCTTGATATGGAAGCTCGCGTTTAGTTCAGAGTTGACATATCCCTTCATCACGCCAGGGCCGCTGATCGCCAGCACGCCGCGCTCGCCGGGTGCGCATTCGCGGACAAACGTGTTGGTCTCGTCGACAATGAACGCCCGCACGGGCTGGTGAGGCATTTGAATGCCCACCGAACCAATGACGGGCGCTACATCATTCGGGTGTCCCGTAACGGCGCCCTGGACTTCCGTCATGCCCCACAATTCGCGCAACCAGATTCCAAATTTCTCATGAAACGCGTGAGCCAGCGCCACCGGGATCGTGCTCGCACCGGCGTGGAACGTGTGAATGGTGTGGCCGACATGGGAAGCGTTGGGTACGGCCAGCAGCGCCGCTGCCGTCGCCGGCGTGGCCAATACGCTGGTCATCCCGTGGCGGCGGGCAATATCCCAGAATCCGGTGACCACCTTTGGATTGCGGAAACCATCCGTCGTCAGCGTCAAGAGTGTCTGGCCAAAGATCAACGTGCGCAACGCAACGACCACGAGGCCGCCGACGTGGAAATTGGGCATCGCGTGCCCGACGACATTCGCGGTCGCCGACCCGCCGAGCGCACCATCGATCCAGGCATTCACCAATTGGCCCCGATGCGTCAATGGCACCAATTTGGGGGTTGCTGTGGTACCGCCAGTAGGCAGATAGGTCGCCTCGGCATCCGGGTCCGTGACCGGAGTGAAGGGGGCGCCTTTCGCAGCCTGGGCCTGGAGAGCCTTTCCGAAATCCCGCGACGGATCGTCTCCCTCCACGATAAGAACACGCTTCAGCGTGGGGACCTGCTTGACGATTTCATCTAGTTTGCTCCAGGCGCCCGGACCATATTTGTCGGTCGCCGTGATCAGGACCGTGGCGCCGGCCGAATTGAGGATCGAGACAACATACTTCATCTCGAGAAATGGATTTATCTGACACGCGACGCCAACTGCCGAGGCACCCCAGCCTGCAATCAAGGCTTCGGGCATCATGGGCAGGATGATCCCGACGGCAGGCCGCCCGCCGGCCGAAATCTCCTGGAACAGGCTCGCGGCTGCCTTTATGCCGCCGATGAATTCGCGGTAGGTGATTTCGCGTGGCGCCTGATCGAGATCGGCGGTCAGGAGATGCTTGATCGCAACCTTGTCCGGATCAATGGCCGCTGCATTCTCGAGAGCCTGGAAAATCGTGTCCGCGGCGAGCAACTCGTCAAACGAGTGTTGCTCGATGAGAGCGATGTCGGCGCGAGTACGAATGTTGGCGCGCGCGATGACGCCCCGGCCGGGCTCACCTCCAGGTAGCCACGGTCCGCTGGTGCTTCCTTCGGGTGCGTTTGCGGCTTGGTTCATGAGAGTCCCCCCGTTCATTGGATCGTCAGCCTGGACCAGCGCTCAAGCGAACGGTCTTTCGGCAAAAGTTTGAGTTTGTTGCAGCTTCTCCACTCGGAGAAGTTAAACAGCGGGCCGGCGTGGACGCCGTGTTCTTACCGCAAGAGCTTCGTCGCCCGGATAACGCCGAGAAGCCGGGTTGCAATGGTTCCGGGTCGAGTTCGCGGGCGAAATCTAGCGCCGCCGAAGTCCATTACAATCAGGAAAACACCCGAGCCTGAAGATATCACGTGGGTGTTAATCGGCCCTTTGGGACCTTCTCGAAGGTAAAGGCGCGCGGGCCGTTCGGCGCGCTCATTATCTGGTCCGGCTGCTTATCTGATCCGGCTTCCCTCGGCAGGACTCCACATCACGATCTGATGAGGAATCCGCCGTCGACTGGATAAATATGGCCTGTCAGTTGTCTTGAATCGTCTGACGCAAGAAAAAGCGCGGTTCGCGCGACGTCTTCGGGTTCGGAAAACCCAAGCGGATATTGCTCGAGCTGCGCCCTCAGATGTGGCTCGTTATCGAGAAATCGTTTGACCCTCTCTGTTGTGATCGTTCCTGGGAGAACCGTGTTCACCCGGATTTTATGTTCGGCGAGCTCGACGGCCATTGCGCGGGTCAGCGCCACGACGCCGCCTTTGGTTGAGGTATAGGCAGACCGGCCTTTGAGACCTCTCACCGCCACGACTGAACCCATATTGATGATCGATCCTCCTCCTCGCTTGATCATCTCGGGTATCGCATAGCGGCTGCAAATGAACGTTCCGAATAGGTCGAGCTTGATCGCGCGCCAGAATTCATCGATCGGCACATCAGCAACGGTGCTGTCGCGGCTCGTCGAACCACCGGCGTTGTTGTGAAGGATGTCGATCCCGCCGAAAGACTTAACCGCGGAGGTGATCAATGCGCGAACGCTTTCCTCCTCGCTAACGTCGGTCTTGAAGAACTCAGCGCTGCCTCCCGCGTCCTTGATTTCCTGGGCAGCCTGACGGCCTTCCGGTTCGCGCCGGCCGGCGAGGGCGACCGCTGCACCTTCCGCTGCGAACAATTTGGCTGTGGCCAGTCCTATACCCGAGGTCGCCCCGGTAATCACGGCTACTTTTCCCTTTAATCTGTCCACGATCCACCTCGCCTGACTAGAGAGCGGGCCAGATACCGCCGGCTACCGGCAAAATACTACCCGTGATGTAAGATGCGTCGTCACTGGCAAGAAATGCCACCGCGGCAGCAACGTCCTCGGCCTTGCCGAGACGCTTGAGTGGCGTTCGGCTCAGATGCATTTCGATCCATTTGGGATCAACGCGGTCCATGACGGTCGTCTCGATAGGGCCTGGAGCAATGCAGTTTGCCGTGACGTGGGGCGCGAATTCATAAGCCATCGACCGCGTCAGCGCAGTCACGGCAGCTTTCGCTGCTGCGTACTCCGGTAACTCTGGATCGCCAGCATAGGACATCGATGAAAAGTTGACGATGCGGCCGTACTTGCGGTCCCGCATGCCGGGAGCAATCCCTCGCACCAGGCGCCAGGTGCCGCTCAGATTGAGGGAAAATGTTTCGGACCAGCGCTCGTCCGTCATGTTCTCGAGGGATACCGCCAGCCCCCCTTTGACCCCTCCGACCACATTGATCAGGACATCGATCGCCGGAAAGACGGAGCGGGTCGCTTGCAGGAGACCGTCGACTTCCTCTTGAACCGTCACATTCGCGCGATGCGTGGCTATCTGGATCGAGGGGAACTCGTCTCGCAACCGCTGGGCAAATTCCTCAAGCCGGCGGCCCGAAATGTCGGTCAGCATCAGGTTTGCGCCTTCACCTGCAAGTCGCCTGGCGATGGCGCCGCCCATGGGACCGCCGCCGCCTGTAACCAGCACGCTTTTCTTTTCAAACCGATTCACGTGATGCACCATCGTTAGCCACCAGACTGCAGCGACTTTCGCAATTCGCGCTTCAAGATCTTGCCGGCCGGGCTGACCGGCAACTCATCCATGAAGATCACCTTGCGGGGCACCTTGTACGCGGCCACATTTTCCCGACAGAAGGCAATTACGCGCTCGGCGGTAAGATCAGCCGCAGGATCCGGCACAATGATCGCAACGGCAATCTCGCCTTTCTGGGGGTCGGGGAGTCCAACAAGGGCGCATAACTTCACGCCCTTCATTTTGTAGAGAAGATTCTCCACCTCGATTGGATAGATGTTGTATCCGCCCGAAATGATCAGGTCCTTCTTGCGGTCCACGATATAGAGGTAGCCCGTTTCATCGATCCTACCGAGGTCCCCACTGAGCCATCCCTTTGGCGAGAACGTGCGCGCGCTCTGCTCCGGATCGCCCCAATAGCCCAGGCCCAGCGAATCTCCGTCGACACAAACCTCGCCCAATTCGCCGGCCGGAAGTTCGTTGCCATTATCATCGAGGATGGTGATCGAAGCGCTGCCAATGGGCAGCCCGCACGAGCCGATCCTTCGCTCGCCGACCAGCGGGTCCGCCGTGACATAGGTCATCACTTCCGTGGCGCCATATCCCTGCGAAACCCGTCCTTTCGAGAGGGCTTCGAAGCGGCTAATCATCTCAGTCGGCACCGGCGCGCCACCCGCAATACACAGGCGCAGCGAAGTGATGTCGTCCTTCTTTGGATCGAACTCGTTGACCATGTAAATATAGACCGTGGGTGGCCCGACCATGAATGTCACGCGATATTCCCGGATCGCGTCGAGCGCTCGCCGGGTGTCCCACCGTTTGTCGACAATCAGCGTGCCGCCCGCGAACATGCACAGATTCATCATGGTGGTGCAGGCCAAGTTGGCGCTCAAAGACACGGCACAATAGGCAATCTCTCGCCCGTATCGCCACCGGTTGAACGCCATCGTGTCTCTGAGCGCGGAATACTGTGCGAAATGCGTCTGCATCGCTCCCTTGGGCACCCCTGTGGTGCCCGACGTAAAGAACAGGTTCGCCACGTCTTTCAGGCCGATCTCAATTTCGCCTGTGAAGGGCGCCAGTGACTTGGCACGCTCAAGAACGTCGTCTTGTGCACCGTTTCCGGCCGGGAGCGCAGTAAGCGCCAAGTTGCCCACTTGCGTTGCCTGATCGGCAACATCGCGCAGTTCGTTGTCGACAATGGCGAGTTTCATCGCAGTTTGCTTGGCGATATGGGCGATCTCCGGCGGCCTCAACATCGGAGACATGGGGACCGCAATCGCCCCTAGCGCCTGACAGGCCCAGTAGGTCCTGATGAAACCGAGGCCGTTAGGGAAGAACAGGCCAACCGGATCACCTTTTCGGACCCCGTGCTGGGATAGGAGCGTGGCTAATTGGCGGGCCTGCTGATTAAGTTGGCTGAATGTCAGTTCCTCGCCTTCGTACCGTGCAAATACTTGATCCCCGATGAGGCGCGCGTTGCGGCTCATCATCTGCGGCAGAGTCTCCATCGACGTTTCGACCTCCGGTGCGTGACCTTTTAGAGATTCACCCTAATGTTTTTTGGCTCACTTTTCTTCGCTTAGCCCAGGCAAATCATTGCCGGGGTCGACATATCAAGTATGCGTTATTGGGCGCGGTCATGTCTGAATGATCTCACGGCTCGTTTTTTTGGGCCTATCCTTACGCTGTGACTTCCCCGCAGCGATATCCCTCTAGCGTCGATTTCCGCTCACTTGCTTCGGAATTAGAACCCGATATCCTTGCTAGAAATAATTTTGGGGAAACGGAATGGTGAGCCAGCATACAAGTTTTTGCCGCAACTGTCTTGCCTGCTGCCCCATCGTGGTGACGGTCGACGACGGTCGCGCTGTCAAGGTTGCCGGTGACCCGGAAAGTGCTCTTTACGACGGTTATACCTGTCCAAAAGGGCGAGCGCTTCCTGAACAACACAACGACCCGATGCGGCTGTTGCATTGCTTGAAGCAGACCGAGGACGGTCGTTTCGCGCCGATCGAATCGCACCAGGCGGTCAGTGAGATCGCGGACAAGCTGAAAGCCATCATAGAGCGTGATGGGCCACGTGCTGTCGCGGTTTACAGTGGCACCGGAGTCGTGTCGCATCCGACCGGTCGCTCGATGTCCGGCGCTTTTCTCAACGCCATCAAGTCCCCGATGATGTTTTCGGCGGCGACCATCGACAAGCCGGCTGCTCACACGTCGACGGCGATGCATGGCAACTGGGTGGCGGGGGCGCAGCCTTTCGAAGAGTCGGACACGCTGCTTTTGATCGGCGCCAACCCGGTCATTGCAAAATCCAATGGTGCGCCGTTCAACAACCCCGGAAAGCGCCTGAAGGATGCCGTCAACCGCGGCATGAAGCTGATCGTCATAGATCCACGCCGGACGGAAACCGCGCGAAGGGCCCACATTCATTTGCAGGCCTGGCCCGGCGAGGATCCGGTCATTCTGGCCGCGATGATTAACGTGATCATCGGCGAAAAGCTGTATGACGCCGAGTTCGTGCAGCGGCATGCGCAGGGGTTTGAGGCCCTGGCGCGCGCGGTGAAGCCCTACACTCCGGAATTTGCGGCGGGGCGTTCGGGCGTTGAGGCCGATCAATTACGTGAGGCAGCGCGGACTTTCGCCCGCGCCCGAAAGGGCGGCGCCATTTGTTCGACAGGGCCGAGCTTTTCAACCCGCAGCAATCTCAGCTTTTATCTTGCCTTATGCCTGAACACCCTGTGCGGAAGGTGGGGGCGAGAAGGCGACATCGCCGCATTCCCCAATGCTTTGTTGCCGGCCTTCACACCCAAGGCCCAAGCCTATCCGCCTTATCCGCCGGTCGGAGAGACTGCAATGCGGGTGCGTGGGCTGAAGCAGAATGCCAGCGGTATGCCCACCGCGGCGTTGTCCGACGAGATTCTCATGGATGGTCCGGGCCAGGTGAAGGCGCTGTTCTGCGTCGGCGGTAATCCAATGCTGGCCTGGCCCGATCAGGCACGCACCGAAGCCGCGTTGCGCAAGCTCGAATTGCTCGTGGTGTTCGACTATCATATGACGGCGACGGCTGACCTCGCGCATTACGTAATAGCCTCGCCGTTGTCGCTCGAAGTTCCCGCCGCGACGAACTTCGTTGAGGCTCTGAAATATACGGGTGTCGCCCGGGGTTTCGAACAGGCATGGGCGCAATATGCGCCAAAGGTGGTTGATCCTCCTGACGGATCCGACTTGATGGATGACCGCGAGTTCTTTTTCGGGATGGCCCAGCAACTCGGCCTGCAACTTGAGTGGATCAATAATTACGGCTATGGGCCGCATGTCGAAGCCAGCCAGGATCGGTTCACGCTCGACATGAGCCGCGTTCCCTCAGTCGACGAACTGCTCGAACTCTCCTGTAGGCGCTCGCGCATACCTCTCGATTTGGTAAAGAAATATCCGCACGGACACGTTTTCGAGGAGGTCTCGCTTCCGATCGAGCCGGCCGATGCCGAGTGCAAGGCAAAGCTCGAACTTGGCGATGCCAGGATGATGGGCGAATTGGGAGAGGTGCTCGCTGAAGGCGAGGAGTCGGTGCTTCAACGCCACTCCGCCGATCACCTGCTGGTCTGCCGACGCGCCAACAACTTCATGAATTCGGTCGGACAAAGCATGCCGATCCTGACGCGGGATCGCCGCCATAATCCCGTTTTCATGAATCCGGCAGCGATGGCCAGGATGAGCCTGAATAGCGGCGACAAAGTTGCGATCCGGTCTTCCATCGGAGAGGTCCGCGCCATCGTCGAGGCGGATGAAACAATCAAATCGGGCGTGATCGCGATGACGCACGGGTTCGGGGCGCAATCGATTGCCGACAAGGAGGGTCCGGAGGGCAACGGCAGCTCCGTAACCCAACTGGTTAGCCTTGATGAGGCTGATCCCATGACGGGGATACCGCGGATGAGCGCGATCCCTGTGTCCGTCACCAAAATAGGCGCTTCCTAATGAATGACCGGTCCATTTGATCGGCGAGCGCAGATTTTCTCTTTGGCCGTCCGGCCGCGGTCGAAAGGCCGACGCAGCGCGGTCCGCGAAGTGGCGGTGGCGCCGGCGAAGGTATCGGTGGCTCGATTCCATGGGCCGTGATGCACGGTCTCCCAGCGCCAACCGTATCGTTCTGAGATTGTAATTAATGCTTTACATTATTGAATTTGCCTACCGAAACCCACCAGCATTAAGCTCAAAGCCGGGCTTTGGTGATGACAACGCTGGGCAGAAACAAGTGCCGGCTGCCGGCGATATCGTCGTTGACGAGCGACGGCCAGGGTGTGCTTCCGTAAAGCGGATCAACAAATAACGAGGGTAGTACTATGGAAAAGCCGGCCGGGCGTCGTCTCGAGGGCAAGGTCGCGATCATTACTGGGGCTGGCACCGGCATTGGACGGACCGCAGCGTCGCTGTTTTCGCGGGAAGGTGCGATGGTCGCAATAGCCGAATTGAATGAGGAAGACGGACGCGACGCGGTTACGGAAATAACCGCCGCAGGAGGAACTGCGAGCTTCATTCATACCGATGTCTCTGAGCCGGAAAGCGTCAGGACGATGGTAGAGCGGGTTACATCGCAGTACGGCCGGCTCGACATACTCTATAACAATGCGGGAGGATCGAGCCGCCATGACGGCGCCGTCACCGATGTACCTGACGAGGAATTCTGGAAGGCGATCAAACTCGACCTTTTTGGGACTTGGCTGTGCTGCCGCTATGGTATTCCGGCCATCGTCAAAAGCGGCGGAGGGTCCGTCATCAATGCAAGTTCAGTTGTCGCTGTCATAGGATGGCCGGGGCGCGACGCATATACCGTGGCCAAAGGAGGTATCTCGGCGCTTACGCGCTCTTTGGCGGTCGAATTCGCAAATGATAAAATTCGGGTCAATGCAATAGCGCCCGGCATCACACGCACCGCCCGTGTTGAGAAACTGATCGAAACTGTCCCGGGAATTCAGCCGAGGGTGGCGCGCCATTTACTGGGGGTGTGCCTTCCGGAAGATATCGCCAGGACGGCTCTTTACCTGGCATCGGACGACTCGCTGCGGATGACGGGCCAAGTCCTCTCAGTTGATGGTGGTGCGTCAATCAGCTAAATATTTGGATCTGGATTGTTCGACCGGTCGGTCACGGCGAGCAGCGGTTTTTCGCGGCGCGCGTGAAGCTAAGCCGTCAAAGAGAATTCGCGTACACTGATCGGCGATCTCTTGGGGAGAGAGGGGACCCGAGGGATTATACCAGCGGCATATCCGATTTAGTGCTCCCAAAATCGTAAACGCAGCCAGGCGGACGTCAGGCACATCGACCGAACCGTCCTCTACGCACTCGGCAATAAGGTTGCGGATGATCCTGTCGGTCTTTCGCTCATGCGCACGTAGTGTCCTTCGGCTACCAGGAGGAAGCTCTGATTCACCTATCCTCACGACGCACATGCCAAAATCCATGGTCATGATTTCGGCGTAACGGCGGAGTGCTGCCTGCAGTCGGTCACGCGAACTGTGCTCCTCGCCTGCCAATTCGGCAATCGCGCCGTCGATCATCTCCACGCTTTTGCGGATGCATTCCGTGAGCATCTCCTCCTTGTTGCGAAAATACCTGTACAGCGTCGGCTTGCTGATCGAGAGCCGCTCGGCAATATCGTCAAGAGACGTGGCTCGCACACCGTTTTCGCAGAACGCGCGGGCTGCTACCCCAAGAATGGCGTCGCGTTTTACGCGCCGCATCCGGCCCTTCTCCTTTTCGTCATTCCAGGGCGTGATCAAATTCATCAATCCGGTCCTTTGGCGCTTGACGCCGCGCTTTTTTAAGTAATAGATTTCGGCATTACTCGCAAGTAATACCAACGTGTATCAAGATTAAACTTGACCATTCACGCCGGCACCTTGAACAAGGGAGGGTACAATGACGCAATCAGGCTCGCGGGCATCAGTTGCTTCATTCAAGAAGATCGCGCTGATCGGGGCCGGCAGAATGGGACGCCCTATGGCAGTCAATCTGCACAAGGCTGGATTCAACATCGAGGTTGTCGATCCTAGCCCAGAGGCCCTTTCGTCCTTGCGGGAATTGGGCATCGCATGCACGGATCGCTTCGAAAGCGCCGCCGATGGCGCTGACCTCGTGATACTAATGCTTGCCAATGGTAAGATAATCGCGGACGCGGTCGAGCGCTTGATCCAGCAGAAGTCGCGTCCTCGCATTATTGTTGATTGCTCCTCTACCGATGTCGTCCTCACGCGTGATCTCGCCGCGAAAGCGGCGGCGAGCGGAATCGCCTTTCTCGACGCCCCCGTTTCCGGCGGGACGGAGGGCGCTGCGGCGGCCACCCTCAGCTTCCTGGTCGGCGGTGATGCGGAAACGCTAAGCCTCGTAAGGCCCGTCTTAGATGTTCTAGGTAAGAAGGTTGCGCACTTCGGTCCCGTTGGCTCAGGACAGTTGGCAAAAACTTGCAACAATATGATTGTGGCGATCGAGTTTGTCGGAATTTGCGAGGCTTTCGCGATCGTTGAGGCAAATGGCCTCGATCCGAAGCTCTTCCGCGATCTTTGTTTGAACGCGACGGCTAGAAGCTGGGCGATGGAATATCGATGTCCGGTACCAGGTGTGGTGCCGGATAGCCCAGCCAGTCACGGATATGAGGGCGGCGGATCGGGAGACATCGTCGCCAAAGACTTGGGCATCGCGTTGTCGGTGGCAAAGAGCGTCGGAATGGCGCCAGAATTGGCGCAGATTGCGCTTCATTCCTATCAGGCCGCCATCGAGAAGGGCCTGGGTAATTTAGACTTCTCTGCTCTTTACACACTGATGCGGCCCGAGGTCCGGGCGGCCGCGGTTAACGTGAAAGCTAAGTGAAATCGGGAGGGTGTCATGAAAAGGCTCGAGGGTAAAGTTGCCATTGTGACTGGCGCGGGTGCCGGCATTGGAAGGACCGCAGCGGCCCTGTTCGCAAGTGAGGGGGCGAAGGTCACGATCGCCGAGAAAAACCGGCAAGCCGGCGAGGCTGTGGCAGCCGGCATCGTTGAGACCGGAGGAGAGGCACTGTTTATCGAAACGGATGTCAGCGATTCCTCCAGTGTCCAGAACTGCATTGATCGGACGGTGAAGACATTTGGCAGATTGAACGTTCTTTACAATAACGCCGGTGGATCGAGCCCGCAGGATGGTGTTATCACAGCAGTACCCGACGAAGAGTTTTGGCGGACGTTGCGGCTCGATCTCTATGGGACCTGGCTTTGTTGCCGGTACGGAATTCCTGAGATCGCCAAGGCCGGTGGGGGATCGGTCATCAATGTTACGTCGTTCCTGGCCCTGATGGGATGGCCGGGACGAGATGCGTACACGGCAACCAAAGGCGCGGTCGCCGCATTAACGAGGTCGCTTGCCGTCGAGTTTGCCGCGCAGAAGGTTCGCGTAAATGCGTTGGCGCCGGGCGCAATCCAGACAGAACGGACGGACGCGCTGTTTCGCACGGTGCCTGCGCTCCGCCCGATGATCGACAGGCATCTGCTCGGTTTGGGAGAGACGAAAGATATTGCATACGCGGCCCTTTACCTGGCTTCGGATGAATCGCGGATCACAACCGGCCAAGTGATAGCCATTGACAGCGGAATGACCATCGCCTGATCGCGACTTCAGTCATTGCATGGGTGTTTCCGAAAGGCTTCAGAATGAGCGCGACCAGCGATGTAGCAGACCTAGGGCACCAGGCGGCGAAATTTTATGAAGATCCCGGGAACTTCGATCCGACGCCGCTGTATCCGATCCTGCGTGATGAAGCGCCACTTTTGCGAACGCCCCTTGGTTTTTTCATCGTTAGCCGCCATGCCGATGTGATGGAGCTCTATAGCGGATCCAGAACGGTCCGAACGCCGCCCGCCGCATCTGAACCCGACTCTCCGATGGATCGTCTCACGCGCAATTTCCTCACCCGCGTGAGTCCCGAAACGCATCGTCGAATGAGAATGGCCGTGCAGCGTGCGTTTACAATGAAAGCCGCGAAGGACGTTGGCCCCGATTTGCAGCGTGCGGCAGACGATGTCGTCGCTGCCGCGCGAGAGCGGGGCGGCATGGATATCGTGACCGATCTGGCGGAACTGATTTCGGGTCATGCGCTGGGAGGGCTGATGGGAATTCCAGTCGCAGACCGCCGTCTCCTTGGCAGCTTGGCCAGCGACATCTTGAGCGGCTATCACGCGGGAGCAACCCAGGAGATAAGAGACAAGGCGGAGCAGGCTGCAGCGACGATGATGCAGTATGTCGAAGATCTCATCCGGGAGAAGCGCGTCAATCCGGGCCCCGACCTCGTTTCGAGGCTTATCGATGGGCAAAAGGAAGAGGGTGGCCTAAGTGATACGGAATTGCACGGAGCCTGCGGCCACATCCTGAACGCCGGCTCCGATACCACCGTGGCAATGATCGGAAATGCGTTCCACACGCTTCTGACGCATCGAGACCAGTACGATCGCCTCTGTGCCAATCCGGAGCTGGCGGGAAGCGCGATAGAGGAATGTCTTCGGTACGACCCTCCGGTGCGGTCCACGCCAAATCGCATTGTTCAGGAAGATATTTCCCTGAGTGGCGGCACCATTCGCAAAGGGCAGGAGGTCACCGCGTGGCTTGGAGCTGCCAACTTCGACCCTCGTCGGTTTGATAGTCCCGAGCGGTTCGACATTTCACGGACGCCCAATCCCCACATCAGCTTTTCGACAGGGGCGAATTTCTGCCTCGGCTCGAATTTCGCGAGATTCGAGGGCCAGGTAGCGCTGCAGACTGTTGCGAGGGCATTTCCCAACCTCGAACTGGCGCCTGAGCGAGGCCAGCTTCGCCGCGATAATGCCCTCGTCCATGGCTTCGCATCGTTGCCAGTGGCATGTGGATGATGATCGTCAAGGCCAACAAGGACGCTTGTATCGGCTCGGGGCAATGCGTGCTGCTGTGCCCGGCCGTTTTCGCACAGGACGAAGACACGGGAATTGTCGAAATCAAGCAGGTCAATCCGCCCGCCGAGTTGCGAGAGGCGGTGACCTATGCCGTCAGCCAATGCCCCACTCAGGCGTTGACGATTCTCGACGCAGGTTCGGAATAGCGGGCAGGTGCTGAAAGCAGAGAAAGCACTTCGCGGAAAAATCAGAAGGGAACGGCGTGGGCAGTTACGAAGATAAAGTCACTGTGGTGACCGGCGCAGGTAGTGGTATTGGCCGCGGCATCGTCGAGCGCCTGCACGAACAGGGAGCGTATATCGTGGCAAACGATCTGCGCGAGGATCGGCTCAACGAGCTCCCCTCAACAGAACGGGTCGTAAGGGTGTGCGGTGACACGAGCCACGGCGAGACTTCGCAACGGATCGTGGCTGCTGCTTGCAAGCTGAAGGGCGGCGTCATCGACGCGCTATTCAATAATGCGGGAATGATCACGTTCAAGCCTGCGCTCGAATATACGCAAGGCGATTGGGACCGGAATATCGGGGTCAATCTTACAGCTTACTTTTTGGTCGCGCAGGCGGTAGGCAAGGTCATGGTGAGTCGGCGATCAGGCGCGATCCTGAACACCGCTTCCACAGCAGCCGGACATGCCGTTCCAAACAATGTCGCCTACGTTTCCGCCAAGCACGGTGTGATTGGATTGACCCGTGCGCTCGCGATCGAGTGGGCGTGCTACGGCGTCCGGGTCAATGCGCTTGCTCCTGGTTTTACGGAATCGGCGATGATCGACGAGTTCAAGGCGCAGAGCCCCGAGTTGTACGCGCAGCGGGTTCAACGGATACCGCTCGGTCGTGCCGGTCGCGTCGATGAACAGGCTGCGATGGCGCTCTTCCTGAACTCGGATGAAGCGAGCTACACGACCGGCATGGTCGCGGTGGTGGATGGGGGTGGGCACGCGCTCTATTCCGGCTTTCAGGCTCCTCGGGCGTGACGACAAACAAATCTAATTCGAGAACGACCAGAGCTCATTCAAAAATAAGCGAGTACAAAGAGAGGAAACATGCGACGGCTTTTGTTTGCGATCTGTTCGGCAGTGGTTATGTCTCAGGCCCACGGGCAAGCTACTCCCGGGGTGAAGCTCGGTATTCTCGAGGATCTGTCCGGCCCGCAATCGGAAATCACCGGGCAAACGGCCGTCGAGATGGCAAAACTGGCGGTGGAGGATGTGGGCGGGCAGGTGCTTGGCGGCCCCGTTGAGATTGTCGTCGCCGATTTCCTTCACAAGCCCGACATCGCTTTGTCGATCGCGCGCAAGTGGTGGGATGTCGAGGGCGTCGATGCGATCGTGGATGTTCCCAACTCCGGGGTCGCGCTGGCGATCAACAATCTGGCCGGCGAACGGAAGAAGCTGGTTCTTTTCAGTGCGGCGTCCACCGACAAGATGACGGAGGAGGAATGCAACGGCTACGCCGTGGCTTGGACCCAGAGCGTCAGCGCGATCGTGAACGCGGTGGTGTCGGCGCAGATGAAGGACAAACCGAAGTCATGGTTCATCGTCGGTTCAGATTATGCATTCGGAAAGCTCTATGAGGAAACCGCAACAAAGGTCATTACCGACCGCGGCGGAAGCGTGGTCGGGGCCATTCGCGCTCCGCTCGGTTCTACAGATTTCTCGTCCTACATTCTGAAGGCGAAATCCTCGAAGGCGGACGTCATCTTCTTTTCGCTTGGGGGCGTCGACCTGGTCAATGCCATGAAGCAGGTCGAGGAATTCAAGATTGCCAGCGGCGGTCAGAAAATTGCGATGGGCGTGGCCCTTGACCAGGACATACACGCGGTCGGACTGGATGTCCTGCAAGGCTTGCAATCCGCTGTTCCCTTCTATTGGGACTTGGACGATAAGAGCCGCGCATTGACGGCTCGCCTGCAAAAGAAGCGCGACACGGTGCCGAATGGTTTGCAAGCCGGTGTGTATTCCGTTGTCCTGACGTACCTGAAAGCCATTCAGGCAATCGGAACCAAGGAGCCGGCAGCGGTTTTCAAGCAGATGCAAAAAATGAAGATTGAAGATGCTTTTGCGCGCGGCGCTGTCTTGCGTCCCAACGGCCGGCTCGCGCACGACATGTTTTTGGTGCGGATTAAATCTCCTAAGGAATCGAAGGGGCCGTGGGATCAATTCGATGTCCTGTCGACCATTCCAGCGGAGCAAGCGTTCGGCGCTGCTGCGGACACCAAGTGCCCACTTGTAAAACAGTAGGAGCCGCGGCGGTTAAATGAGAGCAGCCCCGCGCCGCGGCTTTGTAGGCGCGGGGGGCAGCGCCTTTTCTTTAGGCGAAGAGTTCCGGCGAAAGTGCTTTGAATGCTTGATTCCAGAGACGTCGCGAATACGGAGAAGGCGAACGGGTCATCCGATCTGATCGTCAGGACTTCCGGGCTCACCAAGCAATTCTCCGGCTTTACCGCTGTGAGCGACGTGAATCTGAATGTCCGGCGTTTCAGCATCCACGCGCTGATCGGACCTAATGGCGCCGGCAAGACGACGCTTTTCAATCTGTTGACCCGTTTTTTGCCACCCACTGCGGGGCAGATTTTCTACAATGGAAATGACGTGACCGCTTTGCGTCCGGCCGAATTGGCGCGCAGGGGAATGGTAAGATCGTTCCAGATCTCCGCGATTTTCCCGCAAATGACCGTGCGCGACAATGTGCGTATAGCGATGCAGAGAAAGCTCGGCCTGGAATTCAAGTTCTGGAGAACCGTGCGATCGACGGACATCCTCAGAGATCAAATTGACCAGCTGCTTTTGGACGTCGGTCTCATCGCTTACGCTGACGAGCTTGCGGGACGCTTGTCCTATGGTCGCAAGCGGGCGCTCGAGGTGGCCACGACGCTGGCACTCGATCCCGAATTGCTTTTGCTAGATGAACCGATGGCGGGCATGGACACCCGCGATGTCGATCGTGTCAAGAACCTTATAAAGACCATTTCCGTTGGTCGGACGATCGTCATCGTCGAACACAACATCTCCGTCGTGGCGGAGATTTCAGATCACGTGACAGTTCTTAGCCGCGGATCCATTCTGGCTGAGGGCGATTATGCCACCGTCTCGCGAAATCCCAAGGTCATGGAAGCATATTTGGGCGTTTCCGCAGATGAGGTCGGCCATGGCTGATCTCGCGCTCGACGTTCCCGGAGTCGACGCGTGGTACGGCGAGAGCCGGATCGTGCGGGAGCTATCGTTTTCGGATCGAGGTGGGAAGGTCGTGGAAGAGGTGACGGCTCTGGATACGCGAGCCAACGCATCGAGGATCCAGCAACGGCTAGGGATTTAGGACGGGCATGTCATGAATTTTTCCGACCTGGCCGCTCAACTTGTCGTTGGCCTTATCAACGGATCGTTTTATGCCTTGATGAGTCTTGGCGTCGCGATCATCTTTGGAACGCTTCGGGTCGCCAATTTCGTTCATGGGGCCCAATATATGCTCGGCGCCTTCTGCGCCTGGATCCTGATGAATCTTCCGGTGCTGTTTCCCGGGATGGGTTTGCCTAGCCTCGGATTCTGGTGGGCGCTTTTTCTGGTCCCGGTGATTGTCGGACTGAGCGGGGTGATCGTCGAATTTTTGCTGATCCGGCGCGTTTATGCGCTGGATCATGCCTATGGGCTCTTATTGACAATCGGAATCACGCTCGTCCTCGAAGGTCTGTTTCGCGCGAAATTTGGCGCATCAGCGCTGCCTTATGGGTCGCCGCGAGAATTGTCCGGCGTCATTGACCTCGGCTTTCTCTACCTGCCGCTCTACCGGGGGCTGATCATTGTTTTCTCAAGTGTAATTTGTTTTGGCACGTGGATCCTGATCGAAAAAACCAGTTTGGGAGCCACCTTGCGTGCGGCCACGGAAAACCCCAGCCTGGTAAGGGCGTTTGGCGTGAACGTACCGATCCTCCGGACGGTGATCTATGGGGTGGGCGTGGCGCTGGCCGGGCTGGCCGGAATGACCGCTGCCCCGATCTATGCCGTAAATCCGCTGATGGGCCAGAACATCATTGTGATCGTTTTTGCCGTTGTCGTCATCGGAGGAATGGGCTCGATCCTCGGTGCGATTGTGGCAGGCTTTTCCCTCGGCATCCTGGAAGCGCTCACTAAGGTGGTGTGGCCAGAAGCGTCCAGCACAACCATTTTCGTTGTGATGGCGATCGTCTTGTTCGTGAAGCCGGCAGGACTCCTCGGCCGAACCGATACCGTTTCGTTCCGATCCGAGAATTCAGGCGCTCTTGCCGCTGACAGCGGCATCAACGCAAAGGCAATCTGGGCGCTGATACTGGCGTGGACGATCATCGCGCCATTCTTCATGTATCCACTCGTCGTCCTGAAGATCCTGTGCTTTGCGTTGTTTGCGTCGGCCTATAATTTATTGTTCGGCTATGTCGGTTTGCTCAGCTTCGGACATGCCGCCTTCTTCGGCATCGGGTCCTATGTCACCTCGGAGAGCGCAAAACATTGGGGACTGACGCCCGAACTGGCGATACTCTTCGGAGCCGCCGTCTCGGCCCTGGTAGGTCTGATCTTTGGCTGGGTAGCGATCCGTCGCAAGGACCTTTACTTTGCGATGATCACTCTGGCGCTCGCCCAGATCGTCTATTTTTACGGCGTTCAAGCGAAGTGGACCGGGGGAGAGGATGGCATTCAGGGCGTGCCGCGCGGCCGCGCGTTCGGATTTATCGATCTGAACGACACCTTTAACCTGTACATCTTTGTCTCGATTGTCTGCCTTGCGGGCCTTTGGGCGATATACCGCATAATCAATTCGCCGTTTGGCGAAGTCTTAAAATCCATCAACGGCAACGAGGCAAGAACGGTTTCGCTTGGTTACGATGTCGACCGTTTCAAACTGACCGCCTTCGTTTTATCGGCGGCGCTTTCGGGGGTGGCTGGGGGAGCAAAAGCCATCGTCTTTCAGCTCGCAAGCTTGGTCGACCTGCACTATCAGACGTCGGCCGACGTACTGCTGGTCACGCTGATGGGCGGCATTGGTACTTTCCTGGGTCCGATCTTCGGTTCGGTCATCTTTATTACCCTGCAAGATCAGCTCGTGCAGCTTGGATCTTGGGTGCTGATTGTTCAGGGCGCGATATTTATCTTCTTCGTCCTGCTGTTTCGGGACGGCATCGTTGGATCAATCAGCTCCGAGCTTGCCCGCCGTCGATACCGAGACGCGACGATCGCGGATACACGGCCGTCAAGCCACTCGACGCAATAATCTCGTGCCGTTGTGCCTAACATCGGTTTTCTGCTCACCATCCGTGCGAGGAAATTATGAAATTCTGGCAGACATTCGTCGACGAAGACTTTCTGAATTCGGTTCGAAAGTTTGTCGATACGGAAATTCGGCCGTGCGCCGATAAGCTTGATTCAGAGGATATCTACCCGACGGAGATCGCTAAAAGCATCGCAAAACGGGGATGGACCACGCTGTCGTTGCCCGCCGAGTACGGCGGATCGGCGTTGCCCTTCGAGTACCCGTTGGCGCTCTTCGAAGAGATATCGGTTAGCAGCGCCGCGGTGGCCATTTCCCTCACGAGCACCTATCAGGCGCAGACCGTTATCTTGCGGTTCGGCTCCGAAGCTCTCAAGAGGCGCTATCTTCCTGCGATACAGGAGGGCCTTCTCTGCGCCTATGCCCTGACGGAAGACAAGCATGGAAGCGACATTCGCAAGCTGGAGACCAAAGCCAAGCTCGAAGGAAATGAATGGGTCATCAACGGAGAGAAATCGTTTATTACATCGGGATCGGCCGCAGAGTTCTTCATTGTGCTGGCCGAAACCCAGAGCGGTGTATCGACATTCGCGGTGCCCAGCACCACTAAGGGCGTGTCAACTTATGTCGGCGAACGGTCGTCGACCTTCGGCCTTCGTAACGGACCCCACGTAAATCTGAAACTGGATGATGTCCGTGTTCCGGCCGATCATCTGATAGGCGTGGAAGGAAAGGGAGTTCGCCAAGTCGCAACGGCGCTCGATTTCTCACGAACGCTTGCGGCGGGCGTCAGCATCGGAATAGCGCGGGCGGCCTTCGAGGACTCTCTTCTCTACGTCAAGGAACGGTCCGCATTCGACAAAAAGGTCATCGAATTCCAGGGAATTCAGTGGTATTTCGCGGAAATGCTCTCGGAGATCGACGCGGCGCGATTGCTAGCCTACCGGGCGGCAGCAGCTCTCAACGATCACCACGAGATCGAGCGCTATTCGAGCGAGGCGAAATTGAAAGCCGCCAAGGTGGCTATGGATATGACGCGAATAGCGATGCAGGTGTGTGGCGCCTACGGCACTTCCGACGTTGCGCCCTACGGTCGTTATCTGCGAGACGCAAAGACCTATGAGATCGCAGGGGGGTCTTCTGAAGTTCTGAAGAATACCATCGCAAAATACATCCTGAAGAATCTGGCCGGTCAATAGGTCGGGCTAACCCACTCGCCTGATCAATGCCATGTGACGTTCGGTAGGTCCGAGATCGGAGAACGGAATGATTTCTAGTCTGGTCTTCAAATGGGCTGAGAAAACGCCAGATGCGTCGCTACTGGTTACCTCAGATCGGCAATTTAGCTACGCAGAAGTTGCGCAGGCCGCTCTTCGATTTGCATCGCGTCTTAAGGATGAAGGCTTTTCAAGGGGAGACCATATCGGAATCGCCGCGCAGAACGGTGCTAGCTACGTCATCGCAGGCCTTGCGATAAATCTGCTCGGAGGGGTGATCGTTGCGATCAATAACCAGCTCGTTGGTGATGCGCTGGTGTACGTCGTTCAGCAATCGGGAACCAAGATAATCCTTGCGGACAAGGAGTGGATAGCGGAACGATCCCGTCATCTTAAGCAAGCGCAGATTGACCTTCCCATTGTGGAAATCGGCGATACGCCGGAGTTTTTCGGTTCACTCCGGAGCTTAACTGAATCTGCCATTGCGCGGCGTAACGAGGACGATCTTGCGGTTATCATTTACACGTCCGGCACGACGGGGCCACCGAAGGGAGTCATGAATCCCGACGGGTCCTATCTTGCGGTCGGTGAAGCGTCGGCAAGATTACTCGAATTGACGTCGCGGGACCGCATTTTCACGTTTCTCCCGCTGTTTCACAGTAATCCCTTGATGCTGTCGATCTCACCGGCACTTACGGCTGGAGCTTCGGTAGCGATCGGACAGCGATTCTCGGCGTCGACATTCTTTGAGGAGGCGCGCCGCTTTCAGGCTACCGGGTTTACCTGCATCGGTACCATCCTGGCTATCCTGGCTGCTCGTTACAAGGACCCGGTCAAAGACCATCAGCTCAGATTTGCATTCGGTGGTGGTACTCCCAAGCTGCTCTGGGAGGAAATCGAAACGCGGTTCGGCTTTCATATTTGCGAATGCTACGGCATGACCGAAGTGGGTGGCTGGGTTAGTTCCAATTCCCCGAGCGAATCTCGAAGAGGATCGTGCGGGCGCCTGCGCACTGATATGGATGTACGGATATTCGACGGCAACGATGTCGAACTCCCGGTCGGGCAGGAGGGCGAGATCGTAGTCCGTCCCAGAAAACCCAATCTGATGTTGACGGGCTACTATCAGCGGCCAGACCTCATGGTGCGCGCCAGCCGAAATTTTTGGTTCCACACCGGCGACCGCGGTCATTTCGACAAGGACGGGTATCTATACTTTCACGGCCGAACGGACGAACTCATACGCCGCGGTGGTGAGATGATCTCTCCGGCGGAACTGGAAACCCATCTCCGGGAAATGCCCGGCGTGGTGGATTGCGCCGCCGTCGGAGTTGCCGACGAGGTGATGGGACAGGAGATCAAAGTGGTCCTGGTCTGCGACACGGCTATTCCCGGTGCGGCAATTCGGGAATATCTGGCGCCGAAGGTGCCGAAATACATGCTGCCCCGATATGTCGAACAGATCGACAAGCTACCCCGGACCGAGACGGAGAAGATCCTGTGGCGGCATCTTCAGTATGTTGACGACCGAGTGCAGGATTTGGAGCCGCGTACCAAGTCGGCACGAAGGACCTGAAAGAGCATCCCAACTACGTCAGGTTTAGGCATGGGAATTTGGGCCGGACGACGTCGTCGGGGCGTTTCAGAAGGCGTCGCCAACCCGCGCCAACCTTATGTCCACATGACTATTCGTCGAAATAGGCTGGCCGCCCCAGGGTCCATAGGTCGCCCCACAACTGACCACCGCCATCGACCCGGAGGATTTCGCCGGTTGTGAAGGTGCTGGCGTCCGACCCCATGAAGAGGCAGGCTTCGGCGATCTCAAAGGGGTCACCAAGCCGCAGCATAGGATTGCAGCGATAGAACGCTTTTTTGGCTTCTTCCGGATAACCGGCCATTCCCTCGGTAAAGACAGTGCCTGGAGCCACGCAATTCACTCTAATTTTCAGGGGCGCCCATTCAACTGCGACCGTCTTGGAAAGATAGATCACGCCGGCACGCGCGGCCGTGGTATGCGCCGCTCCCAAGATGCCGCGATCTACAACGGCCACCACGTTGACAATAGACCCGGGTGTGCCGCTGTCTCGCCAGCGCTGTGCGGCAACCTGCATCATGTTCCAGGTGCCGAACAGATTGTTGTCAACGACGGCACGAAATCCGTTCGGGCTGATGTCGATCGCATGCTGTGGAAATTGACCACCGGCATTGTTGATCAAGACATCGAGGCGGCCGTAATCGTCGTATATCCGGTCAAACAAGCCGGCGACTGAATCGCGATTGCGAATATCAGCTTGCACCGCCAGAGCCGATAATCCTTGCTCTTCGAGCTCGGCGCAAAGCAACTTCAGTTTTTCCGGCGAGCGGCCGCATGTGATGACCTTTGCTCCCATGCGCGCCAATATCCATATGGCAGCGCGGCCGATGCCCGTTCCGCCACCGGATACTAGTACCACCTTATCCCGGTATAGAGCATCGTTCAGGGCGATCCGCCGACGAACCAGCGTCTCGCCGGATGGTCTGGCCGCATTTGCGGTAAGGTCCTGCTCGTTAGCCAATACGTTCTCCCACTGGATATTAGCGCGAAGATGCCGGGCTTTCTCTCCCGGCCGAGATGCGAGGACTATGAAGGAAGCCTTTGGGAGGTGTAAAGCGCGCCGCGGTGATTATCACATACCCGAAAGGCGAACGCGGAGTCGCGCATTCAGTCGGTGGGGATCTGTGTTTCCCGTCACTTGCTCTGATCGCTACCGACCTCGCTCGGGACAGGTGCGCCGACATGGAACGGCTATCCTCCACATATGCAGTAAATCGCGCTGAGGGGTCCTTTTATGGTGGCAAGAGGCTGGTCCCGGTAGTTGATTTGCGGCATCGGTTCGCCGCGGCACGCTGACAGCGCCGGCCAAACGGACACCGAAATCAACGCCTGGAGATCCCATGTCTGATTATCTTAAAAAATATCAGAAGCTATCGTTCGATAATCCCTATCCGCGTGTTCTTCGGATAACGATGGGCGATCCCGAGAAGCTCTCGACCGTAGACCATCAGACCCATATCGAGCTGGTCAACATCTGGCGGGATATCGAAGCTGACAACGACGTCTCGGCAGTCATCCTTACCGGGGGCAAGAAGGCGTTTTCGGCTGGCGGCGATTTTGCCATCGTCGAACGGGCGATGGATGATTTCCACTTCCGCAACCAGATTTGGAAGGAAACGCGCGACCTGGTTTACAATTTGGTCAATTGTTCGAAGCCGGTCATCAGCGCCATGCGCGGTCCGGCGGTGGGAGCAGGGCTCGTTTGCGGGCTTCTTTCGGACATCTCGATCGCAAGCAAGAACGCGCGTTTGATTGATGGCCATACCAGGTTAGGGGTAGCCGCCGGCGACCATGCGGCCATCATCTGGCCGCTTCTTTGCGGAATGGCCAAAGCGAAATACTATCTGTTGACCTGCGATGCAATTTCCGGCGAGGAGGCCGAACGCATCGGCTTGATCTCACTTACTGTCGATGACAGTGAGCTTGACGCCAAGGCACTCGAGGTTGCGACCAAGCTGGCGCAGGGTGCGCCCAGCGCAATCCGTTGGACCAAATACGCGCTTAACAACTGGCTGCGTATGGCGGGTCCGTCGTTCGACGCGTCGCTGGCCTACGAAATGCTGGGACTGACCTCGCCGGAGGTTCGCGAAGGGGTGGCCTCTCATAAGGAGAAGCGCGCGCCGAAATTTGACCAGACCTCGAAGGTCTGACACCCAATTGGACCTAAAGGACGATTTTGATGACAGACAGATTCAAGGGTAAATCCCTGGTCGTGACCGGCGCGGCTTCGGGGATCGGGAAGGCCATTGCGTTCATGGCAGCCCGTCAAGGGGCGGATGTGTTCATCGGCGATATCAACGAAACCGATGGCGAGGCCGTGGCGAATTCGATCCGGGGCGGAGGCGGCAAGGCCACCTACGTCAGGCTCGATTTGACGGATCGCGCCAGCATCGACGGCTTTGTCCAGTCGGTGAAGGAAAAGGTCGGCACGCTCGACGTTCTCGTCAACGCGGCCGGCTGGGATCTCGTCGAGCCGTTCGTGCACAGTAAGCCCGAAACCTGGGACAGGGTCGTGGCCATCAACTTCCTGGGCCCGGTACGGCTCTGTCATTCGTTTCTTCCGGATATGATGAAAAAAGGAGCCTGCAAGATCGTCAATATCGCCAGCGATGCGGGGCGTATTGGCAGCTCGGGGGAGGTCGTCTATGCCGGCGCCAAAGGCGGGATCATTGCTTTCACCAAGGGGCTGGCTCGTGAGGCGGCGCGTGGAAAGGTCAATGTCAATTGCGTCTGTCCGGGGCCCACGAATACGCCGCTCTATCATGGGCAATCTGAAAAGCTGAAAGAGGCTCTGACGAAAGTTATTCCGCTTGGACGCATTGCCGAGCCCGAAGAAGTCGCGGACGCCGTGCTTTTCTTCGCCAGTTCGGAAGCGACTTTCATCACGGGGCAGGTGCTGAGCGTGAGCGGTGGCTTGACCATGGCGAGCTAAAAGGCCGCGAAACCCGCAAAAATCAGGCCAGCGCCCCTTGGGCGCTGGCCTTTTTTTCATTTTTTTCTGGAGTGTCATCATCACATATGTGATGATCTCAGACAAGGGAGGGGCTCCGCTTGGGAAATCCGCCGGAGCCGCTATAGCCTCGGGTCAAAGACCTCGAATGGGGAGGACAATATGGCTTGGGAAATCGTCCCGGACTCCAGGAGCGATGCTGGTAAGGACACTCGCGAGCTCGAGGCTAAGGCGATCGAGGCCGGTGTAAACGTCGGCGCCGCTCAGGGAGCCGAGGTTATTCCCGATAGCGGGACGTCCAGCATCCTCACGAAATGGGAGGAGTTGCCCCAGAGCGTCGTGAAGTCGACTGGACGGACGATGCAAATCCTCGAATTCTTTGACGATCACCAGGGGCCCGCGAACATCGCTCAAGTCTCCCGTGCGCTCGGCTATCCTCAATCCAGTACATCGGAGATCATGCGCAGCCTGCATGTGTTGGGCTATTTGTCATACGACAGTCGCGCCCGTACGTTCACGCCGACAAGCCGCGTGCGTTTTCTCGGATCCTGGATAAATAATCAACTGCATGGAAGGGACCGGCTGTCCCGCTTTGTCCAAGACCTGAATACGAAATTTGGCCAGACCGCGTTTCTCGCAGTCCGAAACAAACTCGCAACCCAGTACATTCAGGTGGCCCAGGCCACGACATCCCTGCGGTTACATCTGACGCCGGGCCAACGCAGTCCGCTCCTGCGAACTGCAACCGGCTTGGTGCTGTTGAAGGATCTTGATGACGCTGAGATCTGCAAGATGATCAGGCGGGCAAATGCCGAGCGTTCCGAACAACAGGAACTCATTGTGCCCGAACAGGTTCTTGAGCAAATCCGGTTTGCGCGAAAGAACAACTATATTTTCGTCGAGCGGAGCCTGGTTGCCCCCGGGGCCGCGGTCATCGCGATGGCCTTGCCGAGAGAACTGTTTGCAGTCCCAACGGTGGTTGGCGTGGGCGGCGCCACCGAACTTGTCTTGCCCAAGAAGGATTCGATGATCAAGTTCATGACAGAAATGATTTTGAACAACGTTATTTCCAGCGACGAGGCGCAACACTGAGGCGCGCCGTCGCTCGGGCTTTTCGAGGCGATTCTGACCAGAAGAACGGGTTGGCTTCAGCGCGAACTGGTGCAGCAGCAGAGAGCTTGCGCTGAAGGCGAGACTTGGCCGTGCCGCGCCAGAGAGATGGTGCTCTGGCTTTGGGGCTCCTCGTCGCAAGGGAGAACCGATCGCCGCGATGGAACGATTTGCGGCCGGGTTGGGTTCGCATCAGCGGTTTCAAATCAGCTTTGACCGAGCCACGACGCGAGCTCCACGATTTCCCCAATAATACGTATGTGAAATAGCGGCTGGGCCCTGTTCGCGGCCTATGGCACGCGCCTGCCGATTGCTATTGACGCTCGTGGCGAAGGAGCGAAGGAGCGGATCGTGACCGGGGAGATGCTGCCGCTGACGAGCCCTGAAGAGGCTCGGAGTTATCGCAAGGCCGGGCTTTGGCGGGACGAAATCCTGTATTCTCGTTTTCGCCAGGCAGCACAGGCTCACGTGAACAAGGTGGCAATCAAACTTAACGATCAGCAACTCTCCTACGGCGAACTTCACGAAAGGATATTGCGACTAGCAGGCGGATTTCGGCAAGCTGGAATCAGGCAGGGTGAGATTGTCGCGTTGCAAGCGCCAAACTGCATCGAACAACCCCTGGTTCATCTTGCCCTGAATGCGATTGGAGCCGTCTATATGCCGCTTCATCAGGCTTTTCAGGAAACGGAAATCGTTCACCTGATGGCTAAGTCCCAAGCCGTCGCGGCAGTCGTTGTCGAGAGCGAGCAAGACGGGCGAAAAGCGGATATCTATCGGGAAAAATGTAACGGCATACGGAAATTATGGATTGTCGGCGAGAATTTCTCAGAGCTTGATAATGCACCTCGGCTAGAACCATCGCCGCCGAGCACCGATGGCCCCGGTCCCGATGACATCGGACACATCATGCTGTCCTCCGGGACGACGGCAATGCCCAAGATCAGCGTGTTCACCAACAATAACCTCCTCTCGATGATGGATGCATACACTGACATGATCCATCTGTCCTCCGCCGACATCTCTGCCGGATTGGCTCCCACGGGAACAGGGGCGACCGGATACGTTTTCGGTGTATTACCTGCGCTTCTGGAGGGGGGGACCACGGTTCTCCTCGACAAGTGGGGCGATCCTGCGGCTGCCGTTCGGTTGATCGCGGAGAATAAATGCACCTTCGCAACGGCCATTCCGACCCAAATCAACGTCATGCTGCCCGCTATCGAAGCCGTCGGGGAAAGTGCATTCAGCCGATTCCGGTGCTTCACCAATGCAGGTGCTCCTCTTCCGCACGCGGTCGCCGAACGAGTCGAAGAGCTCATGCGCTGTCGGGTGCAATCGATTTACGGCGCCACCGATGGCGGCGTGCCCTGCATGGTCTCCATTGACCATCCGGCGGAGAAACGTACGTCGACCGTCGGCAAAATACTTCCCGGACGGAAGGTCGAGTTTCGTAATGCGCTTGGACGGCCGGTCGAGCAGGGAGAGGTCGGCGAAATCTGTTGGAAATCACCGGACAAATCATTTGGCTATCTCAACGATATGGATGCCTCCGCAATCGCGTTCGACGAAACTGGCTTCTACCGCAGCGGCGATCTCGCGCGGATGGACATGGATGGCTACATCTCAATTGTCGGGCGCGTCAAAGACATGATTTTGCGCGGCGGACAGAACATCAGTCCGCGATTAATCGAGGATCTGTTGGTCACTCATCCCGCCGTGCAAGAGATCGCCGTTGCCGCCATGCCAGATCCTCGCCTGGGTGAGCGGGCTTGCGCTTTTGTCGTGCTCAAGCCCGGTGAAAAGCTTTCCCTGCAGGATGCCGTTGATTTCCTTAAAACGAAGAAAATCGTGAAGTGGCAGTGGCCAGAGAGGATAGAGCTCATGAATGAACTGCCGCGCTCCGCCGGAGGCAAGATTGCCAAGAACCAGCTCACCCAGTACGTGATTGCGCGGCTTGCACAGGAAGAGGGCGTCTGACCCCAGTTGCAAGGCGAGCCGATTCGCGATGCTTCATCAGGTTTAAAGACCACCGCCAGCCAGTTGAGACAAGAAATGCACAACCCTATGACTTTGGAAGGCAAAAACGTGCTGGTAACCGGAGCCGGCCAGGGTATTGGCCGTGCGATCTCGGAGGCGATTCTGCTTCTCGGCGGCCGCGTTATCGCCGTCGACCGAAACTCAGACACTCTGGAAGGGTTTCGTCGCGATGCGGCGTCTGACCGGCTGACGACGTTTGTAGGTGACGTGACCGACACGGAATTCGTCACCAATACGGTCGAAACGGCGCACCGCGCCAACGGCCGCATTGACGGCCTTGTCAACAATGCCGGCATTACGCGCCCGGCGATGATCCATAAGATGCCGATGGAAGCCTGGAACGCAGTGCTCGGCGTGAACCTTACTGCTCCGTTCCTGTTTCTGCAGGCCGTGGGTCGCAAGATGCTGGAGCAAAAAAAGAGCGGAGATGGCCCGCCGGGAGCCATTGTCAACATTTCTTCCGATGCCGGCAGGCGGGGAACCGTCGGACAGATCAATTACGGGGCGGCGAAAGCAGGCCTGAACGGGCTGACCATGTCAGCAGCGCGCGAATGGGCTTCGCAAGGCATCCGCGTGAATGCTGTTGCATTCGGAGTTGTTGAGACACCGATGACCGAAGGGGTTCGCGGGGAAAAATTCGCCGACCAATACCTCGCGCAGATACCGATGAGGCGTTGGGGTACGCCGGCCGAAGTTGCCAATCCCGTTTGTTTTCTGTTGTCGGACGCGGCATCCTACATGACGGGTCAAGTCATCTCGGTCAATGGTGGCTACCACATCGGTTCGTAGGTCGAGGATTGGGCAGAAGCACCAATGGCATTGTCAAACGATATCCATCCGGATCAGGAATTCCTGGCTTTTCTGGCGGAGGGTAAATTCAAGATACAACGCTCCAGGAGCAGTGGAGCGTTCTTTTTTTATCCTCGCGTCCTCGAGCCAGGGACAGGCAAAACGGATCTCGAATGGATCGAAGCCTCGGGCCGTGGGACGGTCTATGCCACGACCGTGGTCAGGGAGCGTCCACCCAAAGCCGATTACAACGTGGCCATCATCGCTCTGGATGAAGGACCTCATATGCTCAGCCGGGTTGAGGGATTGAAGCCCGAAGATGTATCGATTGGGTTGCGCGTGAAAGCAGAGATCATACCGTTCGACGATAAGCACGCGGTGATATTCCGGGCGCTAGAACCTACTGTCGCCGAGAAGGGTAGCCAGCGATGAACAAGGCATCTCGGGGGAGTACCGCGATCGTCGGGGCGGCTACTTTCGGAATTGGGGAGGCGCCTGGATTTACCTCACCCGACTTGGCGGCGCGAGCCGCTGTGGCGGCGCTGGATCAGGCAGGACTGACCCTGGCGCAGGTCGACGGACTCTTTATTGCCTTTCCCAACGATTTCCTGAGCGGGCTGTCCTTTGCCGAATATCTCGGCATCCAGCCAAAGCTCACCAACAATAATCGGACCGGCGGATCGGCATTTCTGACCCATCTCGCCGTCGCGGCGCGTGCGCTGGAGGCAGGGGAGATCGACGTCGCGCTGATCGCCTATGGAAGCAACCAGAGAACCGGGACCGGCGGACTGCTCAGTGCCGCAAACCCGAACATCTATGAGCTTCCTTACAAACCCCGACTGCCGGTCAGTGCTTACGCGCTGGCTGCCAGCCGGCATATGCATCAATTCGGCACCACGCGCGATCATCTCTTCTCGGTGGCTAAATCGGCTCATGATTGGGCCGTTCTGAATCCCGAAGCGTTTCGGCGAAAGGCGCTGAATCGCGACGATTATTTCGCGTCCCGCATGGTTTCGGATCCGCTTTCAGTGCTGGATTGCTGTCTAGTCACCGATGGCGCCGCGGCCGCCGTGTTGGTGCGTAAGGACAGAGCGAAGGATTGCAAGGGGCCGGCGACCTACGTGCTCGGATGGGGAGAGGCTACGGATCACTATCAGATTGCGCAAATGCCGGACCTGACTACCTCGGCCGCCAGGCACAGCGGAGCGCGAGCCTATGCTCAGGCGGGTATCGGACCTTCCGACGTGGACATCGTGCAGCTCTACGACGCCTTCACGATCAACACCATCATGTTTCTGGAGGACCTCGGCTTCTGCGAAAAAGGCGGGGGTGGCGACTTCGTCGCATCTGGCGCGATCGGGCCGGGCGGTTCGCTTCCGGTCAATACCAATGGCGGCGGACTGGCTTGCGTCCATCCTGGAATGTATGGCCTTTTCACGATTGTGGAGGCTCATAGGCAGCTGACTGGCGCAGCCGGCGATAGGCAGGTCTCCGGTGCCGAAATCTCCATCGCTCACGGAAACGGCGGTTTCCTGTCCAGCCAGGTCACTGCAATTCTAGGGGGTCGTTCAACAGTCTAGCCCTGTTATAACGAGCCTGCAGTAATTGCCTTGAAATTCCGCGCACTGATTTTAGTACCGACGATTTGATCGTAGGGTGGTCCGAATTCGCCCGGTGTCGCGAAGGGAAATTGAGAATGGAACTGGGTTGGTCAGACGCGGATCTGGAATTTCGCCAATGGATTCGCTCCGAGATCGCCTCCTTGGTGCCGGACGATATCAAGACCAGGGTAGAAAATCTTCAGCATCTCCAAAAAGCGGACTATCTGCGCTGGCAGGGCTTGCTTGATGCGCGGGGGTGGGCAGCGCCCGCATGGCCCCGCGAGTATGGCGGGCCGGGGTGGTCCGCCCTGCAACGTGTCTTTTTTGAAGAAGCATGTTTCCTTGGCGGTGCGCCAAGGCAGATCCCGCACATCAACATGATCGGCCCGGTCCTTCAAAGGTTTGGGACCGAGGCGCAGAAGAAGCGTTATCTTCCAAAGATACCGACGCTGAAAGAGTGGTGGTGCCAGGGATACTCGGAACCTTCCGCAGGGTCCGACCTCGCTTCCCTTCGCACCAAGGCAAGGCGTACCGGTGATCGCTACATCATCAATGGTCAGAAGATCTGGACGAGTTGGGCCCACTGGGCCGACTACATGTTCTGCCTTGTCAGAACTTCCGATGCCGGCCGCCCGCAAGAAGGCATCACCTTTCTGTTGATCAACATGAAGACGCCCGGTCTCACCGTCCGGCCGATCCTGTCGCTCGACGGCGCGCATGACGTAAACGAAGTGTTCCTGGAGGATGTCGAGGTTCCGGTCGAGAATGTCGTGCTTCGCGAGAACGAAGGATGGACCGTCGCCAAATACCTGCTGAGTGCGGAACGAACGGAAATCGCAGGGCTCGGTCAGGCCAAGCGCCTCTTGCAGTTTGCCGAGCGGCTTGCGCAGGCCCAAGAGCAGGACAGCTCACGGCTTTCCGAACAAAGTGAAATTCGTGCGACGCTGGCGCGGATCAGGATTGACCTTAAAGCCCATGAATGGACGCTCATGCGTGTAATGGCTGCTGCGCCGGACGATCCAGCAGCCCCATCCGCCTCCGTACTGAAACTGTGCGGCACGGATCTGCTGGAGCGTACGTCTGCCCTGCTGATGGAGCTGGGAGGACCGGCGGGGCTCGCCTACGATCCGTCGGCCCGAATGGGTCAATCGGACAATCCGACCTACGGCCATCTGCTGAACGGGACGACGGCAACGTACCTGGAATTTCGAAAATCCGGTTTGATCGGAGGGACCACTGAAATTCAGAAAACCCTAATCGGAAAAGCCGCAATTGACCGGTGGGGGGAGGGCCGTAATGGATTTTGACCTCAGCAGCGACCAGCGCGCACTTGTCGAAAGCGTGGAAAAGTTTACCCGCGGTACGTATGCCAAACCTCAGGGTCCAGCCTCAGAAGCTCCGGCGGAAGGCTATTCGGTTGCCGTCTGGCGTCAAATGACGGACCTCGGCCTGGCTGGTCTTTCCATTTCTGAGGAAGATGGAGGCCTTGGGCTGTCGATCGTTGAGACGCTGCTGGTATCCGAGGTTTTAGGACAGGCGCTTTCGCCCGAACCGTTTATCAGCGCAGCCGTCGTGGCCCCCCGCCTGATGGAAATGTGCGAATCCTCGGCGCTTCGCGATGTTAGCCTGCATGCGATCAGCGACGGTCGGATGCGGATTGCGCCGGCGTTCCACGAAACGGCAGCTGAATATGATCTGAAGAAGATCTCCACCACGGCCGATAGCGTGGAGGGGCAGCTGCAACTCCGGGGGAAAAAAGAGTTGGTCGTGGATGGCAGAGGCGCCACCCATTTTGCCGTGACTGCGAACCTCGGCGAAAAAGGAACGGGCACTTTTCTTGTTGCTGCTGACCAGCCTGGTGTCACGGTGGTACCTGTGCGCGGGCTCGACGGCCGTTGGCTGGGACGCGTCACATTCGAAGGAGCACTGGTAGAGGAAAATGCTCCTCTGTTCGAACTTGATGTGAGCCTGGAGAAGGTCGAGCGCGCGCTGGACTTCGGCAACCTCGCATTATGTGCCGAAGCGCTGGGGCTGATGAACAAGATGCTCTCGCTGACCGCAGGCTATCTTGAAACGCGGAAGCAGTTCGGAAAGCCTATCGGTTCATTTCAGGCTTTGCAGCATCGCTTCGCTGACATGGTCGTTGCCGCCGAGCAATCGCGCTCCGTAACTCTGATGGCGGCGTCCGCTCTTCTCTACGGAGATCCAGAGGCTGCAGCCTCCGACGTTTCGGCGGCTAAATCGGCCATATGCCGGCATGGCCGCGCCGTTCTTGAGGGCGCGGTGCAATTGCACGGCGGCATTGGCATCACCGACGAATACGAACTAAGCGGCTATGTGCGTAGAATGTTGGCAATTGAAAAGACCTGGGGCGACCGTCGGTATCACGAAACAAGATTCGAGCGAATGTGCCGCTCGTAACATTCATTTTCGGCCAAGCTCTATAACGCGGATCGCGTACTTCAGGAAAACTGCCCGGCTCCTTCACAAAACTCCGCCGGGCAAACCTTCGCCCGGCCCGGGGCGTTGGACGAAGCGGCAATTACAGTCGTTGCACGTGGCTTGCGCGAATAAGGATCTCTTCTTGGGCAAATCGGACCTCAAGCAATGTCCGAAAAGACGACCACCAGTCGTTGTCAATTGCGTCCGCCATGACCTCCACCACGATGATGTCGTCGTGGATACGTTTCCCGCCACTTTCAGTCACTCCGTGCGCGGGTGCGCGAGAAAACCACGTGACGCCGCCAAAGCGTTCGGTTAGCGTTTTGTGGACCTCTGCGAACATTTCTTCAGGGAAACGGCGGCCGCCATTATCCTTAAGAGGCAGAAAAATTTCAACGAGATGGATCAGCCCTCCGCGAGCGTTCGGAACGTAATGGAGTAACGCGGCCTCTCCACCGGAGCGATGCTGTGTTCCCAGAGGCTCCGTGCCTCACCGTCGAGCGCGTAGAGCGAGCGTGGTTGCGCGTCGAGCGTATAACGCTCCCATTTTACGCCGGCCTTCCTTCGGAAACGGAATGGGCAGGCGGATAGCAGGGAGATGCCAAATACCTTGTCGAACTGTTTTTTGTCCCGGTGCCAACCAATACCCGAGCCAGCTTTGTATTCGGTAATCAACGCGTGCGCGATGCACCCCGATCGAAGCCCGACGAAAGCTTCGACCCTGCCGGTCAGCGGCTGAAGCCAGTTGGGTACGGGAGCGGCGTGTTCCAGCATCTGATGGGAGAAATCGTAGCGGTGGCCAAAGTAGATGACTCGCCGCTTGCCTTCGTATCTGCCGAATTGAAAAGGTGCGAGAGGCAATTGCCGGATGTAAGCCAGCAGCTCATCTTCTTCCTTAGGTGAGATAAAATCGGGTGCGTACAACAAGCCCGTGGGTTCGCCTATTGGTTTTTCAAAAAGAGATCGTTGCGACGTCGGCATCTGATGTCCGAGCTGAAAACGGTTGCTGTCATTGATCGCTTAAACTTGGCAGGCATGTCGTGATCGCGCGATAGCCGACGATATGACGATCATCATACGCAGTCCCGCTTTTCGGGCCGAGATTTCTTCTTAGGCCAAGTGTCCCCGCTAATCATCGCACCAACGCTGCCCGGAGATATCAGGTTCCAGAAGGCGCAACGGGTAAGCGGCTGCGGCTGCTTGCCACCGCCTCCGCAGGAACGATCCTCGGGGCCGCGCTTTGTCTTCAGACATACCGAAAGACAATGAAATGACGTCCGTTTCAGCACGATCAGGAAGCTATGGTTCATCCGGACGCATGCTTGCGTTGTCGGTCTTCCTTCTCATCAGTTCCACGATGAACCTCGCGGCTCAGGGAACTCCAGTCGATACGGGGTCACAAATCCCGGTGGCGCTCTGGTTCGTTGGAGCCATTGTTCTCGGCCTCGTGCTCGCGTGGGCTATCTTGCACAACCGAAAACGGACTCGCGCGGAGCGGCTGCTGACCGAGCAGGCGACGAAAGAGAATTACCGACGGGGTGACGGCTGACGGGTTTGGTCACGCATCCTCCCGTCTGCGAGCCCTGCGCTGCCACGGGCTCTCGCGTCCGTGCCGGGAACGAAAGAAGACGCCCCACGATTATGGCGTATCAGCCCGCTTCTTTGGAGTGAGCATTACAGTGTCCGGACAACAACTCGAGAAGACTCATGCCCGACTATCCGAAACCTCCGTTTCCAAGCCAAAGCCAGCCGATGCCGGGGTTGACCGCGAAGATGGATCCGCGCCCGGATCACGGGGAAACCAGCTACCGGGGTTCCGGACGGCTTGCGGGCAAGCGCGCCATTATTACAGGTGGAGACAGCGGCATCGGTCGAGCGGTCGCGATTGCCTTCGCCCGCGAGGGCGCCGACATCCTAATTGCGTATCTTGACGAGCGAGATGACGCAGGCGAGGTCGCAGCCCTTGTTGAGAAGGAGGGCCGCAAGGTCGTGCTTGTCGAGGGCGACCTACGGTCTGCGGACCATTGCCGGAATGTGGTCGATCGGGCGGTCCGCGAGCTCGGCGGTGTCGACATTCTCGTCAATAATGCGGCTCATCAGGCGACGTTTGCTGACATTGCTGATATCAGCGACGAGGAATGGCAGCTGACGTTCGAGGTGAACATCCATGCCATGTTCTATCTGACGAAGGCAGCCGTCCCGCATATGAAGCCCGGCGCTGCCATCATCAATACGGCTTCGGTCAATTCCGACATGCCTAATCCATCGTTGTTGGCGTACGCCACGACAAAAGGAGCGATCCAGAATTTCACCGGCGGGCTGGCGCAGTTGCTTGCCGAGAAGGGGATACGCGTGAACGCGGTTGCGCCCGGGCCGATCTGGACGCCGTTGATCCCTTCCACCATGTCAAAAGAGACCGTGCGCAACTTCGGCAAGCAAGTGCCTTTGAAGCGTGCCGGCCAACCGGCAGAACTGGCGACGGCTTATGTGATGCTGGCCGATCCGCTGTCCAGCTACACGTCGGGCGCAACCATCGCAGTGACCGGCGGAAAGCCGTTTATTTGATGGTCAGACGCGAGTTGTCTTTTATCGCTCCGACCTCGGGCGACGGACTTGTTGCGCGACTCAAAATGCGGAGCGGGAGCGAAATAGAACGTAGATTGCGACCACAAGTATCAGCCCGGAAAAGATGGAGGTGAGGAGTCCCCGGCGCCGGGAGGCGAGTGATCCCGCAGACCGCGCTCCGACCAAACCCCCCAGGATACCTCCTCCAACGAACAGAACAGCGATCGGCCAGTGGATCAGCCCGGAAACGGCGTAATTGGCCGCTGTGGTCAGACCAAACGCCGTAACGGAAACCAGCGACGAAGCGATGGCATTCAGCAGCGGCATGCCGGTCGCAAGGACCAGCGCGGGAACAACGAGGAAGCCGCCGCCAATTCCAAAAAATCCGGAAAGCACTCCAACAGCCAGGCCCGAAGCAACCAATTTCGGCAGATTTTCCCCGGACAGAGTGACGGCCGGGTTTCCGGGGCGGGCGCGGTTGCGCAGCATCAGCCCAGCTACCGCGATCATCAGCACGGCAAAAAGGGCAAGCAGTCGTTGCCCGTTCATCATCTTACCGAGAGTGGACCCGAGATAGGCGCCAGCCACGCCGGTAACGGTAAACATCATGGCGCAGCGCCATTTTACGTTTCCGCTGCGGGCATGCGAAGCCAAATTGACTCCCGCATTCAGAGCAACGGCAATCGCACTCGTACCGATGGCGAGGTGGGGGTCGTCCAGCCCCACCACATAAACCAGGAGGGGCACCGCAATGATCGATCCGCCCCCACCGACAAGGCCGAGCGAGAAACCAACGAGAGAACCGGAGGCCGCCGCCAAAGCGGCTTGCGTCAAGGCCGAAGGCATCGCGAACTCCAGGTCCGCTCCTTCGAGGTCGGAAGTGACATCGTGTACTCTCCGGTCAACGCCGTTTGATTGGTTTGCAGTAGAGTTCGTGTAAGGTCGCCAAAAGGGTCTCGACCCGCGGGTCTGCGATCCGATACCAGGAAGTCTGAGCTTCCCGGCGGTAGGTCACGAGGCCTTCGTCCCGCATCTTCGCCAGGTGTTGGGACAGCGCGGATTGGGATAGCCCAACGGAATCGGCCAGGGACTTCACGGTCGCCTCTCCGAGTTCGACGAGTCTACAAAGGATCAAGAGGCGCCGTTCGTTAGCGACGGCTCGCAACAGGGCCGTGATTTCCCGTGCCGCGTCTTCGATGCTCTGGGAATTAAAAACGATCACGGGATTTGCCTGCAACATTATTTAGCTATTGCTAAATAAGCAAATACTAATATTAATGTCAAGGACGCCGGATGTAAGATCGCGCAGGAGATGAGGCGATGGGCAAACCAATCATCAAGGCTTTTTTTGACGAGCCAACGAACACGGTCAGTTATCTCGTGGCAGATCCGGCCAGCAAAGCAGCCGCGGTGATCGATCCCGTCCTCGACTACGATCCGAACGCGGGGGCGGTCGACACTCATTCCGCCAAGTCGATCCTTCGAGAGGCCGAGGAGGCGGGCTACCGTATCCTCTGGGTTCTGGAGACGCATGCTCATGCCGATCATCTATCGGCGGCGCCCTATATCAAGGCCAAGACCGGTGCCCGGATCGGCATCGGCGAGCACATCAAGGATGTCCAGCAGATCTTTCGAGTCGTCTTCAACGACGCAGACCTAGCGACGGATGGCAGCGACTTCGACCATCTGTTCAAGGACGGCGAGCATTTCGAGGTAGGATCTCTTGATGTGGAAGTCCTTCACACGCCGGGCCATACCGCTGCCGACGTGTCCTACAAGATCGATGATGCAATATTTGTCGGGGATACCATGTTCATGCCCGACTATGGAACGGCACGCGCCGACTTCCCGGGAGGCGATGCCCGCCACTTGTACCATTCTATCAGACGCTTGCTGGCGTATGCTCCGGAGACGAGGCTGTTCATGTGCCACGACTACAAGGCTCCTGGCCGTGATGTTTATGTTTGGGAAGCCACGGTCGCAGAGCAGCGTGCCAGGAACGTTCATGTGAGGGAGGGGATCAGCGAAAGCGAATTCGCGGCGATGCGCTCCAAGCGCGATGCCACGCTGGCTGCGCCACGTCTTCTTTTACCTGCGATCCAGGTGAACATCCGGGCAGGCAAATTTCCGCCCAAGCAATCGAACGGGGTGCGTTACCTGCAGATACCCCTAAAGATGAAAGGCGATGCCGATCTC
>Ga0207647_10000128_pt1 | contig 59284 bp, 47 predicted proteins | sample KBSCornC2_FD_184295 | JGI IMG/M metagenome (GOLD analysis project Ga0207647, IMG submission 184295) | Corn rhizosphere microbial communities from Kellogg Biological Station, Michigan, USA - C2 (SPAdes) (version 2) | ecosystem: Host-associated > Plants > Roots > Rhizosphere ...
GCGCGCGGGCACCCGCAACGAACCCTTTACGATTCATTTCGACTGGTTTATCCGCAGCATCGCGGGGCAGGCGGTGTGGTTGCTGCCATGGATTTGGTTCCCAACGATACGCCAAATGTTCATCGCTTACAAAAAACGGGTGCAGGAAGAATATGGCTTTAACTTCTGGATGTCGGTATTACCGATTGTTTTCTTTACCGTAATTACTTTATGGGCCGATCTGCAATATCACTTCCACTGGCAGGCTCCGGGCTATATGATGCTGTTTATGCCGTTGGGATTTGCTATTGAGAAGGCATTAAACGGCACCGACGAAAAACGCAAACGTCTTACCCGTCGCTGGTTAAATTTTTCGATATATTTCACATCTATCACTATCGCAGTACTTGGTTTGCACCTGGTTACCGGCTTCTGGCAAAGCTACGGACCAAAATGGGTAGCCAGCCTGGGCGGTGCAAAGATTGACCCAACGATTCAGGGTGTTGATTACGATGACGTAATGACCCGCTTTGAAAAAGAAGGCTGGATAAAAAACGACAAGGTATTTGCAGGCAGCACCCGCTGGTGGCTGGCGGGTAAAGTAGACTGGGCGCTAAAAGGCAAGAAAGACATTGTATGCTTTAACCGCGACCCACGTAACCTGGCCTTCCTGGTTGACCCAAAGACTTTAATCGGTAAAGATTGCGTAGTGATTGGCGAATCTCATGCTTACGACGAAACCATTTATCAGGATGCTACACCTTTCTTCGACAGCATCACCAAATTGCCGGACATTCCTATTATTCGTGGTGGTGTGATTGAGGAGCATTTGCAAGTTTATTATTGCAAGAACTTCCATCAATCAAAACAGCCGCTGCCTGATTATCCGCTGTATAGGCAATTGAATGGGTTGGTTCCGTTTGGGAAGTAAAAACACTTTAAAACAATGTCATCCTGAGCGCAGCGAAGGATCTTATACACGCGACATATAAACGCGGCCTATCTTTTTTATAAGATCCTTCGCTACGCTCAGGGATGACAGCTTGTATTATTATAAGCTTTCCTACTTAGTACTCCACTTAAACTTACTAATACCAATACCGGCGAAAATGACAATATAACCCAATGAAACCAGTACAGCAATTGAAGTTTGGTTTGTCCAGTTGGCCGGTTCCATACTTCCAGCAAGCATTATTTTAACCGAACCATAGGGTGAAAACTTAATGATATCTTTTAATTGCTGACTAAATTTTGCCAGATCACCAATCATACCGACCATGATAAATAGAAAATAGGTGATACGCGTAGTTGCGTTTATGGTCTCAAAGTTTTTAATCAATCCTACGATTAATTGGCCCAGGCTTAGGTAAACAGCACCACCCAATATCGCAACAAAAAAAGTAAATATGTAGCCTTTAGTGCTTAACAAAATCCCGTCATATTGATATCCTACAATAAAGACAAACAGGGTTAGCACCATGATTAAAGCCAGCTGTATAGCTATGCGGCTTACCATTATGGCCCAGGTTGGTACAGGGGCTACCCGCAAACGCTGAAATATGCCCTTATCTCTATCTCTTGCTACAGATAACGTATAACCCATCAAACCAATGGCAATTAAGCCAATGGCAATTGCAGTAGCTAAAACAAATGGGCCGCCTGCAAATTTTATCACCGGTTTCCAGGTAGCTAATATAATTAAGGGCACTACTAACGATATCATGACAGAACGGCGATTGCTGATAGTAGTGGCCAGATCGGCACGAAATAAAGCCGCTAACGCGGTTGAAGTTTTGGGTATGCTGACGTTATTATTTTCCATGTCGTTGTTCATTTAGGCCCTTACCGTTTTGCCGGTAAGGCCGATAAATACATCCTCCAAAGTTATTTTGCCGCGACGCGACACCGCTATCACTTCCGGGTCGTTGCGATGTTTTTCAACCAGGGCATGTGGTGTGTCGATAGCTATGACGCGGCCATGATCTATAATAGCAATGCGGTCGCATACTGCTTCGGCTTCTTCCATGGAGTGCGTGGTTAATAACACTGCGTGACCACGGGCCTTTATAGCCTCAATACGCTCCCACAACTGGCGGCGCGATTGAGGATCTAGTCCGGTAGTGGGTTCGTCCAATAATACCAATTTGGGGTTATGAATGGTAGAGATAACCAATGACAGGCGCTGCTGCTGACCGCCCGATAACTGACTGAATTTCTTTTTGCCCGCATCCTCCATGCCGATCTCTTTTAATATCGCTTTTATGTGCTCCTTATCCATCGGCACACCGTAAATACCAGCGTAAAGTTGCAATATCTGGATAACATTTAGTTCGGCCTGAAAGCTGGTCGATTGCAATTGTACCCCCATCGAAGCCTTAGCTTCCAAAGGTTGCCGCTGCACGTCGAAACCGTTTAAAGTGATATTGCCATTTTTAAATTTCACCAGGCCCTCAATCGAGCTTAGCGTACTGGTTTTACCGGCGCCATTTGGGCCCAGTAAACCGAAAATCTCTCCTTGCAATACACTAAATCCCACGTCCTTCACTGCCTCAAAACTGCCGTAGCTGACAGCGAGGCCCTCTACTTTTAAAATATATTTATCTTGCTCGATAGTCATTTATTTGTTTTTGTTGTTAGAGTTAGGTATTGCAAGATAATTACAAAATTGGAAGGAAAAAATTGGGGAAGAGAGCGGTCATAAAGCGAAGGGTGTCATCCTGAGGCTCTCGAAGGATGAGCGGTGGCCTAAACGCGTGCTATTGGCCTTTGCGCTCACCCTTCGACGGGCTCAGGGCGACACCCTGGTTTATTGCAAATTATTACTATCTCTCCCTAAAACTCAAACCACAACGTATTGCTTACCGGCGTACCGTCTGCATGTATTTTCTGGCTTTGCGGGCCCATTTGTTTAGCCGACTGGAACTTGGTACCAATTGCACTGATGGCATTCAGGAAACCGATGTTACCGTCAGGAAACGGAGGCTCGACATTGTTGTTCTTCATCGCGTCCATCTCGCGGGCCGGATGATACATTTGCAGGTACATGTTTTTATTGTCGGTGTAAACTGTAAACGGCGACTCTTTATTTTCAAGCACTACCCAGTTAACATCGCTATGATAACCTTTAAACTCAGGGTATCCCCAGTTTTCGCCGGTTATGGCGTTGTTGTAATCTTTATGCCAAACACCAAACTGCTGACCCGGCACGCGGTTTTTCCAGGTGCGGTACGGGCCGCGCCCCAGCCATTTCATGCCGGTCACTTTTTCTTCGGGATAATTGAAGGTGATGCCCATGTAATCCACATCGCCGCTTTGCGTGTAGGTATAATCCAGCTTAACGCGTTTGCCCGGCGCGAATGTCCATTTTATCTGCATGGTAGCGTCGCCGGCGTAATTGGCGTTAACGATGAATTGCTTGCCCTCAGTTTTATAAGTAAAATCTTTAAGCGTAGTGTTTACGCCGGCAAGCACAGGGCCATCTGAAAGCGATATAGTTTTATCGCCTTTAACAACTTTCTCTATATAGCCGGTGCTTTTGTCAAAGTAATATTTTTTGCCATCGGCAGAAACAACCAGTTCATTGCCCTGCTCAGTATGGGATAGCGCGCCTTTAGCTATCATCGGCGCCTTAGCAACTGCTACCGGCGATTTAATGGCCCAGCTCCAGGTACAAACCTCTTCACCATAAGGGCCGTAAGCGGTCAGATACAAGGCATAATTATTGGCCCAGTTAGCAGGTAAATTTAGGTTTAGGGTGCCTTTTTGGCCCGGGGCAAGTTCCAGAGGTAGTGGCGCACCGGTTATAGTAGCGGAGGGCGCCATTGTTTTCGCTTGCGCGGATGGGAACTTAACCAGTTTCCACTTAAATTTACATTGGCTCAGTTTGGTGAACGCATAACGGTTCTCGACAGCTATCTTGCCATTAAAAGATTTATCGATAGGCTGTGGTTTAATAAAAATTGGCGACCAAATCTCTTTTATCGTATAAAAGCTGGCCTCCTTCTCCCGGTGCGGACCGAGGATACCGTCAGGCGCTCGGTTACCGGTGCCATCGTAAGTGTTATTTTTATCGGTACGGATGACAGACTCATCCAAAAAGGCCCAGATAAAGCCGCCGCCCAGATGCGGATATTCTAACATCTTATCCCAAAAATCTTCGAGGGCCGCTCCTGCCCCGCCATCATACAGGCCGTGCATAAACTCGGTTGGCATGAATACATCTTTACCTGTGTTAAATGTTTTGAGGATATAATTATAGTCGGGGTAATGATGGGCATCTACGTTATTAAAGTTGGACCATGGGTGCAGCACCACACGTTTTTGCGGATCGTACAGGGCATAGTCATTATCCAGCCCGAAGTTGAAACCGCCTTCGTTGCCGTTATCCCAAAACAGCACACAGGGGTGGTTCACGTCGCGCACTACCATCTCTTTTACCAGTTTGCGGCCGACAACAGTGTCGTATTTAGCTTGCCAGCCGGTTAGTTCGTCCAGCACGTAAATACCCAGCGAGTCGCAGACTTTCAGAAAATCCTGATCGGGCGGATAATGCGACATGCGCACTGCATTATTGTTCATCTCCTTCATCAGCTTCACGTCCATCACCTGTAGCTTATAGCTCAAAGTACGGCCCGTCTCCGGCCAAAAACTGTGGCGACAGGTACCTTTCAGGATAGTTCGGGCGCCGTTAACATAAATGCCGTCCTGCGGGCGCAGCTCGATAGTACGGAAACCAAATTTCTGCTTAAGGGTATGCCCTACTCCCTGTTTATTTTTTATACTGACGATAACCTGGTACAGATTCGGGAATTCGGCGCTCCACAAGGCAGGTTTATTGAAGTTGCCTTTTAACTCCAGGTGGTCGGTAGACGGATCGGCTTTTACGATCATCGGTTTGCCAACATTCTCGCCGTTTGTTTTTTGAACCTGGGCCTGTATAGTCTCATCACCACGCAGGTTTTCTGCATAAACATCCATCTGGAATGAGCCACCAGCTTTGGCGTTAATGGCTATGCGATCAATATATGTTTCAGGTACCACCTCTAAATAAACCGGACGGAAAATCCCACCAAAAACCCAAAAATCGCTGCGGTCACGTTCGGCCGCGTTCACTGATTTTTCTGCCGACATTTTATCGACAGTAACTTCCAATAAGTTTTGCGCATTGAACTTTACAAGGTCGGTAATATCATATTTAAACCGGTAGAAGCTACCTTGGTGGATAGGTCCGGCTTGTTTACCGTTAATCATAACTTTGGTATCGGTCATTGATCCTTCAAAAACAATAAACACACGTTTGCCGGTCCAGGGGCCAACCATAAACTTATGTTTGTATTGGCCGCTTTCGTGTGCTTTATTTTTGTCGCCGCCATAGTTATAGGCGCCAAAGCCCTGCAGCTCCCAGCACGACGGCACGGCTATTTTTGTCCATTTGCCACTATTGCGGCCCTCGGTACAAAAGAAATCCCATTGCACGGTATGGTCTTTATCAACACCCGACAAATATTTAATAATAGTGCTTTGCGCGAACGAATTAAACGAGATAAATAACCCCAGGCAGGCAACGTAAAGTTTCTTCATGAATAACAGCAATTGGTTTGTACGGCTAAGCTAACCATATCCGCCGTGTTTACGAAGCTTAAAATACGCTATCGATTGCGTAATGAAGATGTTGCAGAATACCCGCCGCGTCATTGCGAACGAGGAACAAGCGTTGCGATCTATGGGTCGCGTCATCAGAGATCGTCACGCTACACGATGACACGGGGGAAGGATAACCAATAATTATCGAAACAAACCACCCGCATTCCGGTATTCCGCTTTCTGCACCTGCTCTTTAAGCTTCTTAAAACTTTGCATCGGGCCGTCAGAAACAAATAGGTTGATGATCCAGGCCGGGGCGCCCCCATCGGGTTCAAGGATAAGGTAGTAAGTTACTTTGGTTTGACGAGTGCCATCAGGCACCAAAATCCATTTGCCGGTTGATTTTTTTACGCGAACAAGGTCGTCTTTCTGAGGTACCAGGTCAGCTACTGACGGGGCATCGACAGTGATTACTTTGGTAGCCGGATCTTGTGCAGCGGTTATATGTGCTGCAAAGTCGCGGTTTTGGGTTGGCCAGGGCATATCGATTACTGCATAATAAAAAAGATCAGTCGCCGAGGCTTGCTTTACTACCGATGCCGATTTCATTTTGTAAACCCAGTCAGGGTAGTTTTTGATATCCATCAAAACAGCGACAATTTGCTGCGGTGTGGCATTCAGAACACCTTCTACCTTTATCGGCTTTACTTTTAATGGCGATTGCTTGTCGACATACACCTTTATGCCGGCGCTCTCAGTTTTAAAGGTCCAGGTGCTTTGCGCAAACACAATGTTTGCGATAAAGATAAAGGCGAAGATAGATAGTAGTCTTAGTTTCATTTGTTTGGTTTTGTGTCCAATTTTGAGGTTTAGCTCACGCGATTTACAAACCGGCAAGCCATTTACCAATCATCGGCAACCTGCTCAATAGCCATACCAACAATAGCGATAGCATGAAACAAATAATCGCAGTGATGGGAATGCTCAAAATGGGCGTACATAATTTAAAACTGATACCAAAGGGATCGTCCAGAAAATAGAGGATAAGCGCGTGGCACAGATAGATGCCATAGTTGTACTCGCACGCAAAGTTTTTAACTTTGATGACGAGGGGCGGCAGTTGTACTCTGCTAAATCTGCCTAGCAAAAATACGCTGCTGGCCAGCAACACAATCGGCGGCCCGAGTGGCTCGTAGAAAAGCGTACCCAATGTGGTGTATCTGTACAACAGATAAGTAGCAATGGTAATAATGAGCAGCAGGCTAAAAAACATCAGCCACATGCCCCACACCAACTTTCTGCTATAATTAACATGAAAAGTAAGATAATGCCCCAGCACCAAATATCCGGCGTAACCGCTAAAATAATGTACGTCTACCTGAGGGTTAAAGCGAGATAACCCGGGCTGAGTGATGAGCATAGCAATGATCCACATCGCCAAAAAATATTCTAACTGCCGCCTGGTAGCATTGCGCACAAATATGCTGATAACAGGTATCACAAAATAAAGCCCTATCAGCATATATACATACCACAAATGGTAAGATGCGCTGTATTTCAATTGGTGCAGCACCATTTTAACATTTGTCCACCAATCGCCGGTAAAAACCAGTATCTCAATGTACCAGGAGTACCACACATATACCAGGCTCCAAAATATGAAAGGGGCCACTACCCTGCTCAGGCGTTTTTTCAGAAAAGCGCCCAGCTCGTACTCGCGGTGCAGAGTAAGCGCACCAGTGATCATTACAAAAACCGGCACCGCAAAACGGACAAGTGCGTTGTAAAAATCGGCCGTAAGCCAGGTGTTCAAATCAAGATGACCGTACAGCCCCAATGGTATGGCCGATACATGCAGCACTATCACTGCTAACAAGGCAATAAGCCTTAGGCTGTTTATCCAGTCAAGGTTTTGGGGTTTTGCTGCGGGCATGTATCTTGATATGTTATTAGCGAAAGTAAGATATTTTGCGGTTAAAGTACTGTAGGATAACCTTGCACACAACTAACACTAAGTTAATCAGCACTTAACATTGCAGCTTTACTTTTGTCGCATTATTCAGATGATATACTAACCAATCGTTCTTTTTTCATTGAACTAATAAGATCAGTTAATAGTAAAGAGAGCCCCAAATGCTCTCTTTATTTTTTTAAAACTATTTTGTCGCTCAAACATTCTCACTATAATTCATGAAAATTTTATACGCCATACAAGGAACAGGTAACGGGCACTTAAGCCGATCAATGGATATTGTTCCGTTGCTAAAAAAAATGGGCGATGTTGATGTTCTGGTTAGCGGCATACAAGGCGATCTAAATTTACCTTTTCCGATCAAGTATAAATTGCATGGATTTGGGTTTATCTTCGGTAAATCTGGTGGTGTTGATCTGTGGGCGTCATTCATGAAATCGCGCTTCAGAAAGTTTATTAAAGAAATCAAAAACCTGCCAATTGATAAGTACGATCTGGTGATAAATGATTTCGAACCGGTATCGGCCTGGGCGTGTTATTTAAAAAATAAACCTTGTATCGGGCTGAGCCATCAGGCTGCGGTACTACATGAGAAAGCGCCCGTACCTGCAGAAACCGACATGATTGGCCGGCTGATATTGAAAAACTACGCGCCAGTTACTGCGCAATATGGTTTTCACTTTAAGAGCTTCGATAAAAATATATTTACTCCGGTGATACGCCAGCAGGTACGTGAGGAGGAGGTTAGCAATAAAGGTCATTACACCGTTTACCTGCCTGCTTATGACGATAAGCGGCTGATTAAACGTTTAACCGAGTTCTCGGATATCACCTGGGACGTTTTTTCTAAGCACAACAAAAAGGCTTTCATTCAAAAAAATGTAACCATACAGCCTATTGAAAATAAAGCTTTTGTACGCAGCATGGCGCAAAGTGCAGGCGTATTGTGCGGTGGTGGCTTTGAAACTCCGGCCGAGGCATTGTTCTTGAAAAAGAAACTGATGGTTATCCCAATGAAAAACCAATATGAGCAACAGCTTAACGCAGAATTGCTACGCGAAATGGGTGTACCGGTAATAAAAAGCTTAAAGCCAAAGCATAACGATAAAATTCTGGACTGGCTGCAAAACGGCAATGTGATCAAGGTAAACTACCCGGACAACACCCAAAAAGTGCTCGATCTGTTGTTTGACGAGTATGCGCAAACCAGCTACCACAAAGCGCAGCTGGCCACGTCCTAAAATCTATTTTAGTATTACCCGCGTGGCGCCGTAGCCAAATTTCTCTTTCAGTGCATCCATAAAAGTTTGCACTTTGGCGTGCTTGCTCAATACCTTGTGTATTTCGTGTCGCAATATGCCGTTGCCGGCACCATGGATAAACACAATTTCAGGCAGTTGATGCACAATAGCGGCATCCAGCGCTTTGTTAAAGTGGGCCATTTGTATGCGCAGTATCTCGGTGCTGCCCAGAAATTGGTGATCGTCTCGCAGTTTTTCGATGTGCAGGTCGACCTCCCGCTGAGGTTTATTGATCAGTATCTTCTCCTCGGCCGGCTTAAAGAAACTTTCTTTTAGTTTTTGCGGGTCGATAACCAACTCGGCCTCATCCAACTGTATCAACCAACCTTTCTGATTCATGATCGGTAAATTCTTTTTATTACCCGAAAAATCCTTCGCCTTAAATCTCTCACTGAAAGTTAGAGGCGTGGGCGCTTCTATATTTTGAGTAGTATAGTAAAGCACATTGATCAAAAATTTGGGCCAAAGCTGCAGATCGGCCAGTTGAGCCGAATATATTTTTGTTGCCGATTTTGGTGCGATAATACCAGCGTACTCGCCTTTAAAATCTTGTTTTTCGGTTGTAAGCGTAATGAGTAATTGAAACGAGGTATCGTTCAGCAAATTAAAATGCACTACTGAGTTGGCTTTGGCATCGGCCACAACACCCAGGTAAACACCTTTTGTTTTAAATTCGCCTTGTGGTATCTGCGGCTCATTGCCGGTTGCTTGCGGCACTTCAGTTCCGGCAGGCTTGTAGCCGTGCACCAGCGTTACCTTGCTAGCCAGTACGGGTATCTCGAACTCATCTTCGCCGGTTACACCTATCATTTGCTCGTCAATAATGCGGGTAATAAAGCCCTCCATCTTCTCGTCGACAAATCGCACAAAATCGCCTAATTTATATTTCATAGCTTGAAAAATGTGAGTGCAAAACTACCATATGTAAACCCATTACTACAAACATTCTATTTTTAAATTGTTGTAGTACTGTTACATTTTAACTATACCTAATTTAAGTCTATCCTATGAAATACACACCCGAATTACCCAGCGGACAAGTTCTATTTAAAATATTTGTCCACAACCTTAATAGATTATACTTTGCTAAAAGATATCTGGACCAAAAAATGCCTAAACTTATCGAAATGGCGTCTTTTAAAGCGCTGCAACTGGGCATGAATGAATTTTGGGAAGATGTTAAAAAGCAGATCGCCCGCATGGAAAAGATCTACGAGGTGATTAATGAGCAGGCCTCAGACAAAAACTGTAATCCGCTCAAAGCTATTGTTAAAGAAGAGTTTTGCCTTAACGAAAAGCACGAACTGGCCATTTTAAATGATATGGACCTGATTATGTACATTCAGGTTTTAGAAAACATCAACATCACCACATATGCTTTACTTAAAACCGTAGCACAACGGCTCGATTATGACCATATTGAACAGTTGCTTACAGAATGTTTTGATGAAAGTGTTGATAACGACGAGCTATTTGAGCTCATTACAAAAGAGTATGTCGGATAGCAAATTGCTATAAAAAAAATAGCCGCTTGCGTTACACAAGCGGCTGGTTATAGCTATTTAATACCCCTATTAAAATAACCTGATGTAAAGTAAAGTAATAAAATTAGTCGCTCCAAAAAATGGGGCCTACTCTTTTTAAATTCTGACGAGTTAGTCAGTATTTTGACACTTTCTCAGCGCTTTAAGATTGGCAAACTGACCTCAATACAGTAAAACGCCGTTTTTGCAGCTTCAATTTTATGAAGGTTTAATGCTATTAATAGGCACTAAAATCTTAATTTTAACCCCGCTGATTCGATGAATTGATATTGGCAGCAATTGTGTTTAAGAACTATAAAATGAAAGTTTTAAAATTTGGCGGAACATCAGTAGGCAGTCCTGAGCGGATGAAGAGGCTACTGGACATTATTGATGTTTCTGAGAGGCAAATTGTGGTGCTGTCGGCTGTGTCTGGCACAACAAACAGTTTGGTTGAAATTGGTCAGGCCTATTTAGCCGGCGACAAGCCCAAGGCAACCCAATTAATTACTGTTTTGAAGGATAAGTACGAAACCTTTATAAAAGAACTGTTTGCCAAGCCTGAGTTTTTAGCACAAGGTAAAGAGGTGATTGATTATCACTTTAGCTTTTTGAGCAACTTTGCGAATGACTTGTTCACCCCTGTTGAGGACAAAATTGTTTTAGCGCAAGGCGAATTACTGTCGACTACTCTTTATCATGTTTATCTGAAAGAGATTGGCGTGCCGTCGGTTTTATTACCTGCATTGGATTTCATGAGAACCGACGAGGATAACGAACCGGATGTTGATTTCATCACCACGCATTTAACGCCGCTACTAAACGCAGCGCCCGACAATAAGTTGTTTATTACCCAGGGCTATATTTGCCGTAACTCTTTCGGCGAAATTGACAACCTGCGTCGTGGCGGCAGCGACTATACTGCATCGTTGATCGGCGCCGGTATCCGGGCCGAAGAAGTACAGATCTGGACGGACATCGATGGGATGCATAATAACGACCCGCGCATTGTAAAAGGCACTAAGCCTATCGCACAGCTATCATTTGATGAAGCTGCCGAGCTGGCTTACTTCGGCGCCAAAATTCTGCATCCGCAAAGTGTGTTCCCCGCGCAGAAATATAAAATACCAGTGCGCTTGCTGAATACCATGGACCCGCAGGCTAAAGGCACGCTGATCACTACGGAGAGCGAGAAGAACCAGATCAAATCTATCGCTGCTAAAGATGGCATTACCGCTATCAAGATTAACTCGAGCCGTATGCTGTTAGCCTATGGCTTCCTGCGCCGCATATTTGAGGTTTTTGAGCGATACAGAACTTCGATTGATATGATCACCACCTCAGAAGTGGCCGTGTCATTAACTATTGACGATACTACTCACCTGGATGAAATTCTGGACGAACTAAGATCATTCGGCGATGTGGAAGTTGATACTGATCAAACCATCATTTGTGTAGTCGGCGATTTTGCTGCCGATAAGCACGGTTTTGGCTCGCGCGTGTTAGAAGCGCTGAAGCATTTACCACTACGCATGATCTCATACGGAGGCAGCAACCATAACTTATCGGTCCTGGTTAAAACCGAAGATAAAGTAGAGGCTTTGAGAAGTTTGCATAGCAGACTGTTTTGATGTCGGATTTCGGATTTTCGATTTCGGATTCAGTTCCATTTATCGACTTCGATTTTTGATTTTTAATTTTGATTTTTGACTTAAGAAATGTTTACCCAAGATACCATTACCCGTTTTAAAAACGCCGAAACACCCTTTTACTATTATGATTTAGAGGTGCTTCGCAATACATTGCAAGCTTGCTATGATGCGTCGTCGCGCTATGGCTTTCACGTTCATTATGCTTTAAAGGCCAACTTCAACCCAAGAGTTTTGAAGATGATCCAGTCGTTTGGTTTTGGTGCCGATTGCGTAAGCGGCGGCGAAGTAAAGGCAGCTATCGACTATGGCTTTAAAAATAGCCAGGTAGTTTTTGCCGGTGTGGGTAAATCCGACAAAGAAATTAACCTGGCGCTTGACGCTGATATTTTTTGCTTCAATGTAGAGTCAGTACAAGAGCTGGAGATCATCAACGAACTGGCAGCAGCTAAAGGCAAAACAGCTAAAGTGGCCATCCGTATTAACCCTAATGTCGATGCACATACGCACCACTTTATCACTACAGGTTTAGACGAAAATAAATTCGGCGTTAACACCTGGCAGCTGGATGATGTACTGAAAGCTCTACGCGCCTGCCAAAACATCAAGTTTGTGGGTGTACACTTCCACATCGGCTCACAAATTACCGATATGGAGGTTTACAAAAGCCTCTGCGTGCGCATAAACGAAATAGCCACCTGGTTTGAGGATCACGGTTTTACGGTAAAAGTATTGAATGCCGGCGGCGGCCTCGGTGTAGATTATCACCACCCCGACACCAATACCATCAGCGATTTCCAAAGCTATTTTAAGGTATTTAAAGATTTCCTCAATGTCCGTGCTGATCAGGAGGTACATTTTGAACTGGGACGTGCGCTGGTTGCTCAGTGCGCCTCGCTGGTGTCAAAGGTATTGTACGTTAAAAACGGACAGAAAAAGAATTTTCTGGTACTGGATGCCGGCATGACCGAGCTGATTCGCCCGATGTTGTATCAGGCTTATCATGAAATAGAGAATGTTAGTCGTCAGTCAGGAGTCGAAAGTTCTGAGTCGGCTCAAGGCTCTGAGCTCAACACTTCAGATTTAAAATACGATGTAGTCGGCCCCATCTGTGAAAGCACCGACTGCTTTCGGAAAGATGTAGAGCTTCCCGAATCATTCCGCGGCGATTTGATCGCGGTGCGTACCGCCGGCGCCTACGGCGAGGTTATGGCTTCAGGCTATAATCTGCGCGATAGGGTGCAGAGTGTGTATTCAGAATAATCTCTCCCAATTGTCATTCGGAGCGTAGCGAAGAATCTTATACGATTTACTACTTATCGCATAAACAAGATCCTTCGCCACGCTCAGGATCTCTTAAAATTTATATCCAAACCTCAACATAAACCCACTCCCAACCTCTATCGTTCCAAAGTAATCTTTGAACTTGATAAAATAACTGGCTTTAGGGTACAGGCTGCGAAACATATCGCTTGTTGTGGTAGCATCTTTATAATAAGTATCATTTAGGTTATTATGCCCCAGTGTGGTGCCCAGGTAGCCGCGAATGCCGTGCTGAAACTGTAGGTCGTCCCGGTTATGAAATATCACTTCGGTGGTTAAACCAATGCTAAACAGGTCTGTACGAGGGTCTACATAATAACCGCCCAATTGTTGCAGCATTTGGCGATAACGGGCATAGTCGCCATATTCATGCGTAAAAGCAGCCTCAACGCCAATGAATCTGAAATCGGCTCTATCATTATGGATGAAGGCGTTGATAGAGGCCCGGCCACCTACGGTACCAAAAAATTTGTCTTTAAAATAGCTGGACTGCTTATTATCGCTTGATCCGTTTTGGTAATCGCCAAAAGCAGCAAAACCGCCGTAGGCAAAGTTGAAATTGTTAAACACATAGCCCTGGCTCAAATTAAGCTGGCCGCTAACTATGGCATCATTAAAGCTGCTATTGGTATATGTATTTAAACCGGCCGATACATAGGTAGCTTGCTTCTCCTTGTCAAACGAGGCCGGTTTAGGCATATAAGCTATATCCTGATGGTACATAGCCGGCGAATACACTCTGGTACAAGAAGCTGTAAACAGAGCAATTGAAGCCAATAGTAACAGGCAATTATTTTTCATAAGCCAACTGGCTGTTGCAGTGTAACTACTTCTGTATTTTAATTTGTGAAGGATCAGTGATTACAATCTCAGGTTTGCCGTGGTAGTCAATCACCTGCCCGGTAACGCATACCTTTTTACCTTTCAGGGCTTCTTCAGGAGCGTCTTTGAATTTTTTACGGTCATCGCCCTTAATTAAAAGTGTAAGTAGCTCGTGTGGATGAGTACCGCCCAGGTCGATCAAAGTGATACCGGCATTACTTAAAAATTTACCGCCATAAACCTGATCGCATACAGTAACTGTTTTGTTAAGGTATTTGGCCGCGTCTTTTGCGGGGATATTAGTTTGTGCAAATGATTTAACAGCGGCCGCTGCTATAATTAAATAAGTTAGCAGGATAAACTTTTTCATATCTGTTGATTTATGTATATCTGTAAAAATACGATTTATAACGATGTAGTAAACATTTGTTTTTGTGCTGGATGTAAGTCATTCCGTATTGTATTTGTTACAGCTTAAGGACAGCCATGCCACTTTTTAGGACATAGGGCCCCATTGGCATTGTTGTTGTATTAAGCTTATCAGCTACATAAAACATGAACATCATGAAAGACCAATCAAAACTTTTAGCAGCAGTGTTAGTCGGCGCGGCGGCGGGTGCAGTATTAGGATTATTATTTGCACCGGGCAGCGGCGAAGAAACCAGAGGAAGTATAGCCGGATATGCTGATGAACTGGCAGGGAAAGCAAAAGACAGTGCACGTTCAGTGACCGACCAGATAAGAAACTACGGTAACGACATGTACGAAAAAGCAAAGTCAAGGTTCGGCAACGCAGCAGACGATCTGTACAATTACAGAGACGGCGTGGCTGATGAAATGCGGTCAAGAGCCAATGACGTTGCCGAAGCAGCCCAGGATCATGTTAATCGTGCTAAATCAAAAGTAAAAAGCACAGCTAACGATGTAAATGATTCTATTCAGGAAGCATAAATCTCTCCACATATAATAATAGAACAGTTAATTATAGAAAAGCCTACGCGCGATGCAAAGGCTTTTCTATTTTTAGTGGTTTATTTCTTTTCAGATATCGCCATCAACTCCTTCAAATAGTCGCCCCAAATGGTTGGGTTGGAGTGCGTGCCGTGTCCGGACGTTTTATCGGTGATGGGCAGCAAGATGTATCTCCCCTTTTTAACTCTTTTAATTTCTTTATCAATCAAACCCAATTCAGGCGGATTGATCACATCATCCGCAGAATTTATGGCAAACAATGGCTTTTTGATCTGCTCCAGATGCGGCGCCGGGTTATAATACCGCGATGCGTCAAAAGCATAGATCACATCATTAGCATCTAGCAATTTGTAATACCGTTCTTCAGTTCGGGTTAGTAGGGCATCTTCTTGCTCGCGCGTTGGCGCAGCTTTTTGCATTTGTAGTGAACTGCTGCCCATAAACAATAAACAGGCGGTGGCGCCCAACAAACCTTCTTTAGGCTGCTCTTTATACTCACCACCCATCCAGGCCGGGTCATTTTCAATTAGGTCAATAGCCAATTTGCGCATCATTCGGTTGCGGCCGGCAATCTCAACAGGATTACTGGCTAAGGGCATCAATGCATCCATAAAATCAGGATAGGTATAGCCCCAAACCCAGGTGTGCATTGCTCCCATTGATGTACCCATTACTAAACGCAAGTGATTAATACCTAAATGTTGCGTTATCAGCAAGTATTGCGCTTTCACCATGTCGTTATAGGTATACTTGGGAAACTTCATATGCAGGCCGTCGCTGGGCCTGCTGGACCTACCGTGGCCTATGCCATCTACAAAAACAATGTAATACTTATTGGCATCTAACACCGCGCCCGGCGCGAACAGGGTATTTGAAAAACGTTCGATACCGATCAAACCTTTGGAATCGCCGGTGGTGCCATGCATAATGAGTACGGCGTTATCCGTTTGGCCGTGGGCGTTTTTGTGTTGTTTACCTACAGTTATGCAGTGCATGCGCAGCTCGGGCAGCTTTTCACCACTTTCAAAAGCGAAGTCTTTAACAATGTAGTCGCTTTCTTGTGGTGTGGGGTATTTGATTTGAGCCCTGCCGGTTATTGCGATACTTAGCAAGATGAGGAGTAGTGAGTTTTTGAGCATGAGGGTCCAGTTAATGTGTATGACTAATATACGCAATTAACCGAACAAAGGTGTCATGCTGAGGCTCTCGAAGCATGAGGGCAAAGGCCCTATGAACGCATTCTATTCCCTACGCTCACCCTTCGAGAGCCTCAGGGTGACAGCCCTGCTATATCAAAAAAAGCCCCCAATCACTCGGGGGCCTTTCTATTATTGTCGTATTCGATTACAATTTACCGATTTCCTGAACAAGGTCGATTAATTTGTTTGAGTAACCCCATTCGTTATCGTACCAAGAAACCACTTTAACAAAGTTGTTATTTAAAGCGATACCTGCTTTAGCATCAAAAATTGATGTACGTGCATCACCTTTAAAGTCTTCAGATACAACCTCGTCTTCAGTGTAACCCAGGATACCTTTTAATTCGCCTTCAGAAGCTTCTTTCATAGCAGCTTTGATCTCTTCGTAAGTAGCAGGAGTTTTCAAGCGTGCAGTTAAGTCAACTACAGAAACGTCGGCAACTGGTACGCGGAATGACATACCGGTTAATTTACCTTTCAATTCAGGTAAAACTAAACCTACAGCTTTAGCAGCACCGGTTGATGAAGGGATGATGTTTTGGTAAGCACCGCGACCACCTCTCCAGTCTTTTGCAGACGGGCCGTCAACAGTTTTTTGAGTAGCAGTTACCGCATGGATAGTGCTCATTAAACCTTCTTCGATACCGAACTTATCGTTCAATACTTTAGCAACAGGTGCTAAACAGTTAGTAGTACAAGAAGCGTTTGAAACGATATGCTGATCGGCTTTCAATTGTTTGTGGTTAACACCCATAACGAAAGTCGGGGTATCGTCTTTTGCTGGCGCGCTCATTACTACTTTTTTAGCACCGGCGTCAATGTGTTTTTGTGCGCTCTCCTGAGTTAAGAACAAGCCTGTCGACTCGATGATAACCTCAGCACCTACTTCATTCCATTTAAGGTTAGCAGGATCTTTCTCAGCAGTTACACGAATAGTTTTACCGTTTACAACCAAGTGGCCGCCTTCAACAGCGATAGTACCTTTGAATTGACCGTGAGTTGAATCGTATTTTAACATGTAAGCCATGTAATCTGGCTCAACAAGGTCATTAATACCAACAACTTCAATGTCCGGTCTTTCAATTGCAGCTCTGAAAGCAAGGCGTCCAATACGGCCGAAACCGTTAATTCCTATTTTCATGATTTTTAATTTTTATTTGAATAATACGTTAATAGATTGTTTATAGGTTCTTTTATAATGCCCGCTACGGTCAACCCGGCTTCGGCGGTGGCTTCGCGGAGGTAATCCTGAAATGCGAAAGCTACCGAGCCCTCAAAATGTAGTGGCGCCTGCGGATATTGCTTATGTAAAGGTAATAAGTATGTGTCTATTAGTTTATTAAAACCTCTTTTTATGACGCTTTTAAGATATTCGTCGCCATCGTTATCTATATAAAACTCGCTGAATGTACTAAGGTATAAAGCAGTTTGTTTTTGACGATATACTTTCTCCAGCAAAGTCTTTCTGTCAGCATCATACTTATGCACAAATTTCTTGCGCAGGTGCTCAGGGAGGGTTTCATTCATGAAACTTTTAATGAGCTCGCGGCCCAGCCAGTTACCTGACCCTTCATCAGCCAAAATATAACCTAAACCATAATTGTTAGGCTTTATCTTGCGGCCATCGTACCAGGCTGCGTTTGATCCGCTGCCGCAGATACCTATGATGCCCGGCGTGTTTCTGCAACAAGCTATGGCAGCACCTTCAATGTCGTGAGACACTGAGATCTTAGCAAATTTAAAGAACGACTCAAAGGCCCTCTGAACAATAGCCTGCAGCTCTTTTGATGATGAGCCCGCGCCGAAAAAGTAAATGCGTTTTATCTCTTCGGCGTGATGTATCAGGTTAATGTTTTTGTTTAGCAGTTGTAAGATGTGTTTTTCATCGATAAAATAGGGATTGATACCATTTGTTTTGAACGAGGCAACAGTTCGTCCTTTATCTGACAAACGCCAGTCTGCATGATTCGATCCGCTATATACAACTGCGATCATTTATATGGATAAAACGTCCATCATCTGTAACAAATCAGATTCCAGTTTAAAGTCATGATGACTTAAAGCTTCATCCAACGGAGTCAATTTGATATGATTGGCTTCCAAGCCCACCATCTTTTGGTTATGTCCGGCAAGTAATGCGTTAACTGCGGCAAAACCCATGCGGCTGCCCAGCACGCGATCAAAGCTGCTTGGTGCACCACCACGTTGTAAGTGACCTAATACGGTAACTTTAATATCGTAGTGTGTAACCTCTTGCTGTACAGCTTTCGCCAGATCATAAATACCGCCGGTTTTATCACCTTCGGCAACGATTACGATACTTGACGATTTTTTATTGGTAGCTCCGTTTTTAAGATGAGCAATCAGGTCTGTCAATGCTGTTTCTTTTTCAGGCAGCAAGATAGCCTCGGCGCCGCATGAAATACCGGCGCGCAAAGCAATAGCGCCCGAGTCGCGGCCCATTACTTCAACAAAAAACAAACGGTCATGCGAATCAGCAGTGTCCCGAATTTTGTCGATAGCCTCAATTACTGTATTGGTAGCGGTATCAAAACCTAAAGTATAGGTTGAACCGTAAAGGTCATTATCAATAGTTCCCGGCACACCAATAACGGCTACATCAGGATATTTTTGCGAGAACCGCAATGCACCGGTAAAAGTGCCATCGCCACCAATAACCACCAAGCCGTCAATACCACGGGCTTTAATATTCTGGTAAGCTATCTCCATGCCTTCGTCGGTACGGAAAGGCAGGCAACGTGCGGTTTTAAGAATAGTACCGCCCAAATTTAAAATATTACTTACAGAGCGGGTACCCATATCATACATATCGTTCTCGATCATCCCCTTGTAGCCCTGTTTTATACCAACAACTTCTAATCCATTGAATATAGCGGTACGTACAACAGCGCGGATACACGGGTTCATGCCCGGTGCATCACCACCCGATGTAAGCACTCCTATTTTCGAAATTTTACTCATCCTCTTACTAAAAAAAATTTTGCACGAATATAAGGTGTGAAAATTACACTATTAAATTTATTTTTATTTATTTTTGATGCTCACAGTGCACTCGCAGTGCATTTACAAAATTATATAACAACTTAATTCTAACGCTATTTTGGAAGAGAAATTACCCACGTTTGAGTCGGTTTTCAGTATCGACTGTCTGATTTTTGGGTTTGAGGCTGGAGAACTTAAAATACTTTTAATTGAACGTAACGAAGAGCCTTTTATGGGATGGTTTGCTCTTCCGGGATATATCGTTAAACAAGATGAAAGTGTTGATGACGCCGCCGACCGGATTCTTTATGAGCTAACCGGTTTGCGCGATTTGCAGATGAAACAGTTTCATACCTTCGGCGATGTTAACCGTCACCCGCAGGGCCGCGTGATCACTGTTGGGTACTATGCCCTGATTCGCATTAACGGACAAAAAGAGTTAAGACCGATTAGCCAATATGCACGCAGAGCGGTTTGGTATCCGGTAAATAGCCTGCCCAAACTTGCGTTTGACCATGCCGGGATTTTCAAAAACGGTTTCGGAAAAATACGTCGCCGCTTGAACTATCAACCTATAGCATTCGACTTACTACCTGAAAAATTTACTCTTACCCAACTGCAAAGTTTATACGAAGCCATCTTGAACAAAAAGCTGGACAAACGTAACTTCCGCAAAAAAATGCTCAGCTACGGCTTTTTAAAGGAGCTGGTTGAAAAACAAAAAGGCGTATCTTATCGCGCAGCAAAACTTTACAAGTTTGACCGCCGTAAGTACGCTAAGATTTTCCAGAATGAATTAGGGGGTGAATAGAGTCTAGGAGTCTTGAGTCGAAAGTCTTGAGTCCTTTGATCTATCATAAAATAAAAAAAGCGAAACTATTAGTTTCGCCTTTTTTATTTTATGACCTTGTTTTTTGGATATGCAAAGAAGACTTTGGACTCTGAACTCAAGACTAAGGACTCTCTTACTGCGCTTCAGCAGCCAGTTCCTGATGGAATTTAACCAGGCTGTCTATAGGTGAGCGGATGATGTTGCCCACTTGCATACCGTTTTCCTGGCAAACTTCTTCCAATACGTTACGGAAGTTGTAGCCTACAGAGCCAATACAGTTAAAAGTATATTTTTGGTAATCAGGATAGTGAGTCACCAGGTTTTTAAAGAAATCTTCGAACGAAGTTCTTACCAGGTTTCTTGAATATTCAATGTGTACGTTGTTGTCATAAACAAACTTGCTGAAGCTTGCGCAGAAACGGTTGGCCAGTGGTTTAGTATAAACCTGCTCATTAACGTCGTCTGGTGTAAGCTGGTAAGTTTCCCAAAATAAATCGCGTACCACATCAGGCATATAACCGCGAATATAGTCGGCTAATAGTTTTTTACCGATATAGCAACCGCTACCTTCATCGCCCAAAATATAAGCGCCTGAGTCTATGTTTTGTACGATATCTTTACCATCATAAATACAAGTATTGGTACCTGTACCTAAAATAGCAGCAAAACCGGCGTTACGACCCAGCAGTGCGCGTGCAGCGGCTAATAAATCATGGCCGATATTCACGATAGCTTTAGTAAACACAGCAGACATGGCTTCTTTAACCTGGTCGCGTTTCTCTTGTGTTGAGCAACCGGCGCCATAATAGTTTACCTCTGTAATTTTGTCTTTCTCAAGGTCGGCCGGTAAACTCTCGCTTAACGAGTTAATGATGTACTCGACACTTGAAAAGTATGGGTTATATCCTTCGGTATTGAAGTATACTTTCTTACCCTCCTCATTCAGCAAGCACCAGTTAGTTTTGGTTGAGCCGCCGTCAGCAATTATAATCATACCTGTAAGTTTTTAAAATAGTGGGCTAAATGTATAACTTCTTATTGTATTTTTAACACTTTGTAGTTAAAAAAATATGATCGGCCTTATGCTTTATATTAAGGGTTGATTAAATTTTTAACAATAAAACCCCAATCAGCTATATTTTCTGAATAGAATTATTATTAATTGTAAGCTAAAAAATTAAAGAATAACCTGATTTATTGCATTAATTGTAATTGGCAACGCTGCCTGTCTTGTTAAACTTTAGCGTATAATTTATACTGATTACGTCCCTCGAATTAGACCAAATGCTTAGCCTCTATACCGTTATTTTAAAATTGACTTCTATATTTTATCGGATTTTTGCATCTTTGCTGCACGAATTTATTTCGTGATGGTCTCATAGCTCAGCTGGATAGAGCAACAGATTTCTAATCTGTCGGTCTTTGGTTCGAATCCAAATGAGATCACTAAAACAACAAAAAAGCGCCTTTACGATATCGTAAAGGCGCTTTTTTGTTTCACTAATGTTTCACATTTCGGTTTTAAAGCATTTCTTCTCTTTTACTACGCTGTCGCAGTAGCCGGACTAATAGTCGTCGCAATTTCTGTGATCACATTAGCCGGGAAACCACCTTCTTTAGCGTGTTCACGAATAAGGCCTTCGTTTTCTGCTTTATAGATACAGAATATCTTGTCGCCGGTTACGTAGCTATGTATCCATTGAATTTGAGGCCCCATATGCTGCAGCACATTACATGATTTTTGTGAAATAGCTTTTAACTGTTCGGAGGTTAATTTACCTGCATTAGGAATGTCCCTTTCGATGAGATAAGTTTTCATTTTTGCCGAATTAGGTATAAGTGAACTATTGATTGAACTGCTATATGCAATTTAATACTTTTTTACATTAATAATTAATTTAATATCCTGAAAATATGATGTTTCCATATACCCTGAAAACTTCATGTTATAGCTGAGTACCATTAGTTTAAAACAACGAATAATACTTGTCTTCCCAATAATAAACTGACGAATAAGCTATTGGAACATATGGTTGGCCGATGTATATTTATCAATTATAAACCTACCTTATGAACGCTATTTTTCGGTACCTGCTATTGAGCCTTTTATCGATCATTTCTATGTCGGTGCTTGCTCAGGACGTTACTGTGTCCGGAATGGTCATCAACAACAATGGCGAACCGCTTAAGGGTGCTACCGTTTTTATAGGCGGCTCAGAACGAGTCATGGCTACCGACGAAAATGGCCGCTTCAATTTTGCACATGTTCCGCCGGGCACTTTCCAACTCTCTGCGCAAATGATAGGCTATGCCCCGCTAACGCAGAACATCATCGTCAAAAATATCCCTATTACGATTGAGATGAAAATGCAGGTCAAATCAGTCAACCTTCAGCAGGTGACAATAGGAACAAAAAAAGCATCAAAAAAAAACCTCAAACTATTTACAGAGATATTTCTTGGCCAGTCTGTTAATGCAAAACAATGCGTCATCCTTAACCCGGAAATAATTGATTTCAGCACACAAAAAGGACATTTGTTTGCCAATTCAGATGATTTCCTGATCATAGAAAACAAGCGATTAGGTTATCGCCTCCATTATTTACTTAAAGGTTTTGATTATAGTAATACCATAGGTGTGGTTTTATATCATGGCGATTGCAGTTTTGAGGAACTTAAAGGAACAGACGAACAAAAAAAACATTGGGCTAAAAATCGTTTTGAAGCATATAAAGGTTCATTCATGCATTTTTTACGATCGGCATATGCTAACAATACTTTAGAAAATGGTTTTATTACCAAACCAATGTATGGTTATGCAACCTATAAATATGGGGATGACACTATTCGACTTCAGGATCATATTATTATAAAGAACCGATCAGTGATGTTCGACTCTTTACTTACTGCTATTGATACTAATTTCACCTCTTTCAAATTTAAACAACCATTATTTATTACTTATGACCCGAAAGCAGCGGCATACTTTGCAAGTCATCAATCTGATATAAAAGAAGGCGCTTCTGTCAATGGGAAGGGGTCTATATTAAAACTGGTGACCAGTCAGGCCATTATTGACAAAAAGGGTAGCTATACAGATTATCATGATTTTTTTATCCAGGGTTATTGGGCCTCAGCCCGTGTGGGCGACCAACTGCCGATCGAGTATAAACCACCAATGCCCGATATACCGCGCAGAAATGTACATACCAATCCGATACTGGCTTCATTACAAAAGTGGACCGACAGCATCCCGCAGGAGAAAGCCTATCTGCATATGGACAAATCCTATTATGTACCGGGCGACACTATTTGGTTTAAGGGATACCTGACAAGCGGCAGCAGGCACCGATTGTCGATAATAAGCGGCGCAGCTTATGTCGACCTGATAAATGATGAAAACCATCTCATAAAAACATTAAAATTGCCGGTCGATACAGGCACTATTTCGGGCGATTTGATACTGAATGAAGATGTTAAAGCAGGCAGCTATCGCATACGTGCTTACACTCAATGGATGCGCAATGCCGGCGAGGACTACTTTTTTGATCATACTTTTACCGTTGGCGATCCAAAAACATTTGCCGACAATACCAAGCAGGCCACGCCAACACAAAGAACCGATGTACAGTTTTTCCCTGAAAGCGGGAACCTTGTTAATCATATCGCCTCAAGAATTGCCTTTAAGGCGGTGGCCCCAAACGGTCTGGGTGCAGTGATTAGCGGCAAAGTAACCGATAATGCCAGCAATGAGGTGGCTGAATTTACAAGCTTACATGCAGGCATGGGTAGCTTTCTGTTGAAACCATTGCCCGGTAAAACTTATACCGCTGTTATTAAATTTACCGACGGCTCTACCAAAGACATCAAGCTACCCGGGGCTCTAAACGAGGGATATGTGCTTAGTGTGTATCAACCTAATAGAGACAGCGTTTTGATACGCATACAGGCATCTGCTACTTTGCAGCATTCAACCGTAAACCTTGTTGTTCATAACAGCGGCGAGGTAGTTTTTTCGTCGCCGATAGACATCAATGCTGCTATCACCTCGGTTTGGTTTGATAAGAAAATCTTCCCTGGTGGGATAGCTCAGTTTACCATTTTTGATAGTAACAACCAGCCGCTGAATGAGCGCATAGCGTTTATAAAAAGCAACGACTGTATGCAGCTGGCCATTAAAACACCTAAGACCTCATACCAAAGTAAAGAACACGTAACTTTAGAACTCAATGCTAAAGAAAGCGAGGGGACGCCCGTCGCGGCTAATTTCTCGGTAGCTGTAATTGATGAGAATAAAGCGCCGGTTGACGAAGATGCCGAGAGCACTATTTTTTCGAACATCCTTCTAATGTCTGACATCAAAGGTTACGTTGAAAAACCCAACTATTATTTCAGTGCAGATACAGACGAGGTAAACAAAGCCCTGGATAACCTGATGCTTACCCAAGGTTATCGCCGATTTGAATGGAGATCATTGGATAGTGTGGCGAGCGCTAAACCTGAATTTGCTGCGGAGGGATTGAACTATACCATATCAGGAATTGTGACCACCTTAACCCACCGGCCACTACCTGATGCCGATATTATGTTACTGTCGATGAATGCGCGGATACATAAAGCTACTACTACCGATGCCAATGGCAGGTTCAGATTTGACAGTTTAATGTTTGCCGATAGCGCCAAATTTGCCATACAAGCCAAAACAAAGGAAAACAGCGACCACGCCATTATTACTTTAGATAGCATCCCAAAGGTTGCCGTAAGTATTAAACCAAACACAGCAGACGTAGCTATCATCAAAACCCACCTGCAACAAGCTGTGCAAGATGGCAAGCCTATCAAGCTTACTGGCCATATCCTAAAACAGGTGAACATAAAAGCAATAAGAAATGAAGAAGGCAGTAAGATTGCCCCGCAGGGTCTGGTTCACTTACCGGATGAGGAGTCTGCCGATCAAATTTTGAGGATTCCGGACCCAGAAAGTTATATTACTTTAGCAACATATTTGCAGGGCAGGCTGGCCGGCATAAGGGTTGAACAAGATAAAAATGGCCTATTTAGACTGGTTGATACCCGACCTTCAATGAACTTGGCATCAAATGTGTCGCAGGCAGATAATAATGGCATTGGGATAGTTCTTGATGGAATTCCTTTGCAGCCTGGAATCGAGGTCCATGACGCTTTGACCGGAGGCGTTCTCCCTGAAGATATTGACAGAATTGACGTGGTAAGAACCAATCTGGCTATGGTTAATCTGTTTGGCAAGGCTTTGTTCATTATCAGAAAAGCAAAGAGCGCTCGTAAGCATTACACCCCTAACATTGTCAATACCATGCCAAAAGGTTTCAATTGGACGCGCCAATTTTACTCACCGCATTACGACCATCCTACAGATAACACCAAGCCTGACACCCGCACCACCATTTACTGGAACCCTTACGTAAACACCGACGCAAGCGGCAAAGCTAATATCAATTTTTACAACGCCGATGGCCCCGGGAATTACCGCGTAGTGATTGAAGGCATCAATGCCGCCGGCGAGTTGGGCAGACAGGTTTATCATTATAAAGTGGAGTAAACAAGTTTGTATATTTATCCAGCTCATTTATATTTTATGAAGGCTATCCGCCAACGCCTGCTAACTTTTGCTTTATTATTTTTTGCCACCGGGGTTCTTGCCCAGGATTATAACGTATCCGGAGTTGTTGTTAACGACAAAGGCGACCCACTTAAGGGCGCTACTGTTTTTATAGGCGGCTCAGAGCGCGTAATGCCGACTGACGAAAATGGCCGGTTCAATTTTGGCCATATCCCGCCCGGTAGTTTCCAGCTTTCAGTTCAAATGATTGGCTTTGCGCCAGATATACGTAATATCATCGTAAAAAACGCGGCTGTCACGGTGGCAATAAAACTGCAAAGCAAACCCGTTAGCCTCGCGGTGGTAAACATTGGCAAAAAAGGAGCATGGGCCAGAAATTTCGAAATATTCAAGCGGGTATTTTTGGGACAGTCGGCAAACGCCAAGCAATGTGTTATTGTTAACCCGCAAGTAGTTGATTTTAGCACGCGTAAAGGGCTATTGGAGGCTGAGGCCGATGATTTTCTGATCATTGAAAATAAAAGATTAGGCTACCGTGTGCGCTATTTGCTTCAGGACTTTAGTTATAACTATGACGAGGGCGTAGTTTTATATCATGGCGATTGTAGCTTTGAAGAACTTGACGGCACCGCCGAACAAAAAAGCCTTTGGGCCCAAAATCGCTTAAAAACCTATCAGGGTTCATTTATGCACTTTTTGCGCTCTGTATCTGCCAATAATACTTTGGAAAATGGCTTCATTGTGAGGCCGCTTTATGGTTATGGGCGACTTAGAGTTGACTCTTCTGTTGTCGACCCGTATAAAGTGGTCATCAAGAATCGACAGGTAAAATTTGATTCGCTGATCACCGCGGTCGACTCTAATTTTATATCCTTTAGATTCAAAAAGCTATACATTATTTACGACCCTAAAAAAGCTGCCACCTTTGGGGCGAATGTTTCAGATAACATCCGCACTAAGGTTATTGATAATGATGCCTCCCTGTTAAGATTAGCGGCCAATGAAGCTATAATTGACAAAAAGGGCAGCACAGATTATCGCGATTTCTTTATCCAGGGATACTGGACAAATGCGCGCGTAGGCGATCAGCTTCCGGTTGAATACAAGCCGCCCGTACCTGATATCCCCCATCGCAATGTACCCGTCAACCCGGTGCTGATGTCCCTTCAAAAATGGGCAGACAGTATCCCGCAGGAAAAAACTTACCTGCATATGGATAAGCCTTATTATGCACCCGGCGATACGATTTGGTTTAAAGGTTACCTTACCAGCGGCGGCAGGCATCAATTGTCACACATCAGTGGCTCGGCGTATATTGATTTCATCAATGGGGAAAATCAGGCTGTAAAAACATTGGAGTTACCTGTCGACTCTGGTACACTTGCGGGTAATTTGATTTTGGGTGAAGATATTAAAGCAGGCAGTTACCGCATACGCGCTTATACCCAATGGATGCGCAATACCGACGAAGATTACTTTTTTGACAAGACGTTTACCATCGGCGATCCGAAGACGTTTAAAGAAAACGTAGATTCCAAACCATCGTTACAACAAACAGATATCCAGTTTTTCCCCGAAAGCGGAATCCTGGTTAATGGCATTACATCTAAAGTTGGCTTCAAAGCTGTAGGTCCGGATGGGTTAGGAACGTCCATAAGCGGTACCGTGACTGATAATACCAACAAACCGGTTGCGCAGATCAGTACCTTGCACGCAGGCATGGGTAATTTCTTATTAAAGCCCTTACCGGGGAAAACCTACAAGGCTAACATCAAATTTGCAGATAGCACCACAAAAAGCGTCCCTTTGCCGGCGGCATCCAATAGCGGCTATATGTTGAGCGTTTATCAAACAACTAAAGACAGTATTTTGGTGCGTATACAGGCATCGGCAATATATCAGCAATCAACCATAAATCTGGTTGTTCATAGCAGTGGTGAGATTATTTTTTCGTCGCCGATTGAAATAAGCGGACCTATGACATCGGTTTGGCTGGATAAGGGTTCTTTTCCGAGCGGTATTGCTCAATTCACCATTTTTAGTAAAGATTATGCGCCGCTCAATGAGCGCATTGCCTTTATTAAGAATACTGACCACATGGCTTTGACCATAAAAACCGAAAAACCGGTTTACAAAGGCCGCGAGCACGTTCAGCTGCAATTAATTGCTAAAGCTGGCGACGGCGTTCCGGTAGCGGCCAATTTTTCGGTAGCGGTGACTGACGAGAATAAAACACCTGTAGACGAAAGCTCAGAGCGCACTATTTTTTCAAATATTCTGTTATCCGCTGATCTTAAAGGCTATATTGAAAAGCCAAACTACTATTTTTCGGCAGATACCGACGAGGTAAACAACGCGCTGGATAACCTGATGCTTACCCAGGGCTATCGCCGGTTTGAGTGGAGATTATTAGACAGCATAGTAAATACTAAGCCTGTATTTAAGCCTGAGGGCCTGGGAAGAACCTTTGAAGGCACTGTAACCGATCTGCAACATAAGCCATTGCCAAATGCTGCGGTAATGTTGGTATCCACAAACGCGCGCATCTCTAAGGCTACAACAACCGATGCTCGTGGCCGTTTTAAATTTAGTAACGTCATTTTCCCCGACAGTGCCAAGTTTGCCGTGCAGGCACGAGGCCCAAAAAACAGCGATAAAGCCATAATCAATGTGGATAGTTTACCGTCTATGATTATCAATCATAGGCCGGGTTTAGCCGATGTCAACATCATTAAAGCCGACCTTCAAAAAGCCGAACAGGACGGTGTCATACCCCAGTTAAAAGGACAGCATATTTTAAAACAGGTAGAAATAAAGGCAGCAAAAAATACGCCGACTAAGGGTGTGGTTCCCCAAGGCATGTATAGTTTACCTGACGAAGAATCGGCCGACAAAGTGATTACGATTCCCGACCCTGAAAATTACCTCACTCTTGAAATGTTTCTGCAAGCCCGTTTAGCGGGTATCAGGATTGGACAGGATGGTCATCAGTTTAAAGTGCTGGTTGATACAAGGTCCTTGACAACTACAGTACCTACAGATGAAGACTTAAATAAGATGCCGCCAACTGCAGAGACTCCTGAAATTGGTCTTATTGTTAACGGTCAGCATATCGTAAGCCATTCTGCTATCGATGAAATATTAGAAGGCAGTATTTCGCCTGAAGATGTAGCCAAAATAGAAGTAGTAAAAAACAACCAGGCTCTGAGAAATTTTTTGCGTGTAGGGGGACGCCCTGCCCCCGCCGGATATCTTTTGATATTAACCAAACCGGCAACAATGCGCAAGCAATATCTTCCCAACGTCGCCAATATATCGCCTAAAGGTTTTAATAGCGTACGTCAATTTTATTCGCCACGTTATGACAAGCCGACCGATATCACCAAGCCTGACACCCGCACCACCATTTACTGGAACCCTTATGTGAACACCGACGCCACCGGCAACGCAACACTCGATTTTTACAATGCAGACGGACCGGGAAACTATCGCGTGGTGATTGAGGGCATTAACGCCGCAGGCGAGTTAGGCAGACAGGTCTATCATTACAAAGTCGAGTAAACAGCGCATAAAAAACCCTTTTCAGCTTTCGCTGTAAAAGGGTTTTGCAATTGTAAATTTAAAACAAAGTATCTTAAGAAGCTTTCGCCAACAACGTTAGCGGAGCCATTTCCGGTTTTAAAATTTCTTGTTTTACACGGCTGTCCAGCTTGGCATATTTATCTCTTAATTTTTTAAATATTTCGAAGCTAAAAGCATCAGCTATAGGCAAGTGATATTTGGTTACCGTTTTTTCATGCAGTCGCAACCTTTCAAGTGGAACCTTCAGGTTCTCATGGTTAATGTGCGTCAGTCCGGTTTCGGCATCGGTAGCAAAAACCACAAAGGTGTCAATCTGCCTTCCGTTATTATCTGTGTATACTACAGATGCATTTTCTTCAAATCGTTTCATACTGTTTATTCACGTTACTGGTTAAACAAAGAGTCATTATTAATTGCCTGTTGTTTTTATTAGTGGCTATTGCCCAGATTAAGCTGCCTGTTTAACCTTGTTTAGTTATCGGCTTTGTTTGCTTATGTTTTGCTCTGAACTGTTTGATGTCTGCCGACAATAGCTTATTAACTCATCATTAGGGCTCTCAATAAAATTCTATGTTTTTCGTTGGTCGATGTTTTTTCATCTGTTTTTCATCTTTAAATAACTAAAAACTGTGCCATGGTGTTTTTATACGCAAAAAGGCCCTTTTTGAACCATCGACGTATATTTTTGCGTACACCCACACAACTCAAACGTCCAATAAAAAATATTTTAAGAGATAACCGCAGATATGCGTTAGCCAGGCGATGGTTACAACGAAACGCTAATATTAAAGATATCTTTCAGCGCCCTTTTTGCGGCGTGATAACCGCACATGCCATGTACACCTCCGCCTGGCGGCGTCGATGACGAACAGATATATAACCCCCTTGCCGAAGTTTTATAAGGCGACCAGCGCAATGCCGGCCTGGTAAACAACTGATCGATATCCATTAATCCGCCATTAATATCGCCGCCAATATAGTTATGATTATACTGCTGCATTTGGGCCGTATTCATGGTATGCCGTGCCAATATGGTATCTTTAAAACCCGGAGCAAAGCGCTCAACCTGTTTTTCAATAGCGTCGGTCATATCCTGCGTTGAACCATTGGGCACATGGCAATAGGCCCAGGCCGTGTGCTTACCTTCCGGCGCGCGGGTTTGGTCAAAAAGGCTTTGTTGGGCCAGCAGTACAAATGGCCTGTCGGCCTGCCTGCCTTGGCTGGTGGATAACTCGCCTGCGGCAATTTCTTCAAATGTGTTCCCCAGGTGTACGGTCCCGGCGCGCCGACAATCGGCATTGGTAAAAGGGATGGGCTCATTAAGCGCCCAATCTATTTTAAATACGCCCATGCCATAACGATAGCGTTCCAACTGCCATTTATAGATGGATGAAAATTTGTGCCCCGCAATTTGCAGCAGTTGCTTAGGCGTAACATCAAACAAAATGGTATGAGCGGAAGGCAACTGTTCAAGCGATTTAATATATGTGTTCATTTGCACCTCACCGCCTATCGACGTAAAATATCCGGTCAAAGCGTTGGCTATGCTTATTGAGCCGCCTTTAGGTATCGGCCAGCCCTGCAGGTGTGCGGTGGCCATCAGCACTAAACCAATTGCCGTAGTGCTTAGGTTGCTTAAAGGCTGTATACCGTGTGCGGTCATGCCGCCAAATAATCCGCGGGCCTCAGTAGTTTTAAATCGTTTAACAAAATGGGTAGCACTGGTGAGCGCCTTCAAACCAAAACCGGCCATAGCCAGCGGGTGCTGCGGATAATGCAGCGGACCAAGCGCATCTTTATCAATCAAGGGCCAGGTTTCGGTAACCGATCGCATCAGATCGATATAAGTCGATTGATCGGCGCCGAGGTATTGTGCTGTCTTTTCGATGGAATGGTCGAGCACCGCAGCATTACCGTTATCAAAAGGATGAGCAGCAGCCAGATCAGGCTGTATAAAAGTCAATCCATGACTAGCCAGAGGTAAGATCCTGAAAAATGGAGACGCAACAGCCAGCGGATGAATGGCCGAGCACACATCATGCATAAAACCCGGCAAAGTCAGCTCGGCTGATGACAAGCCGCCGCCTATCTTCTCTTTTCCCTCGATCAATAAAACACGCAAGCCTTGTTGTCGCATCAGGATAGCGGCGGCCAAGCCGTTAGGGCCCGATCCTACTACAATAGCATCATAATCGCGTTTTTCTAAACTCATGCGTAAAGCAAATATAGGTTATTAAAACGTGCAGGCTTGTAAGGTTGTTTAAAACAAAAAGCCCGGATAGTTCCGAGCTTTTTATTTATCAATTATGATATGGACAGTTGTTTTAGCAACAACGATCTCCACTCCTGGTAAACCGGTTCAAATGCGTCGGTATTAGGTTCGATGAGTTGCAGTGGCTGCATTTGTTTAAAAGCTTCTTGCGGCGATGAGAAGATGCCTGAGCCGATACCTGCGCCCAAAGCCGCACCAACGCTGCCGTCGTTGTTATATAATTCGACAGGGATGCCGGTAGCATTAACAAACGTCTGCGCAAACAGATCGCTCAAAAACAAATTGGCTTTGCCCGCTCGAATCACCGTCGGGTTCATGCCGTTTTCGCGCATAATATCAACGCCGTAACGGAAAGCCGAGGCTATGCCCTCTTGTACGGCACGGAAAATATGTGCCTGGGTATGTAAGTTCAGATCGATATTATGAAAATGTACACCTATGAGTTCATTATTCAGCATACGCTCTGCCCCATTGCCAAAAGGCAAAATGCGCAGACCGTCGCTGCCCAGCGGCACTTTTGCAGCTTCAGTATTCATCTGGCTATAATTTACTGCCGAACCGAATAAGTTTTTCGTCCAGCGATAAAGGCTGCCGGTGCCGTTAATACAAAGTAACACACCTAAGCTTTTTTGCTGTTCGGTATAATTAACGTGCGCAAAGGTATTTACGCGCGATTGAGGATCGTAAGTCAGCTTATCACTAACACCATATATCACACCCGAGGTACCTGCCGTCGCAGCTACTTCGCCTGGGTTTAATACATTTAACGATAAAGCATTATTAGGTTGGTCGCCAGCCTTATAAGCTATAGGGATGCCGACTTTTAATCCTAATTGCTGAGCGATAGAGGGCAGTACGCCTCCGTGATCAGAAAACACCTGCTGTACACGCGGGAACAAGCTTTCGCTAAAACCATAATGATTAATGATGTCTTTTGAGATGCTGTTATTCACAAAATCAAAGAACACCCCTTCTGACAATGCCGATATAGAAGTAGTGATCTCACCGCTTAATTTCATGGCTATATAATCGCCGGGCAGCATGATCTTATCTATTTGCGCATAAATCTGCGGCTCGTTTTGTTTTACCCAAGCTAGTTTACTGGCGGTAAAGTTGCCGGGCGAGTTAAGCAGATGCGCCAAACATTTATCATGGCCAATAGCATCAAAAGCCTGATCACCTAACTGAACAGCGCGGCTATCGCACCATATAATACTATCGCGCAGCAAATTCTGCTCTTTATTCACCAAAACCAGTCCGTGCATCTGGTAAGCAATACCGATAGCTGCAATATCCTGCGGATTATACTTACCGCTTTGGTTACACATCTTTATGGCTTGCTGTACATGCTGCCACCACATATCCGGCGATTGCTCAGCCCAGCCCGGATGCAAGGTGGTTATGGGCGATTCTGTTTCGGGATATTGTGCGGATGCAACGGTTTTCTGTGTCTGTGCATCAACTACAGATACTTTGATAGATGATGTGCCTATGTCTATTCCTAATAATAACATGCTATTTATTGGTACGATTTATAATTTGTTGGCGATTAGCGGCCGCAAATTAATTGTTTATAGCTTAAAATGCAATCGATTGCAATAATATTTTACCGATCGCTCATCCATTCGATATCAAACACTTAACTCCGCCCTACATTTTCCCCGTTTTGCGACGCTGTATCCACGAAATTTATCCACAAAAAGCAAATATACGTTTAAACATATTCACAACTTATTGACAATCAGTAAAATAAAATTTCACACAAAAGTTGTATCTTTTTTGTTACAACATAAGAAATGTTTTATACTTGTATCTACAAGCCTAATTAATTTAAACTATGAGATACCCCAACCGCATATTGCGGTCGGTTGCAGGTATTTTGGTTTTCAGCGCGTTATCGTGCGGTAAAGAAACCAAAATCCCTGTAACTGACGCAGGCTACGTTACAGCACCGGCTACTGTGTCAACCACAGCATCGCCGGCCAGCAGTAGCTCGAGCTCTTCATCTGCCGGGGCCTCTTCGGCTTCAAATACTCAAAATTCCACACCCTTTTATGATGTATCAGTTGCTAATCCTGATGATGGCACTCCTTACACCGGCTGCTGCAAAACCCAGAACGTAATTATCATAGTAATGGACGGCCCCCGCTTCAGCGAAACCTTTGGCGACTATTCAAAACAATATATCCCGGAAGAATCGCGCTTATATACCCGCGGGGTATTACTGGGCAGATTTTATAACAACGGCACTACCAATACAGACTCTGGCCATGATGCCATTTGCACCGGCAATTATGAGAATCTGGAAAATACCGGGCAGGTATTGCCGCTTTATCCTTCTATATTTCAACAATACTTAAAAGCTACCGGCAAGCCTTCAGAGAAAGCCTGGGTGGTGGCGTCAAAAGATAAATTGCAGATTTTAGGTAATTGCCAAACATTGGGTTGGGCCGATAAATATATGCCACGCACCGATTGTGGCAAAAACGGCCTGTTTAGCGGCTACCGTAACGATGATACCACATTTCAACATGCAAAAAATGTGCTGAATACCTACCATCCCAATCTGATGCTGATCAACTTTAAAGACGTCGACGTTAGAGGGCACTCAAACTTATGGGGACAATACTTAACTGCCATTAAGAAAACGGACGAATACATTAAAGCCTTATATGATATGATTGAAGCCGACCCCATATACAAGGGGAAAACTACGGTGATTATCACCAACGACCATGGAAGGCACCTTAACAGCGTAGCCGACGGCTTTATAAATCATGGCGACGATTGTGAAGGATGCCGCCATATCACATTCTTAGCTTTGGGGCCCGATTTTAAGCAGGGTGTCGGTGTCGATCAACATTTCGAACAGATAGATATCAGTGCCACTGTAGCCAAACTATTAAATTTTACTATGGATTATGGTAAAGGCAAAGTAATAGATCCGATATTCAGATAAGACCGTTATCACTCTATTTAATACCCCGGCAAGCCTCTGGTTACTAAGCAAACGTTTACGTAACAGAGGTTTTGCTATTTAGGGCATTTTATTATTCAGTGTATTGGCAAAAAAAGCTACTTTTAGCCCAAACATTTTAAGTTTAACCAATTATAAACCATGAAACTTATTTACAAATTTGTTTGCTGCATCTTGCTGCTCTCGGTAACGAGCATCGAGTTGTATGCACAAGGCAAATCAATCAGCCTGACATCGCCAAATGGCGAGATAAAGGTTACTATTACTCTGGGTGATAAAATTTACTATTCGGTAACCGGCCAGGGTAAAGAGCTTTTAACTAATGACCATTTAGCGCTTAACCTAAACAGTGGCATACTGGGCACAAATCCAAAACTTACGGCAACTAAAAAAGGTAAAAGCGATGAGGTGATCAAACCTTATGTACCTATTAAATTTTCAACTGTAAGAAGCGTTTACAACTGGGTGCTTTTAACTTTTAAAGGTGACTATGCGGTTGAATTCCGCGCTTTTGATGATGGTTTTGCCTACCGCTTTATCACTAGCAAAAAAGGCGACGTCGAGGTAATGAATGAGGATTTCACCATCAACTTCCCGAAAGATTATACTTTAAACCTGCAACAACCAGGCGGCTTTAAAACATCTTATGAGGATGCGTATACTCACATTTCGTCTGCAAGCTGGAAGCCGACCGACAAGATATCGACCCTACCGGTTTTGATAGACACTAAACAAAATTATAAAATACTGATCAGCGAATCTGACCTGAGCGACTACCCGGGCATGTTCCTGAAAGGTAACGGCGACAATGGTGCCGAAGGTACCTTCCCAAAAACGCCGCTTGAGTTTGGCCCTGACGGCGACCGTAGTTTGAAGATCTTAAAATCTGCTGATTACATTGCTAAAACCAAAGGCACCCGTAATTTCCCGTGGCGCTATTTTGTGGTTACCAAGGATGATAAACAGCTGATTGAAAATACCATGAATCTTAAGTTAGCGTCAAAAAGCGTTATCGGCGACCCTACTACCTGGCTGAAACCGGGTCAGGCCAGCTGGGAATGGTGGAACGACGCCGCTCCGTACGGACCGGATGTAAATTTTGTATCAGGATATAACCTGGCCACTTACAAATACTATATCGACTTTGCTTCAAAATATGGCATTAAATATATTGTGATGGACGAAGGCTGGGCTAAAACCACCACCGACCCATATACACCAAACCCTGAAGTTGATGTAAAAGAGTTGATCCGCTACGGAAAAGAAAAACATGTAGGCATTGTGCTTTGGTTAACCTGGTTAACTGTTCATAACAACATGGCACTGTTTAAAACCTTCCATGATTGGGGTATAAAAGGTGTTAAAATTGACTTTATGGACCGCAGCGACCAATGGATGGTTAATTACTACGAAGACGTGGTGAAGGAAGCTGCTAAGAATGAAATATTTGTCGATTTTCATGGTGCATTCAAGCCATCTGGTTTAGAATACAAATATCCTAACCTGATTTCGTACGAAGGTGTGCGCGGTATGGAACAAATGGGTGGCTGCCGTCCGGATAACAGCGTTTATTTCCCATTCATACGTAACGCTGTAGGCCCTATGGATTATACGCCGGGTGCTATGATCAGTATGCAGCCTGAGGCTTATGGTGCGCGTCGACCGAACGCGGGTAGCATTGGTACACGTGCCTATCAGTTGGCTTTGTACGTGGTGTTTGAAAGCGGTATCCAAATGCTGGCTGATAACCCTACGCTGTACTATCGCAATGCGGATTGTACTGAGTTTATCACCAGCGTACCTACTACCTGGGATGAAACCAAAGCTTTGGTAGCCGACGCCGGCCAGGTAGCCGTAGTAGCTAAACGCAAAGGCGATAAATGGTTTATCGGTGGTATTACCAACGGTCAGGAAAAAACACGCGACGTTGAGTTAAACTTTAACTTCCTTGAAAAAGGTAAAACCTATACCATGACTTATTTTGAGGATGGTATAAATGCCGGCCGTCAGGCAATGGACTATCGCCGTAAAACCGCACAGGTAAAAGCGGGTGATAAAATGACCATTAAAATGGTACGCAACGGCGGCTTTGCTGCTGTATTGAAATAAATCAGTTTAACTGATATAAAAGAAGTCCGGCCCTTAAACAGGCCGGACTTTTTTGTTTACGAACATTCACACACATTGATGGTTATAATTGATATACTATCAACTATGAAAAAACTACTACTTGTTTTGATCTTATCCAGCAGCTTGGCGTTTGCGGCCAAAGCGCAGGACACCTTACAGACTCCGTCCCAATATCACGATCATCTATATAAAGAAGCCACGCTATGCGATATAGTTTACCAGGTAAAAATTTTAAATGACACCGTAACCTATTTGTATATGGGTGGTAATATACCCCATGAAAAATTCACCATCGCCATAAAAGGAAATAAACTGCAATTAGATTGGGCCAATTTAAAACGTAAGCACTTATGCGTTACCGGTGTGCTACAGTTGTACAAAGGCACCATTCAAATCATCGCTGCACAACCGAAACAGATAACGGTTGACAAATGATATTTGGTTTTTATCAACATTTTTCAAACAATCGGTATTTATAGTTTGAAAAAGCTGATTTTAAGTTTATTATTGCCGAACCAATTTTAAACTTAAAACTTAAAAATGAATAAGCTGACAACCGGCGACTATGTAGTATTTGCAATTTACTTTTTTGTAGTAGCTTTTTACGGATTATGGATTTACCAACGCAAGCGTAAAGCCGAATCCGGATCACATGATTATTTCTTAGCAGAAGGTTCACTAACCTGGTGGGCCATCGGCGCATCGCTGATCGCTTCAAACATTTCGGCCGAGCAATTTATCGGCATGAGCGGCTCGGGCTTCAAAATGGGGCTGGCCATTGCCACTTACGAATGGATGGCTGCCGCCACCCTCATCATCGTGGCCATATTTTTTATTCCGGTGTATCTTAAAAATAAGATATTCACCATGCCACAGTTTCTGAACCAACGGTATAACGGCACGGTGGCCATGATCATGGCTATTTTCTGGCTGTTGCTTTATGTGGTAGTTAACTTAACCTCAATACTTTACCTGGGCGCATTAGCAGTAAGCAGTATATCCGGCGTCAGTCTGAATGCTTGTATCTGGGGTATGGCTATCTTCGCAGTTATCATCACATTGGGTGGTATGAAAGTTATTGGTTACACAGACGTTATCCAGGTATTCTTCCTGATATTGGGTGGTTTGGTAACTACTTACATTGCCGTTAACCTGGTATCAACGCACTTTGGTGCGCATGGCATATTAGGCGGTTTAAGTGTGATGAAAGAACAGGCCGCAGACCATTTCCATATGATTTTTAGCCATGATAATCCTAACTATCTTGACCTTCCGGGCCTGAGCGTACTAATTGGCGGTATGTGGATTGTTAATCTTAACTACTGGGGCTGTAACCAATACATCACCCAACGTGCTTTAGGTGCCGATTTGAAGACTGCCCGTGGCGGTATCCTGTTCGCAGCTTTCCTGAAATTGTTAATGCCGGTTATCGTTGTATTACCGGGTATTGCGGCTTTCATCCTTTACAAACAAGACGTATTTGATTTTTCTCATAAAATTGGCATAGGTGCCGATGTAAACCCTGATCGTGCTTATCCGGTACTGTTGAACCTATTACCATCGGGCTTAAAAGGTTTATCATTTGCGGCTTTAACAGCTGCGGTAGTGGCATCGTTGGCAGGTAAAGCAAATAGTATTGCTACTATTTTCACTTTAGACGTTTACAAAAAATTCAAACCTGAAATTTCTGATAAACAAACTGTAAAGATTGGTAAGATCACTGTAGTTGTGGCTATGATTTTGGGTATTGTTTTGTGTACCCACCTGGGCATCGACAAAAAAGGTGGTTTCCAATACATCCAGGAATATACCGGCTTCGTATCTCCGGGTATCTTCGCCATGTTTATTCTGGGTTTCTTCTGGAAAAAGACAACATCAAATGCGGCGTTGTTCGCTACCATTGGTGGTTTCGCCCTTTCTTGTGGTTTCAAGGTATTGCCTAAAATTGTCGATCTGGCTGGTTTAGCACCTTACGGTTTCTCAGCTAAAAATGCTGATGGCGTTTACGAAATGCCATTTATTGACCGCATGGGTTTCGTGTTTCTGATTTGCGTTGTTGGCATGTACATCATCTCGATGATTGAAAACGCTAAAGGCGACAAAGTTCATGGCCTCGAAGTTGATTCCAGCATGTTTAAAACATCAAGAAGCTTTACTATTGGCGCCTTATTGGTTGGCGGTATTTTAGTAGCGCTTTATTCAGTTTACTGGTAGGAAAATATTATGCCGGCACACGGCATTTATTGTAACCCTCTTGTTAATCAGCAAGAGGGTTCTTTTTTTTACCGCAAATGACGTTTATTTGTAACCGATAATTATCATCACTACATGATCACTAATTTAGAACAAACTTTCCGCTGGTACGGGCTAAATGACGCTGCGACCTTGCAGGCTATTAGCCATACCGGAGCTACAGGCATCGTGAACGCCTTACACCACATTCCTACCGGCGAGGTATGGAGCCTTGACGAGATTAAAAAACGCAAAGACATAATTGAAGCGGCAGGTTTCCGTTGGTCGGTAGTGGAGAGCGTGAATGTGCACGATACCATCAAGACGGCAGCTGCCGGTCGCGATCAGCATATTAAAAACTACATCGAAACGCTTAAAAATCTATCTGCCGCAGGCGTAAAAACCGTTTGCTACAACTTTATGCCGGTATTGGATTGGACACGTACCGATATTGACTATCGACTGGAAAACGGTGCATCTGCCCTGCGCTTTCATGCCCCAGCCCTGGCAGCGTTCGACTTATATATTTTAGAACGTCCGGGTGCTTTTGATGAATTCACGCCTGCACAGCAACAAGCTGCAAAAGCTTATCTGGATAGTATTACGCCCGAAGAAAAACAACGACTGATCAACAACGTTATGGCCGGTTTGCCGGGCACTAAAGACGTTTTGACCATTGATCAATTTAAGGAGTTTTTAAAACGCTACGAGAATACCGACGCAGCCGCATTAAAAGCCAACATGGCTTATTTCCTGCAGGCCATTATTCCTGACGCTGAGAAGTTGGGTATCAAGATGTGCGTACACCCTGACGATCCACCGTTCCCGATTTTTGGTTTGCCGAGAATTGTATCGACAGAAAAAGATCTTAACGACGTAGTAAACGCCGCGCCGTCAACCAGCAACGGTTTAACCTATTGCACCGGCTCATTAGGCGCCCGCGGCGATAATGATTTACCGGGTATTGTTGAAAGATTGGGTCAGCACTTCCACTTCCTGCACCTGCGCAACGTGAAACGCGAAGCCGATGGTAGTTTCTACGAAGACAACCACCTGGAAGGCAGCACCGATATGTTTGCCGTGATGAAAGCCATTGCCTTAGAACAAAAGAAAAGAGAAGACGCTGGCCGCGACGACGCTGCCATACCGATGCGCCCTGACCATGGCCACAAGTTGTTGGACGATTTTAATCACGACACCTTCCCCGGCTATTCAGTTATTGGCCGTTTGAAAGGATTGGCTGAATTGCGCGGATTAGAGCTGGGTGTTAAACGCAGCTTATAATAAAAATCGCATTGAAATAAGTATAAAACCCGTACACTCAAAATGTACGGGTTTTGCTTTTTAGCCCCCCACGAAACAAACCACATCTTTGTTGCTTATGTAAGGGCAACTGTTGTTTAAACTACACCGTAATTATAATATGCCACATATAGCAGCAACATCTTCCATAGACCTACCTTATAAAGCAAGCCAGCAAGAGGCTAAACAACAGGCGCATGATCTTTTTTCGGCTAACTTCCCACAAACTAACAGGTTGATCTTTGCCTTTGACAATACCGAGATCGTCATGCGAAATTTCTGTAAACCGCTCTCCTACTATACCAAGCCCAATACCTTTGAGCAGCGTAACAACGACTATATTGAAAATGCACTGATCTATTCCATACAAGCTATTGAAGACTGTATAAAAAAAGCAGGTATTAATAAAGATGATATTACCGACCTGATTTTTGTGTCGACTACAGGTTTAGCTACGCCGAGCCTGGACGCACTGATCATTAACAAAATGCGGCTTGATCCGCATATTAGGCGCAGTCCGTTGTGGGGCTTGGGCTGCGCCGGTGGTGTATCCGGTATGGCAAAGGCCAATATGGCGGCCATGGCTAACCCGGATGCGGTAGTACTATTGGTGGCGGTTGAGCTATGCTCGCTTACACTAATCAAGACCGATTACAGCAAGAGTAATTTCATCGGCTCGAGCCTGTTTTCGGACGGTATAGCGGCTTGTATTATTAAGGGTGATAATTATCCCACTCAAAACAAAAAAGCGACCTACGTGGCTGCGAGCAGCAAATTATACTACGACTCGCTGGACGTAATGGGCTGGGATTTTAACGATACCGGGTTTAAGGTGCTTTTCTCAAAAGATATCCCTACCTTCATACATGAAAATATTAAAGCCGATATCACCGAGTTTCTGAGCAAACATGATTTGCAGCTCGACGATATTAAAAGTTTTATTTTTCATCCCGGAGGTAAAAAAGTTTTAGACGCTTACGCGGATGCCTTACAAGTTGAGGGCGACTTTTTGAATAAAACCCGCGCCGTAATGAATGACAACGGCAACATGAGCAGCGCTACTGTGCTATATGTTTTTGAGCGATTTATGCGCGAGGGCTTTGAAGATGGTTACGGACTGATGCTGGCCATGGGCCCGGGATTTTCGAGCGAAATGGTACTGTTAAAGCTTACTAATGGCTAACCAATGTATTTTATCGTTTTTATCGCCTTCCTGATAGTACAGCGACTGTCTGAGTTATATATCTCGAGACGCAATGAGCAATGGCTGCTGGAGAATGGGGCCATTCAATACGGGCAAAGCCATTACCCATACATGGTTGTCATGCATACGCTTTTTTTGCTGTCCATTATAGCTGAGTATTACTGGCGAGGCGGCCCGCCTATTAGCTGGATTGCGCTAGGGTCTTTCCTGTTAGTTTTATCATTCAAATTCTGGGCGCTATCTTCATTGGGCAAATACTGGAACACCAAAATTTACCGCATACCGGGCGTATCACCTGTAAAAAAAGGTCCCTACAAATTTCTGAAGCACCCCAATTATATGGAAGTGGTTTGCGAGATAGCCATTATCCCATTGGTGTTTCACCTTTATTACACCGCAATAGTATTCACACTGCTCAACGCAATCATGCTTACCGTGCGGATAAAAGTTGAGAATAAAGTGTGGGCGCAATAGCCTAAAAAAAACACGTCATTGCGAGGAACGAAGCAATCTCTAAACTTTTCAGGAGGGAATGTCCTGTGTAGAGATTGCTTCGTTCCTCGCAATGACGCGCTTTTAATTCTTAGACTTACACCAGCTTAAACACTATCGCTGCCAATGGCGGTAGGGTAATAGTAATGGAATTGTTTCTGCCGTGCCAGGTAACCTTTTCTGTTTTTACCGGTTTGTTGTTGTTTACGCCGCTGCCCCAATAGTTGATGGCATCAGAGTTAAATATCTCCTGCCACTGGCCGCCTGTAGGCACGCCTATGCGGTAATCTTCCCTTACAACCGGTGTCATATTCAGCACCACCAGCAAATCATTTTTAGGATTATTGCCTTTGCGCATATATACCACAACCGAATCGTTTACATTGCCGCCGTCTATCCATTCAAAGCCCTCGTGCGAAAATGCCTTTTCATATAGCGCCGGTTCTGAACGGTACAAATGGTTAAGCGCTTTTACTATCTCGCTGATACCTTTGTGGTTAGGGTATTCCAACACATGCCACTGCAATGAAGTTTGGAAGTTCCACTCGTCGCCCTGGCCAAACTCGCTGCCCATAAACAACAATTTAGCACCCGGGTGGGTAAACATATAACTATAGCACAAGCGCAAGTTGGCAAACTGCTGCCACTCATCGCCCGGCATTTTGCGTAACATGGAACCTTTACCATATACCACCTCATCATGCGAGAAAGGCAGCATGAAGTTTTCGGTAAAGGCATAGATCAAACTAAACGTTAATACGTTATGATGATATTTTCGATTAACCGGATCTTCAGAAAAATACTTCAGCGTATCGTGCATCCACCCCATCATCCATTTCATACCAAAACCCAAGCCGCCGGCAAATACCGGGCGACTTACGCCTGTAAATGAAGTCGACTCTTCAGCGATAGTTTGAATATCAGGAAAATGACTGTAAACAGCCTCATTAAACTCTTTCAGGAACGATATAGCTTCCAGATTCTCATTTCCACCAAATACGTTTGGTTCCCACTCACCCGCATTACGCGAATAGTCCAGATATAACATCGAAGCAACAGCATCCACACGAAGACCATCAACGTGGTAACGATCCAACCAGAAAATAGCATTACTGATTAAAAAAGCTCTTACTTCATTACGGCCATAGTTGAAAATGTATGATTTCCAGTCGGGATGAAAGCCTTTGCGCATATCGGCATGCTCATACAAGTGCGTACCGTCAAATTTATACAGCGCCATAGCATCGCCGGGGAAGTGAGACGGCACCCAATCCAGAATAACGCCAATACCTTCCTGGTGGAAACGCTCTATCAGGTGCATTAACTGCTGCGGTGTGCCGTAGCGCGATGATGCAGCGTAGTAACCACTCACCTGGTAGCCCCAGCTTGGATAGTACGGGTGCTCCATAATCGGCATAAACTCTACGTGAGTAAAGCCCATATCGCGTACATAAGGCACCAGCATATCGGCCAGTTGCTCGTAGTTATAAAACTCGTCGGGGTGATCCCAATCGCGGGCCCAGGAACCTAAGTGAACTTCGTAAACAGAATACGGTTTATCTAAGGCATTATGCTGGTAGCGGTTAGCCATCCAGCTGCTGTCTTTCCATTCATAATAAGTATCAGCAATTATAGAGCCGGTGCGAGGCGGTACTTCCCAGCGTAAAGCGAAGGGATCGCTTTTTTCCAGATCCTCGCCGGTTGTTGAGTTGATGAAATATTTATATACCTCGCCATTACCTACATTAGGAATATATCCCTCCCAGATACCAGAGCCATCCCAACGGCTATACAACGGATGCGAACCCTTATCCCAACCATTAAAATTGGCGATAACCGAAACGTAATGCGCATTTGGCGCCCATACCGCAAAATAGGTACCCACCACCCCATTCAGCTCAACCACATGCGAACCCAATTTTTCATACAATTTATAATGTTTACCCGATTGAAACAGGGCAATGTCGAAGTCGGTAAACCGGCTGTAAGGAATCACTCGGCGCACGTCATCCAGCTGCGCGACATGATTGATAACTACTTCAACTTTCGCAGCTTTTTTTGTAGCGGTAGTTTCAGCAGCAGCTTTTGGTTTAGCCGGTGCTTTCTCTTTCGCGTTTTTTTCTTTTACGGCTTTTTCAGTAGCAGCTTTTTCTTTTACGACTTTGGCTTTGGTAGTTTTTTCAGGTTTTGCTTTCGCAGATTCAGGTTGGGGGGTAGTTGTAGTTTTTTTTGCCATAATACATGGCCCCTATGGGCTATTTTAGATAAACTGAATTAAGGTAATGAGTTTAGCAATAACAATCAAGTATATCGCCATTGTTTGTGCTACTAATTAATTGTCCACACAATAAAACCCCATAAAAAAGACCCGCAAGTATATCCTGCAGGTCTTAGTGTTATTGATATCACCAGCCATTATTTAGCTGTTATATCGATCTTTTTAAAGTTTTTGGCGTATCTGAACTCTAACAAACCATCGGCATTGATAGTGAAATCTGTGATAGCCTTACCATCGGCAGTTACCGTTTTGGGTTTAAATGGCAAACCAGATACAGTGAAGATATACATTTCATAACGTGGCGTATATAAACCTTCCAGGCTTTGCTGAATAGACATGCCGGTTTTGTTACCGCTGGTCACAAATTTTTTCTCTGAGTAGATATCCTGCTCATAAGCGAAGGTTTCGCCGTAATCTTCAAAAAAGAAAGAGTTTACATCATGCTCGGCAAAGTAGACATTCAGTTTTACCTCTTCAATCTCTTTTTCGCCAACATATTGCTGTATCGGATACTCAGGAATAACTGCACCAGCCTTGATAAATACCGGGATGGTCTCTAACGGTGTTTGTACTTCAACCTCTTTACCGCCTTCAATTACTTCAAGCGTCCAGAAGTTATACCATGTGCCGGTAGGCAGATAAACGCGACGGCTTTTTTGACCAGGCTCCAGCACCGGGCATATTAATATCTTATCGCCATAAGTAAACTCGTCCTGGCGGAAGTAATTATCAGATTCCAATTGCTCCTGCATCACTATCGGCCTCAAAATAGGGAAACCGTAACGGTGGTGCTCCCAGAAAGTTGAGTACAGGTAAGGCAGTAATTTATAACGCAATTCAATAAATTTACGGTTGATGGCAGTAAACGGCTCGCCAAAGCTCCACGGTTCGCGCTCTTTGGTGTCGCCGGCGGAATGCGCGCGCATAAACGGCGAAAAGGTACCTAATTGTATCCAGCGGGTAAACAGTTCGCCGTCTGGCTCGCCGCTAAAGCCGCCAATATCAGTGCCGCAGAATGGTATACCTGACATGGATAAACGCTGCAACTGCACGTTGCCCAATTTCAGGTGTTCCCAGGTAGCTACGTTGTCGCCTGTCCAAACTGATGAGTAACGCTGTACGCCCGAATAACCCGCACGAGTTATAGTAAACGGACGTTTATTTTTCATGATGTTACGCAAGCCCTCGTAAGTAGCACGTACCATCTGCATACCATACACATTATGCGCCTTACGATGCGACCCGCGGTGACCATCATACTGATGGCGAACATCGTCAGGGAAGGTACTAGTACCGAAAACCGCGGGCTCGTTCATATCGTTCCAAACACCGGCTACGCCTGCATCTACCAAGCCCTGGAACAAGCCGCCCCACCACTCACGCACCTCGGGGTTTGTAAAGTCAGGGAACTGGCAACGGCCCGGCCACACATGCCCCTCCATAAAGTAGTCATCACTTCGGCGGCAGAAATAGCGTTTCTCCTTACCCTCCTTAAATACCCAATAATTATCATCCACACGGATACCCGGGTCGATAATTACTACGGTTTTAAAGCCATCTTTAGCCAGGTCCTGGATCATAGCTTTAGGATCAGGGAAATATTTTTTGTTCCAGGTAAAGCAACGGTAGCCATCCATATAATCGATATCCAGGTAGATACCGTCGCATGGAATGCTTTGCTCGCGGAAAGTAGTAGCAATCTTTCTAACCTTAGCCTCCGGGTAATAACTCCAGCGGCATTGGTGATAACCTAACGCCCAAAGCGGTGGCATTGGGTGTGTACCGGTTAGCTTGTGGTAGTTTTTAACCACATCCATCATATGCGGACCGTGGATGTAGTAATATTGCAGTTCGCCGCCGTCGGCCCAAAAACTGGTTTTGTTAGCTTCTTCAGAGCCAAAGTCGAAATGCGATTTAAAGGTATTGTCAAAGAAAATACCGTGCGATATTCCCTCATTTATGCTGATATAAAAAGGGATAGTACGGTAAATCGGGTCTTGATTCCATTGAAACGAGTAAGCATCTGTGTTCCAGTTAACGAAGCGTTTGCCACGAAGATTCAGTTCTGTAGGTTTATCACCCAGACCAAAAAACGCTTCTCTTGGCAAACATTCTTTAGTACAGAACACATAATAACCACCTGCGGCCACATTCTCTTCCCAATGCATAGGCACGGCGTCGGTGCTCGTAACTTTATTATCGGCATCTGAGAATGAGATAAAGAAATCAGCCTTGCGTATGTGGCAGGTTACGACACCTGTTGATACGCGAAATTCGGCATCATCCTCAAATAAAGTAAAAGCGGTAGCCTTTGGCGTAAGATTAGGCACACCATACGAAAACTCTTCCAGAAATACACCGTGAGGTGCCAGCCTTACACGAATGATCTCGTCGGTAACTACTACGATTTCAACTTTAGCCTCGCCGTCTGTAAAGAAAAATTTATTGCCTATTTGATCGACTTGCTTAGGTATACCGAGATATTTTTTTATGATGGGTTTTAGGCCGATAACCGGGTTGTTTACGTGTTGAAACACCTCATCGTCGGCTGTTGATTTATTTGAATCTAATTGGGGGTCTATCGTGTTCTCTTCCATATATCTATTCTAATCAGCACCGCTCCTGCACACTATTGAGCATCTCGCAGTAACGGCCAAAAAATACTGGCAATTGCCTGTTTTAACAGCTAATAAACGATTTTATTTCAATAAAAAGACTACAAACAAGCCGGAAAAGATTGACATCTGTGAAAAATTACGAAAGTCATAATTTTCAGTACTTTAAAGTATGACAAATAGCAATGGGCATAAACCCTATTGCTATTTATCATTTTCTAATATTTATAATGCATTCAGGGCCACTTTCAAGTCGACAACCGCCGCATTATTGCTTTTACCGGTCTCAAAAATCTCTTCTGATGACATTTTATTGCTATAAAACGAATGGTTTGCATCTTTATCAATAGCCAGATTTGAGCCATGTATACTAATACCGGCAAACAATCCGCGACTGCGAGAGTATGAGTATACCTCGGCTTCTAACTTATAATCGGTAGTAGCCTGCGAGCTGCGGCCAACCGGACCGGCAGCTGCAGAAATATCACCGCCAATGGTAAAATCGCCGTTTTTAACTTTTGCAAGCACACCTTTGTGGCGGAACACCAGCACCAGATCAGTCGATTGAACACCAATTTGCAAGCCAATGCTGCCACCAGTCATGGTGACAAACACAGGATCGCTCCATTTACCATCAGGCAGTTTCACCAGCGCTATGCCTTTGCCACGTTTAGCGCCTATACCAAAGCCCGCATTTAACAGTCCGGGCACTATTACGATGCCTTCATACTGAGCAATCAAATCATGCGGGATACTTTCTTTCATTTTACCGAACGATCTCAATACCTCGGCCGATTTATTAATGCGCTCTGTCTCTTTGCTGACATCCACCGCCGACGCCATCACCATAAACGCAGATAACAGTATGGATGTTATAAATAATTTTAACGTTTTCATAAGCTTATCTTTAGAATTACAACCTCTAAAATCTTCGGTTGTTTTTATCTTTTATTAACTTGCGATATTGCCCTTATTAATGATTTCAATGAGCGACAAGAATATTCCTTTTCAGATTATAAACTGGGATACCATACCTAAAACAGATCACCCCGGCGAGGCTGGTAATTCAACATGGCAAACCCTGCAGTTTCCGGGCTTACGTGTGCGGATAGTTGAATATTCAGCAGGTTATGTTGCGGACCATTGGTGCCAAAAAGGGCACATCGTACATTGCCTTGAAGGCGAGCTTACCAGTGAAATGGAAAATGGCGAACGCACAATCCTTACTCAAGGTATGACATATATAGTTACCGACGAGCTTAGCTCGCATCGTTCGTTAACACAGAATCATGTAAAGTTATTGATCATTGATGGCGACTTTTTGAAATACCAGCCTTAGGTCATCTTTGCTATTTCAGCAATTCAACACTTGCATATCTATGCTATCTTTGCGCCAATGAAACCCAATAAACAGCAGGTATTTTCTGTTGATAGCGATGCAGCTTTTACTGAAACCGCACTACAGATTTTCAACTATCAGGCGCAAAACTGCCGGGTGTATGCTGATTTTATCGCGGGGTTGAGCATTGATCCTGCAACTGTACAATTGGTCGAGCAAATTCCATTTTTACCTATCGAGTTTTTTAAAGGCCACAACATTTTAAGTTCGGCCGATGATGTGCAGATAACCTTTACCAGTTCAGGCACAACCGGTATGATTACCAGCAGCCATTACGTAACTGATGTGAGCTGGTATGAAGAGAGCTTTCGCAGGGCCTTCAATTTGTTTTATGGCGATATTAAAGACTGCACCGTCTTAGCATTACTGCCTTCCTATTTAGAGCGGCAAGGATCGTCATTGATCTATATGGCCCAGGATCTGATCACGCGGTCCAATAATGCTGATAGTGGTTTCTACTTATATAATTATGATGATTTGGCCGCTCAATTGGCAAAACAGAAAAAAGCAAACAAGCCTACGCTATTAATAGGTGTAACTTTTGCCTTGCTGGATTTTGTGGAACAGCATCAAATAAACTTCCCCGAACTGATTGTGATGGAAACAGGCGGCATGAAGGGCCGTCGTAAAGAAATGATACGCGAGGAATTGCACAAGATTTTGTGCGAAGGCTTTGGCGCTAAAAGCATCCATTCAGAATATGGGATGACTGAGCTATTATCGCAAGCCTATTCAAAAGGCGACGGCATTTTTAACTGCCCACCCTGGATGAAGATCATCACCCGGGATACCAACGATCCACTTTCTTTAGTAACCCATGGTAAAGTTGGCGGCATTAATATCATTGATTTGGCTAACATTAATTCATGCTCTTTTATCGCTACGAAAGATTTAGGCAAGATTTATGCGGATAATAGCTTTGAAGTTTTAGGTCGGTTTGACAATGCCGACATACGCGGCTGTAATTTACTGATAGCGTAAAACTTAATATACAACTAACGGAATTTAACTATTTTTGCACCTCACAAATACCAACACAATATGATGGACAAATTTTTGAGTGACGAGCAGGACCCAAAAGCGATTGAAAAAGTTTACACTCGCCTGGTCGACCTGCTAACCACCGGAGAAGAAATTATATACATAGCCGTACAGAAAAAACCATTGGTAAACATTTTGCCTGACTGTATTGCAATTACCAATAAACGTGTGCTGTTCTTTACCCCTGCCAACCTAGGTCTTTCTATAAAATTTGTTGACTTTGTTTGGAAAGACATTGTCGACGTTTATACTAAAGAGGAGATCATCGGCGCTATCTTCAGCGTTAAAACAACCAATGGCGCAGAGATGGGTGTTGACTACCTGCCAAAAGTACAAGCGCGTAAATTATACCAGTACGCGCAAGAACGTAAAGAAGCCGAGCGCGAAGCGCGCCGCCAGCGCGAGCTGGAAGAAAAGCGCGCTGAGTCTGGTTCTATGCAATTTGAGCATCAGCCGCAGGCAGCTGCTTTTCAATCGGCGGCCTCACAGCCTGAACCGATTGCTCCCCCGGCCGAAGTAAAACCGGACGTGTTGACCGAGAAATTGAAAAAGCTAAAAACTTTGTTTGATAACGGCCTGATCTCTCAGGAAGAATATAACCAAAAGAAACTGGATTTGCTGAGCGATTTGTAATCGCTCTCAAGTAAGCCTTGAGTCGAATATAAACGGCTCGGTAGATACGATCTTTGCTTCAGCCGCTTTTGGATGAAGCGGATTAAACAAAAAATTAAACTCCTGCTTAACAATTGCCGATGGCACCTTAAGCAGGAGTTTCTCTTTTTTTAACAGGAAGTTATTGCCGATTTGTTTCAATACATATTGGTCGTCAAAGCGTTCCCAACTTTCGGGTAACAGCTTTGAGTCGAGTTCCTGAACATCATCCGGAACTTCAATCTGCATCAAACACAGGTTATCAGGAATATTAGTAGGATCTAAATGCACCAGCGCCTCCAGCATAGCTAATGAACGGGATGATGCCAGGTAAACCGCCGCGCGCCCTTCGCTATTCCACCGGCCGCCATATAAGCGCGAACCGTCGCCATTGAGATCGGCAAAAGTCTGACGGGTAATACGGTAAAGTAACATTAAGCAAAAATACCGTGCTCGATACGGCCCAGCTCTCTGAATACAATATTAAAACCCACTGATGTATCCAAGAGCGATACGGGAGCTTCGCCATCGAAAACATACAACGGGGTTTTCATCCAGATTTTGAATTTATCAAGCGAGCCAAAAACTTCTTCGCCGCGGGTATATAACCGGGCCAGTTCAACGGCTTTTTCTGCATATTCAGTTTTGATAATGGCATCATCATCATAGCGCTGCAAAGTGCGCTCAGAAATATGCATAATATTAGAGAACTCCTGAATAGTTAATGAGATTTTTTTTGCCAAAGCCATCAAACCACGCTTAGGCAAACCCTGGCGGCTTAATTTTAAAAGCTCATAGCTGCCCATGAAGTTAAACTGCCCAACCGCCCTGCCTAATACCGTAGCAAATAAATTAGGTTGAGCTCCATAAGCAAATGCAGGCTCATTAAGTTGATTATTTGATGTATCCTCGCTCATAATTCAGACATTTAATCAAAAATAAATACAATTTGTCTGAAATCAAAATTATTCTGCTATAATCAGGAAATAATTTTTCTTTCCTTTCTGAGCAACTAAGAATTTGCCACCAATCAGATTATCAGCGTTATATATATCCTCAGGTGTGCCAATTTTTGCTTTATTAACAGCTACGCCGCCACCTTGAATCATCTTCTTCGCCTCGCCTTTTGAAGGGAACACCTGGGTGTTTGCAGCTAACAAATCAACTACATTAATACCCGTCTGTAAATCGCTTAACGCAATTTTATAGTTAGGCACACCTTCAAACAGGCCCATAACCTCATCGGCATTCAATTCATTCAAAAACTCAATACCGGTGTTACCGAACAGAAATTCTGATGATTTGATTGCTTTTTCATACTCAGCCTCGCCATGTACACGGATGGTAATATCCTTAGCCAAGGCTTTTTGTAAGGCACGTTGATGTGGAGCAGCATCCTGCTCGGCTTCCAAACCTTTAATAGTTTCCTGATCGAACAAGGTAAATATGCGTATATAGCTTTTCGCATCGTCATCGCTGGTATTTAGCCAGAACTGGTAAAATTTATATGGCGATGTTTTAGTAGTATCGAGCCAAACACTGCCGCCCTCGGTTTTACCAAATTTAGTGCCGTCGGCCTTTTTAATTAATTGAGTAGTTAAAGCAAAAGCCTCCGCATCGCTGCCACCTTTACGACGGATCAACTCGGTACCCGTAACAATGTTACCCCATTGGTCTGACCCGCCCATTTGCAATTGGCAGTCATTATGTTTCCACAAGTAGTAAAAGTCATAACCCTGCACCAACTGATAAGTAAACTCGGTGAACGACATACCGGTCTCGCCCTCCAGCCGTTTTTTTACCGAGTCTTTCGCCATCATATAGTTTACGGTGATATGCTTACCTACATCGCGTATAAAATCAAGGAAAGTAAAGTTCTTGAACCAGTCGAAGTTGTTTACCATCTCAGCTTTGTTGCCGGCGCTGCTGTCAAAGTCCAGGAATTTTTTCAGTTGTTCTTTGATGCCTGTCAAGTTATGCTGTAAAGCCTCTTCTGACAACAAATTACGCTCGGCCGATTTACCTGAAGGATCGCCCACCATACCGGTAGCACCGCCCACCAAAGCAAACGGTTTGTGGCCCGCGCGCTGGAAATGAATCAGGGTCATGATCTGCGTAAGGTGGCCCACATGCAGCGAGTCGGCAGTTGGGTCAAACCCGATATAACCGGATATCATGCCTTTATTTAACAGTTCCTCAGTTCCGGGCATGATATCATGCAGCATGCCCCGCCAGCGTAATTCTTCAACAAAATTCATTGATATAGTATCTTTTAAAATGCCCGTAACTATCGGGCCGCCAAAGATAACAGATTATGCGCTTTGATGCAGAAAAGATTAGCATCAACAACAATTTATGCAATTTATCAAAACATAAAAAGGCGCTTTACATTAAAATAATACACACTTATAACATTATTTTGCTATTTTTAGCTGAGGCCCTTTATGAATTTTTTATCTCATTTTTACTTTGACCGCGAGACTACCGACTGCTATTTTGTATTAGGTACCGTGCTGCCCGATCTGTTAAAGAATGCGGATAAGACCATTGTTTTGCACCCGGAAAAGCTGCGTCACCCGGACGCGCGAGTTAACAGCATCATAGCCGGTTGGAATAAACACCTGGATGTTGACCGTTACTTTCATTCATCCGCTTTTTTTGCCACACATTCGCATCAGCTTAAAAAAGAATTGGCGCCTGCTATAGCGGATTCGCCGGTTAAACCCTTCTTTCTGGGGCATATCGCTGTCGAGCTTATCATCGACAATTTATTACTCACCACCGGCAAAATAACTGTCGAGGATTTTTATAATCATTTAAGAGGATGTGATAACGATGTTATTGAAGATTTCCTGACCTCGGCCGGTTTAAAGGACACAACCCGCTTCTTCCGCTTCTTTGAAGGTTTTAAACGCGACGGTTACCTTCATACCTATTCAGAAACTGAGCAAATAGCTTACGCTTTGAAACGCATTTGCATGCGCATTTGGGAAAACCCTTTTACCCCGCAGCACGAAGCACAAATGAACCAGGTGATCATAGCCTACCGTGAACTCCTGTTACCTGACTTCATGTCGATATTCCGAGAGATCGAAAGCAAATTATAGGCTGATTTACCTTCAATTTTGACGCGCTAAGAAGCTGTCATTGAATAATATCGCTAAAAAGCCTCCTTTTATGGGCAAAAACCCTTAAAAATCAGCATTTAACATTAAATAAAATTTCTCAGAATAAAATATAGTCGTACCTTTGCAGTCCCAATTAAATAAATTGGGAAAAGGAGATAAATTAATTAATGGCAAAAAAACAAGAAGCAGAAAAAGAATTAAAAGCCAAACAAGCTGAGCTGGAAGCAGTAAAAGCCGGTGGCGAAAAAGAAACTATTGAATCAGAAGCTGATTCAATATCAATCGAAGAGATTAAATCTCAAATTGCTTCAGTACCTAATGCAGATTTTGATTGGGATGCTGATGACAAAAAATTTGGTAATTACAGCGACAGCGAGCGTGAGAAAATGGAAAAACTTTATGATGGAACTTTCAGCTCTATCACTAAAGGCGAAATCATCACCGGTACCGTTGTAAGTATCAACAACAAAGACGTTGTCTTGAACGTTGGATTTAAATCTGATGGTTTGGTATCAGTTTCTGAATTCCGTGATACACCTGATCTGAAGATCGGTGATACAGTTGATGTTTTTGTTGAGTCGCAAGAAGATGCTAACGGTCAGTTGGTATTGTCTCGCAAACGTGCTAAAACTCAAAAATCATGGGAGAAAATCAATTCTGCATTGGATAACGATGAGATCATCACCGGTTTTGTTAAGAGCAGAACTAAAGGTGGCTTGATCGTTGACATCATGGGCGTTGAAGCCTTCTTACCAGGTTCACAAATCGACATTAAACCTATCAGGGATTATGACGTTTATGTGGGCAAAACCATGGAGTTCAAAGTTGTTAAGATCAACCACGAGTTTAAAAACGTGGTAGTATCACACAAAGTGTTGATAGAGGACGACTTAGAAAACCAAAAAACCGAAATTGTTGCCAAACTTGAAAAAGGCCAGGTATTGGAAGGTACAGTTAAAAACATTACTGACTTTGGTGTATTCATTGACCTTGGTGGTGTTGACGGTTTACTACACATTACAGATATTTCATGGGGCCGTATTGAGCATCCAAGAGAAGTTTTATCATTGGATCAAAAAATCAACGTTGTTGTGCTTGACTTTGATGATGAGAAAAAACGTATCGCTCTTGGCTTGAAACAATTAACTCCACACCCTTGGCAATCACTTGACGAAGCAATCCAGATTGGTTCAAAAGTTAAAGGCCGCATAGTTACTGTTGCTGATTACGGTGCTTTCTTAGAAATCATCCCTGGTGTTGAAGGTTTGATCCACGTGTCAGAAATGTCATGGTCACAAAACCTGCGCAACCCACAAGAATTCCTGAAAGTTGGCGACGAAATCGAAGCTCAAGTATTGACATTAGATCGCGACGAGCGCAAAATGTCATTAGGTATCAAACAATTAACTCCAGATCCTTGGCAAAATGCTGCTGAGAAATATGCTATCGGCACTCAGCACGTAGCTACAGTTAAAAACATGACCAACTTTGGTGTGTTTGTTGAACTGGAAGACGGTATCGACGGTTTGATCCACATCTCTGATCTTTCTTGGTCTAAAAAAATCAACCACCCTAACGAGTTCACTAAAGTTGGTGAAAAACTAAACGTGATTGTTTTAGAGCTTGACGTTGAAAACCGCAAACTGAGCTTAGGTCACAAACAATTGGAAGAAAACCCTTGGGATACTTTTGAAACTGTCTTCACTATCGATTCAATTCATGAAGGTACTGTATTGAAAGTAACAGACAAAGGTGCAATTGTTGCTTTACCTTACGGTGTTGAAGGCTTCGCTCCTACTAAACACCTGGTTAAAGAAGACGGTAAATCAGTAAAAGCTGACGAAACTGCTGACTTCAAGATCATTGAGTTTAACAAAGAGAACAAACGTATCGTAATTTCACACTCTCGTATCTGGGAAGATGCTCGCGCTGACGCTCGTGTACAAGACTTCGAAAACCGTAAAAAAGAGGCAAAATCTGCCAGCAACGCGGTTAAGAAAGTGAAAGATTCAGTTGAGAAATCAACTTTAGGCGATCTGTCTGTTCTTGCTCAATTGAAAGAACAAATGGAAGGTGCAGAAACTAAAGCCGCTGCTAAAAAATCAGCCGCTAAAAAATCTGAAGAAGAAGCTAAATAAGCTTTAACCGAATATTTAAAACGAAAGCCCTGTCAAAAATGACAGGGCTTTTTTTATGCTTTCTTTACCCGTTTTCCGGCCGCGTCATAGCCAGAAGAAACGACGAAGCAATCTCTACACGACAAGGCCGCAAACATTGATTAGCCTATGCAAAGATTGGTTCGGTACCAATGACGTTCCTATATAGACCGCCTGTATTTATTAAAAAAGGTGGCGAAACTTTGTCAGTATCTTGTTTCATTCTGTTTCACTCAGTTTATGTAAACAACTGATTTACAAAATTTTAACGTAAAAACCTGTTTCACTTGTTTCATTTGTTTCACCTTCGCGTGAAACAAACACGGCTACCGCAAGCGTCCCGCTTGTGACTAAATATGAGTCGCAAACAGGTCTTACTTTTTATTTAGCATTACACCGCCGGAAACGAGAAATAAAACGTAGTACCTTTACCTTCAGCGCTTTCCAGCCAGATATTGCCATGATTGGCCGTAACAAACTCTTTAATCAGGTTTAAACCAAGCCCGCTTCCTTTTTCGCCTTTGGTGCCGTAGGATACCTGCATGTTTGATGCCACAAACTGTTTTTGCTGATCTTCGCTGATGCCTTTACCGGAATCGCGAATTGTAAATATCATTTTGCCATCCTTCCTATTGGCACCCAGCTCTATATTCCCCCTTTCATAAGTAAATTTAATGGCGTTCGATAGTAGGTTACGTATAATAAAATCGAAATGATGCATATCGCCGATAATGCCCGAGCCCGCCGGCACGCTATCAACAACTGATATTTCCTTCTGAGCAGCCTGTCGCGATAGCAGATTAATGTTTTTGTCGATAATAGCTTTGGCATCCAGCGTTTCAGGTTGCACGCTGATGCCCTGTAATTGTGCTCTGCCCCATTCAAACAGGGTTTGCAGCAACTCAAATGAGGCTTCGGTTTGCTTCCGCAGATCTGATATCATGATTTTGAGCTCTTCCTCTGTAAAATCCTCTGTCTCCATTAAAGCAAACAGCTGCGCAGCACTGCCTGCCGGGCCTTTCAAATCATGACCAATTACTGAAAACAGTGTATCTTTCACCTTATTAGCTGCTTTCAGTTCCTTATTTAATCGTGATATTTTCCGTTGTTCAAAAAATACAATCATCAACGCCGCCAATGCAATAATCAATATTACCAGGCTCAGATCGAGCTCTTTCTTTTCTACCTTACTTACCTGTTGCAAGCTACCAATCTTCTCGCGCGACGATTCTAAAGCATAACTGCTATCTATGGCTGCAATGTCTTTAGTGGTATCGGCGTTCAATAAGCTATCCAGCAAGCGATGATTCTCTTCAAGCGCCGTCATAGCTTCTTTATAATCTTTCTCCTGTTGATATACGCTGGCCATCGCGGCATAAATGCTGGCCTGAAGGCGGGGCTGTTTTAAGCTGTCGGCCAGTTGCAGTGCGCGTTTCAGATCTTTCAAACTTTGGCCTAAGTCGTCTTTTTTCAGCACGCCGGCTATGTTGATCAACGCTTCGGCCTGCTCCTCGGGGCGATTATACTTTTTAGCTTCAGACAATGCTTGTTTATAAGTAATTAAAGCACGAGCCGACTGCCCTTCATGTTCATAAACCCGACCTTCTTCATCCAGCATATTGATCTCGGTGTCACGCTCGGCAGGTATCTTACTATTTTGTACACCGTCTTCCAAATATTTTATCGCCGTTCGATTATCGCCTTTGCGCAAATACAAATGGCCTATCTTATCCAATAATATAAAGTACTCCTCAGGCTTTTTCTGCCGATGCTCGTACTGCACCAAGGTACGCAGGTAATAAGTAAGTGCCTTTTCTATATCGCCCTTTTCTTCATATACTTTCCCCAAACCATTGTAAGTATCCAGGATGCCGCTGCTATCATGGCTATCACGGTAAAATGTAAGCGACTTATCAAATTCAGTAACGGCCACCGCCATGTTTTTGCCTTCGCCATCCAGCAAACCCAGTTGATCATAAGCCGCAGCTATCCCTTCTGTATCATGCAGATTGCGAAAAACGGATAAAGCCTCATTTACAAAACGGCGGGCCAGATCTTTATGATTATGCAGAATATTTACCCGGCCCAGTTCCATAAGTAGCATCCCCTGACTGTGGCGGTCGCCGATATACTCAGCAAGGCGCATAGCCTGGTTACAATAGTGAACAGCGGAGTCAGGTTGATTGGCAGCATAAAACTTACTGATTTCTAAATAAGTATTTATCTTTTGCTGATTATTCTCGCTTTTCAGGCGAGACTGCAGGGCAGGAAGGAGTTGCTGAGCAAACGCTGTGTTCCAAATTAAAAAGAAAATCAGGGGGTATCTGAGTTTAAACATAATTGCGGCTGTGTACGCAAAAATAGCACACAACGTTAGCTTTGTCACTATTGCGCTACCCATTAATCACTAAAATTATTACCTTTGCTCAAATCCACCCATACGATGCAAAACCTTACGCTGCTCGACGGTCAGAAATTTCAAATCACAATTCAGCGTCTTTGTCGTCAATTAATTGAGAATCATAACGATTTTTCTGAAACGGTACTGATTGGCATACAGCCACGGGGTATTTACCTGGCTAAACGCGTCGCTGAAGAACTACGCAAAATTTTACCGGAACACGCCATTCAGCAGGGCGACCTGGACATCACCTTTTATCGTGATGACTTCCGCCGCCGCGAATCGCAACTGGTTCCGAATCAAACCAAGATTGACTTTATCATTGAAGGCAAAAAAGTGGTTTTGATGGATGATGTACTGTGGACCGGCCGCACCATTCGCGCAGCTATGGACGCAATGCTGGCTTTCGGCCGCCCGGAACGTGTAGAGCTATTGGCTTTGGTCGACCGCCGCTACTCGCGCCACATCCCGGTAGCAGCCGACTATATTGGCATCGAGGTCGATTCTATAGCATCACAAAAAGTAGTGGTAAGCTGGAAAGAAACCGATGGAGAGGATAGAATAGTTTTGGTATCAGAAGCGAAATGATATCGGATTTCAGATGTTCGATTTGGGAGTTGTGCCGGATTGATATTCAGGAGTCTATAACTAAATAATAACAAAATCAAAAATTCGAAATCGAACATCCGAAATCCGAATTAAAACATATGGCAGGATTAAGCACACGTCACTTACTTGGAATTAAAGGTTTAAATGAAACTGATATTCAGTTGATTTTTGAAACAGCCGACAATTTTAAAACGGTATTGAACCGTCCCATCAAAAAAGTGCCGTCGCTGCGCGATGTGACTATCGCCAATATTTTTTTTGAAAATTCTACCCGCACCCGTCTGTCATTCGAGCTAGCCGAGAGACGCCTGTCTGCCGATGTGGTAAACTTTGCAGCCTCATCATCATCAGTAAGCAAAGGCGAGACGCTGATAGATACGGTAAATAATATTTTAGCCATGAAGGTTGATATGGTGGTAATGCGTCACCCTTATGCCGGTGCGGCTACCTTCTTGTCCAAACATGTTAAGGCCCAGATAGTAAACGCCGGCGATGGCGCGCACGAACACCCTACTCAAGCTTTGCTGGATGCTTTTTCTATCCGTGAGAAATATGGCGATGTAGCAGGTAAAAAGGTGGTTATTGTAGGCGATATCCTCCATTCGCGCGTCGCTTTATCAAACATACTTTGCCTGAAAGAACTCGGCGCCGAAGTTATGGTTTGCGGACCGACAACCCTGATTCCGAAATACATCGGCGCATTAGGCGTTAAAGTTGAGCACAACCTGATCAAGGCTCTGAACTGGTGCGATGTGGCCAACATGCTGCGCATACAATTGGAGCGTCAGGATATTAAATATTTCCCGTCGCTACGCGAATACACCATGCTGTACGGCTTGAACAAAGAGATATTGGACTCATTAGATAAAGAAATCACCGTAATGCACCCGGGGCCAATAAACCGCGGTGTGGAGATCACCAGTGATGTGGCCGACAGCAAGCAATCCATCATCCTCGATCAGGTTGAAAACGGTGTGGCTATCCGTATGGCGGTGCTTTATCTACTGGCGGGTCAAAATCCTTGATTGATATGATAAAAGTGCTGCGTGGTGTGTTGAT
>Ga0207647_10000129_pt1 | contig 59023 bp, 63 predicted proteins | sample KBSCornC2_FD_184295 | JGI IMG/M metagenome (GOLD analysis project Ga0207647, IMG submission 184295) | Corn rhizosphere microbial communities from Kellogg Biological Station, Michigan, USA - C2 (SPAdes) (version 2) | ecosystem: Host-associated > Plants > Roots > Rhizosphere ...
CCACGACCAGGGCGAAGCGCTGTCGATGGCGGATCGCGTCGCCGTGTTCAACCGCGGCAAGATCGAACAGCTCGACACGCCGCGGGTGCTCTACACGAAGCCGACTACCGCGTTCGTCGCGCGCTTCGTCGGCAGCGCCAATGTCGTGACGGGCGAATTGGCACAGCGTTTGAGCGGCCGCGCGCAACGCAACCATTTCGGCATGAGCCGAGGGGTCGTGAGCGCCGATGGGATGATTGAAGCCGGTTGCGAGCACGCGTTCGCCTTGCACCAGCACCGCGCCGACCGGCACTTCACCCGCTGCGCGCGCGGACTCGGCGGCTTGCAGCGCTTGCGCCATGTAACGGCGATCGCGCTCCGCCGCGGCCTGCGCATTGGCGCTCGCACCGTTCAGCTCGGAACCGGGCGCAACGGAGCGCGTATCGCGTTCGCTCACGAAAGCCCAACCTGCTGCGGCTGGGCCGCATCTTGCGCGTCGCTCTGGACGCGCTCGGAGAGCCGCTCGGCAATACGGCGGCAGTATTCGCGCGGCACGACCGTTGGCTCGCCGCGCAGCGATTCCAGTGCCATATCGAGGGCGAGCAGCTTGGCTTGGAGGCGGCAACGCGCCGCCTGGTCGCCCGCGGCGTTCAGTTCGTCTTGCAGATGACGCAGCGAGCGCAGTTGCTCCACGGCCGGCGGCACGAAACCCGCGTTCTTCAGTATACGATTGGCGACGCGCACTTCCTCGGGCACGAGCAAGTCGTCGTCGAGTTCCTGCGGCGCTCCGGCGCCGGGCAAATCGTCGAACTCCCCACGCGCTGCTGCGGCGGCGATGCGCTGTTCGACCAAAGCATCAAGCAATTTCATCTGCGATCCACTACATGGCGGCGCGGGCATTTTAGCAGGCCGCAGCTGGGCGTCGCCGATTCGGCGCTAGACGCCGTCCTCGGTGGGTCGGGCCGGCGGCCGATGCTTGCGAATCGGCGCCGCGCTACATGCCGATCTTCGCTCGTAGTTCCCGGGCCGTCTCGAGCAATCCTTCGTAGCCTGCCCGGCTGTGCTCGGGGAGGTCGGGATCGCCCACGAGCGCGCCAAGCGTCTCGATCAAGCTGTATACGATGCCTTTTGCGGCGCTGACGGCGATGTTACCGGTACTGAGCTGCTTGTCGACGTGACTGAGCGCCGATTCGAACTCGCCTAGTTCGAGCGGTTTGGAGGGTCGGTCTTCGCTGGGTTTGTTCGACGGATCGGACATCATGACGGTCATTTCCTCACATTCGGCGGATCCTGCGCCGGCCGCCGTGCTCCGCAAACGCACCGCCGGTCGAGACCCCGTGCGGTTCTTATATACCCGCTGCGCGCTTACGTCCACCCGGTGTGCTTGCGCCGCCGCACGCAACGTCCGCGAAAGGTCGTGTAATAGGTAGCGGGCACTGGGAAATCACCCGCCAAGATCCGGCTTCGATCAACGCTTCGAACGCTTCGAACGCTTCGCCGTCGCAAGATGCGCATTGACGCGGATCGGCGGGCCATCGTCGCGGTACGGCGACTGCGGCACGAACGTATCGATGACGCCAGGCCGGACTACCGCGCACCAGGTGCTGCCGCCATACTGGAAGTAACCGAGTTCATCGCCTTTGTCGACGTGCTGTCCGGGCAGCGCCACGATCCGGCACGAGGACACCTCCGCCATACCGACGAAGACGCAGGCCACCTCCCGTCCTTGTCGATGGTCGCTCATGGCGCCCTCCTTTGCGCCTGCACCGAGCAATTTGCCTGCCACACCGGCAATGAGCCGACGCGGGCCGGCGGGAATAGCCGTTGCGTATCCCGATAGGCCGAGCGGGCACCGATACCTGGCCGGAGGCATCCATTCTCGTCTTCTCGAAGGAGTTCCCATGTTCATTCACAACAAGCGTCTGCAATACACCGTGCGCGTCGGCGCGACCGACCCCGGTCTCGCCAATCTGCTGCTCGAACAATTCGGCGGGCCGCAGGGCGAGCTCGCCGCCGCCATGCGCTATTTCACGCAAGCCGTCGGCGAAGAGGATTCGGGACGCAAGGATATGCTTTACGACATCGCGACCGAAGAGTTGAGTCACCTCGAGATCATCGGTTCCATAGTCGCGATGCTGAACCGCGGTGCGAAAGGCGAGCTCGCCGAGAACCTCGATGCGCAGGCCGAGAGTTATCGCAAGCTCCACGGCGCCGGCAACGACAGCCACGTGACGCAACTGCTTTACGGCGGTGGTCCGGCGCTCACGAATTCGGGCGGCGTGCCCTGGAGTGCGGCCTACATCGACACGATCGGAGAACCGACCGCCGATCTGCGCTCGAACATTGCCGCCGAGGCGCGCGCAAAAATCATCTACGAACGCCTCATGAACGTGACCGACGACCCGGGCGTGCGCGATGCTCTGGGCTTTCTCATGACGCGCGAAGTGTCGCATCAGAAGTCGTTCGAGAAAGCGCTGTATTCGATCACGGGCAATTTCCCGCCGGGAAAACGTCCGCCCTCGAGCGAGTTCGCGCAGGTCTACTACAAGATGTCGCAAGGCGACGCGCCTATCGAAGGCCCGTGGAATCGGGGCGATGGCCTGCGGCTCGTCGCCAATCCGCCTGCGGCAGCGGATGGGGGCGATGGCAAGGCATCGGTCGTCCTGTCCAATGCGGAGCGTACGGCGCTCGAGGCCATGGCGCAGCGCCAGCAGTCAGACCGTGCCGTGGATCCCACCACGGGCGCGGAGCTCGGTAGCCAGAAACAATAACCGAAGGCCCGCCTATCCGGCGGGCCGCCTCATCACGCTTGCTCAGACGTAATCGGGGCTCGCGGGAGTGTAAGGCTGACGGGCGAGCAGGCTTTCATAGACGCTCAGATAATCGTCGGTCATCCGCTGTGCCGTGAAACGCTCGTCGAATACGCGACGGCACGTGCGGCGGTCGATGTTGCCTATCGCGTGAACGGCGGCGACGGCGCTTTCGACGTCGTCGACCACACGGCCGTTCAGGCCGTCTTCGACAATCTCCGGGATGGCACCGCGACGGAACGCGATCGTAGGCGTGCCGCAGGCCATCGCCTCGACGATCACCAGACCGAACGGCTCCTCCCAATCGATCGGCATCAGCAGCGCGCGGGCTTCGGAAAGCAGACTGGCCCGCGCTTCGCCACCAACTTCGCCGAGGAATTCGACATGGCGGCGATGTCGTGCGATGAGCGGTTCGATCGTCTCGTGGAAATAGGCTCGCTCGCCTTCGTGAACCACCGCGGCGATTTTGAGCGAGACGTCCGCGCGACAGGCGATCTCGATTGCGAGATCGGGACGCTTGCCGGGCGTGATGCGGCCCATGAACAGCAGATATTCGCCGGCACGCTCCGCATACGGCAGTTCGTCGGGCGGTATGCCGTGGTGGACCGTGCGCTGCCAATGAGCCCAGGGCAACGCAGTGCGCTGCGAACGCGAAATGGAGACCACCGGAACGTCGGCAAAGGTACGCAGCAGCGGGCCATGGTCGTTGGGCAATAGTAAGCCGTGCAGCGTCGTGATATGGCAGCAAGGCAGATAACGCGCGAGCGGAAAGTGCAGCGGCTCGCCATGAAAATGGACGATATCGAAATCGTGCGTGCGCCGGGCCAATTGCCCGAGTTGATGAAGATGGTGAGCCTGGGTATCCCAGACATTGCGATCGCGCCACAACGCGCGCTCGCAACTGGGCACGAGGTGGGCCGACGTGCGCGAGTCGCCGCTCGCGAAAAGGGTCACATCGTGGCCGCGCGCGACGAGCGCTTCGGTCAGGTAATGGACGATGCGCTCGGTCGCGCCATATGCGTGAGGGGGGACGCTTTCGTACAACGGCGCGATTTGGGCGATACGCATGGTAGGGACTCCGGCGGCGGCATGCAGGCGGCCGCGCATCGAGCATGCCTGCGCCGGCGGTTTGGCACTCTCCGCTTGGATGGCGCACCGGCGCGCCGCCGTCGACGGCCACGCCCCATCCGTGATAGCGTCCCATTCCTTTTGGCTTCCGAGCAGGTCCTCGTTATGGCATCTCGCAGTGCGCACCATCTGACCGGTTGGGCAGCAGGTGTGATCGCAGCGGTGCTCGTCGCGCAAGCGGGCGCGGCGGGCCCCTGGTATATCGGTAGCTTGGCCGCGTGCTTGGCGGGCGTGGCAGGCGGCACCGCGCCCGATTGGCTCGAAATCGCGTGGTGGAGCCGCAGCCGGCGGCTTTGGATCACGCATCGCAGCGCCACGCATTGGGGGGTCGGATGGATCGCCGCCCTCGTCCTGGCCTATCGCTCGCTGGGCCATGCGCACCTCTTCGCCGCGCCGCTGTTCGGGTTCGCGTGCGGCGGCCTCATGCATCTCGTAGCGGACTGGCCCAATCCGCTCGGCGTGCCGTGGATATTCAGGCGCCATTCGCTGAACTGGTGGAAGAGCGGGCGCTGCGATCTGCTCGTGGTCGCACTGGCGTGGGCGGCAGCCTGTTGGGTCGCCCGGCCGCTCCTGGCCGCGCCCATTGGACAGCTGGCGCATGGGCTGCGCGTGCTCGCGCACTGAGCAGCGGCCCTCGTAGGAAAACGCCGACAGCGTGTGTAGTCCGGACGACAGAATCTTCCGCCGCGGCTGATTGGTAGCGCAAACGATCTGAACAATACTTCCGTTCACCGCACGCACGGCCCGAAGCTCCCTCGAAGCAGTGCAGACAAATGTCGTGCGACCCGCCCCCCGCTGAAGAGGCAAACAGTGAACGATCGCGAAACGCTCGAATCGATGCGCGAATTCAACATCTCGTATCTGATGCTCGCGCAGCACATGCTCAACGATGATTTTGCCGAGGGCATGTTTCGGCTGGGCTTGTCGGCGCAGATGGCCAACCTGATCCAGATGCTGTCGCCTTCACAAACGGTCAGGCTTGCCCAGAGCGAAGATCTGGTCTGCGACATCCGGTTCGATGACGCCGCGATGCTCTCGGCTCTGGCAACGACCGATACCGGCCGCGATCTGAGCGCGATGCATGCGGCCATTTTGCTGGCCGCACAGCCTGCCAGGCAATTCAGCTGACCGACCAACGGAGCACGCCATGCCGAAGATGAGCCTGATCGAAGAAGCGCGGGAAGTGTCGCGCGCCGTCGCGTTGATTGAGCTGGGCGCCCGCATGCAGGTGCTCGAATCGGAACTGACGCTCTCGCGCGACCGACTGATTCGCATTTATCGCGAGGTCAAGGACGAGTCGCCGCCGAAGGGCATGCTGCCCTCCTCTGCCGACTGGTATATGACGTGGCAGGCCAACATTCATTCGTCGCTCTTCTACCACACGTACACCTTTCTTAGAAACGAAGCGAGCTGTTCGCACGTCGATGCGCTCACTAAGGGGTACCGCCTCTACCGCGAGCATTGCACGCGCGGCGGACTCGATGTGCATCTCGACTTGACGCGCGCCTGGACGCTCGTACGCTTTTTCAAGGGCGGCATCCTCGATATGCATCCGTGCTGCCGGTGCAAAGGCAAGTTCGTCTCCTATAAGCACGATCTGCCCCGCGCCCGCGCGTGCGTCATGTGTCAGCCGCCGTCGCGCGCAGGCAAGAAATCGAAGTCGTTGAACTGACAGGGCTCGATTTCCTGTCGAGCAAGCTGAGCAGTACTTGCAGCGGATGCGGTAGATCCGTTGCATCGATCGCCCTCACCTGGCAGCGGCACGAGTAGCCGCTCGCCATCAACCTGCCCCCGTCGCGATGTCGCGCCACAGCCGGCGCGCAGCTCATGCCGTAAATCGTCTCCGACGTCGCGCGGTTCCCTGCCTCGTGCCCGTAGGTACCCGACATGCCGCAGCAGCCTGCCCGCGGAACGTTCAATCGTGCGCCGAAAGCCGTGAAAACGCGTTTCCAGTCATCGATTGCGCTCGCCGCGTTCGTCCGCTCGGTGCAATGCGTGAGCAGGACGTAGGTTTCAGCGGGGTCGGCCTCGTTCCTCGATGCCTGATCGAGGACGAGCTGGCGTCGGGCAAACTCGTCATGCCCTTCGATTTGCCGTATGCCAGCGGGATGAGCTATTACTTTGGCTATCCCGCTCAGAAAGCGGAGCAGCCATCGGTGGCTGCGTTTCGCGATTGGCTGTTGGCACGGCCGTAAGCGTGCCCGATGAGTGGTTAGAAACGATATAGGTACGCAACGTCGACAGTGCTCTCTGCGTTGGTACGAACCGAGGCCGGATCGACAGCCGGCAACCCGTGCCCCCGGGGCGCGACGGCCCTACCGAGCGTGTTCTGGCGCCGCATGCCGGGGCAGGCTGATCGTGAACACGCAGCCTGTGCCAGGCACGTCGCGCACGCTCAGAGTCCCGTTGTTCGCCTCTACGCTGCGCCGCGCAATGGATAGCCCCAGCCCAAGGCCAGTTCGGTCTTTCGCGCTTTGCGTAAACGGCAGAAACATCCGTTCCGCGTCGCCAGGCGGAAGACCGCCGCACTCGTCGCTCACGTCGATCAGGATGCGATCCGACACGGCATACGTGTCGAGCGTCACCTCGCCGTGGAGATGCGTAAACTTGAAGGCGTTCTGCAGCAGGTTGGCCAACGCTGAGTAAAGCTGGTCGCGATCTCCAATGATAGCTAGTCTCGGGTCCACTGCGGACACCGTCAATACGCATCCACGAACCTGAGCCGCGAGATCCGCAGCTTGTTTGACTTCCGCAATGAGCTCGGCAACCGGAATCATTCTGGATTGCGCCGTAATGCCCGTTGCTTCCCGGACATCTTCCAGCGATTGCGCGATCAGATCGCGCAGCCCGTCAAGGCTTCGCTCGAGCACGGCCCCCGTTGCCCCTGACAGACTTAAGCTTCCGGTTTTGGCGGCGGTAAACGCGAGCGTGGCAGTGTGCAGCAGGTTGCGGAGTTCATGGGCGAAAAATCCGAGGCGTTCGTGCAGCTCGACGGCCTGTCGGTCTGCCATGACAAAATCCCGCTGGTAGCTGAATTCGGTTACCGCATCGGCAATCGCGTTGTCCAGACAGCGATTGAGGGTGCGAAATTCGTCGATCTGAAACGGCGCATCGCGCTCATACGCAAGGTCGGTGATGGCCTGACACATGTCGCCATAGTCATGGACGACCTGATCGACCGAAAACCCGAGCGCCAAAAGGGCCCGTCCATGTTCGGCAGCAGTTGCGCCAATCTCCGATAACGACGGCCCGCCGCCCGAAGGCCCCGAAATGCGGCGGCTACCCATCGGCTTCGACGTTTGTTCCATGCGCAGCGTTCTGATGAGCTGATCCAGGAACATCGGCACACCGTTCCGGAGCTGCTGGGCGGTTGCTGCCCGAGCGGGCCGCTGCGCGACCTTGGCCCGGCACCGCTCGATGAGTTCGTCGCGATTGTTGGCCAGGAAAACATGCATCATGATGGATCCCTTGACGTCGGTCTGCTGCACTTCGCTGGCGGCCAGCTATCGCGGCCACACGCCGCCGGCAGCCATGCGGTCTCTTTCGTCTCGGAATCTCGGGGCGAAATATTTCTGCGCCGGAGTCGGCGCGATGGTCCGTTTTCCGGCAATGGTTACCGTCCGCACTTTCGCGTAGATACATCTTACTCGCTTCATGTATTCCTGCGGGGCGCCATTACCGAGCGGCTTTCAGCGGAGCAGCCATCGGTTGCCACGTTTCGCGATTGGCTGTTGGCACGGCCGTAAGCTTGCGCGATCAGTGGTCAGAGACGGTATACGCGCGCAGCGTTGTCATGGAACAGCGCGGCACGCTCGGCCGCAGAGAAGTCGCGCGTAATCGCCTTGAAGGCATTGAACAGCTCGTCATAACTGCTGAACAGCTTGTCCACCGGGAAGTTGGACGCAAACATGCAGCGCTCGACGCCGAATGCCTCGATCGCATCGAGCACGAACGGGCGAATGGAATCCACGGTCCAATTCCAATCGCCCATGCCTAACCCCGAAATCTTGCAAGAGACGTTCGGCGCCGACGCCAGCATCTTCATCGCCTTCTTCCACGCTTCGATTTCGTCTCGCTCGCGATCTACCGGCATGCCAGTGTGATTCAGCACGATCGGCGTATCGGGAAAATCGCGTGCGAGCGCCGTCGCTTCTTCCATTTGGGTGTAATACAACTGTAGGTCGAAAGAAAGCCCGTACTGCCTGAGCAAGCCGTATCCGCGGCGCCACTGGCTGTCGCTCATCAAATGCGGGCTATCGATGAAGGTCTTGACCGGGTCGCGATGAAAATTCAAGCATTGGCGGATACCTCGGATGTTCTCGAACGCGCAGTGCGCCGCGATGACCGACTCGACGTCCGGCGAAGCGAGGTCGGCGAAGCCGACGATCCCGTGCGGGTATCCGTATCGGTCGGCGACGCTCTGCAACCAGCGCGTTTCGGCCACCGGGTCGTTATGGTCGTACTCCACCTGGAGATGTACGCTCTTCACGACATTCTGATTCCGGATATCGGCGAGAAAATCTTCGATCAGGTAGTCCCGGCGGATTGCCGAGTAGTCGCCGAAAACACGTTTGAGCATCGGTCCCTGCAGCCAGGGATAGTTGCCAGTTTTGAGGTCGTAGAGATGATGATGCGGATCGATGATGGGCAGATCGTCCATGGCGCATTCCGATGTGAAGAATCGTTGAAAGCATTTCGCCCGCCCTGCATCGGCCGGCAGGCGATCGAGCTTCGAAGCCTAATAGTTTCCCGCGGACGGTGGGTACACGCGTTTCACCGTCGCTCGAACATCGGGATCGTCGATCGTCTCGCGCGTCACGAGCGGCTCCTTCAGCGCGAGGTCCTGCGTCGTCGGTTTGTGGTTGAGCGCATTGAATACCTGAGAGGTTGCGTCGATGCCCTGGCCCACCGCCTCCTGCAGGAAGATTCCCTGGATGGCGCCGTCGCGCAGCAGGCGGATCGTGGTCGGACTGCCGTCCGCGGTCACCACGGCGACCTTGCCCGTCAAACCGCGGGTTTGCAAGGCCTTTGCCGCACCGGTCGCCGCTTCGTCGTACATCCCGTAGATCGCTTTGACGTCAGGATGCGCGGTCAGAATATCGTTGGCCTGGGCCACCGCCTCGTTGACGGTGAGGCCGTGCGTTTCGAGCACTTGTACGAGTTCGCATCCGTCGGCCTTGAACGAGAGCTGCGCACCTTTCATGTATTTCTGCGCGTTCTCGCGGTCCTGCGGCAACGAGAGCATGGCGATTTTGTTGCCGCCTCGCTCCTTTGCGAGCTTGCATACATAAGCCCCCTCCGCCTTGCCGGTCTCGAAGTTGTTCGCGGTGACGGCCGACGTATAGTCGGTCTGTCCTGACTCCGGTCCGATACCGGCAAACGCCACCGGCACCGATCGAGACTTGAGCAGGCGCAGCACGGGCGGCGTACTGGTGGAACTGACCGGGCCCATCACGATCGCACTGACGCCGCGCGTCAAAGCAGTGCGAACATTGTCCATCTGTTTCGCGGGCGAGTTTTCCGAGGTGAACTCGACGTAGTTCATGCCGAGCTCCTGCGCGCGCTGCTTCACGCCATATGCGACCCATTGCCAATACGAAATATCGAGCGACGGTGCAATATAGGCAACTGTCGGCTTGCTTTGCGCAATGGCCGAGTACGGCCAGGCGGATGCCAAGGCAATCGATGCAGCCAGCATCAGGCGATTGACGAACCGAGGGGCGCGGTCCGCCATTTTCGAATTCCAGTCGGGTTTATACATCATGTCTCCTTCGATTAATACTGTTGGGCTTAGCGCCGGGCTTTGGTCACCCGGTCGACGAGGACTGCAACGAGAATCACGATTCCAGTGACGGTGCCCTGCCAGAAGCTGTTGACGCCGATCAGATTGGCGCCGTTCTGGATGATCGTGATCATCAACGAGCCCAGCAACGCGCCGATCGCCGAGCCCGTTCCGCCGAAAAGGCTCGCTCCGCCGATCACGACCGCGGCGATCGCTTGCAGCATGAGGCTCGATCCCGCCGTCGCCTCGGCGTTGCTGATGTATGAAATGCTGACGATGCCGGCGCATGACGCGAGCAAGCCAGAGAGCAGATAGGCGCAAAGACGCACGCGTTTGACGGGAATGCCGATCGCACGTGCGGACGAGCTGCTGCTGCCGATTGCATAGAGCCAGCGGCCCGCAACGAGCTTGTTCAATCCCAGTTCGATGAGCGCCAGTAGCAGCACGCACCACAGCGCGTAGTTCGGCATGCCTGGAATCAGCGTTCCCGAATTCAGGAGCCAGTAGTTGGGATCGGTGATCGGCAACGAATGGCCGTCGGTGACGATGAACGACAAGCTGCCCGCAATCGCATAGGTGCTCAGCGTCACGACGAATGGAGCAAGGCCGACGAACGTGACCAGCGCACCATTGACGAGACCCACGGCCACGCCAACGCCGAGACCGGCGAGACTGCTGAGGACCGCGCCGTACCCGTGCGCCATGGCCAGCCCCGTGACCATCCCGGTCAACGAGAAGACCGACCCCACGGAAAGGTCGATGCCGCCTGTGATGATCACGAGCAGCACACCGAACGACATGATCGCGAGCGGCGCAGCGGCTTGTGTAACGTTTGCGAGGTTTCCGACGGACAGCGCCGCGGGAACGACCGTGCCGACCGCCAGTTCGATGATCACGATCGCAATCGCTATCGCGATTTCCGTCCGGTAGCTGGAAAGCATCCATCGCTTGGCTTTCGAAGGCGATTCGCGCTCGCTCACGATCGCTTGTGGCAGGGTCTTCATCAATGTCTCCGGATTGGAAATGCCATGTTTACGGTTCGATCTCATGCGGCCATGCCGGTGGCGTCGGCGAGCGTCGATTCATCGATCTCGGCGCGTGGAAGTACCCTCGTCGGCTCTCCGCCGAGATCGAATGCAAGTACTGCGTCGCATAGCTCGACGAGCTCCCAATACTCGGTCGACCACCATACGATGGCGCAGCCGCGTTCGGCCAATTGACGGACCAGCCCGTAGATCTCGCGCTTGGTGCGGATGTCCACGCCACGGGTCGGCTCTTCGAGAACCAGGAGTTGCGGATCGAGCGCGAGCCAGCGGGCGACGAGCAGCTTTTGCTGCGTGCCGCCGCTCAGGGTGGCGGGAAGATCCGAAAGGGAGCCCACACGGATATCCAACGTTTCGAGAAGCCGGGCAGCGCGAGCCGCCTCCGCTCGCCGCGCTACGTATCGGCGGCGCACCACGCGCTCCGCTGCGCTCAAATTGTCGAGGATGGACAGGCTATGCAAAATCCCCTTCTCGGCACGGTCGCCCGAAATGAAGCCGACGCCATCGCGCGCGGCCGCAGCGGTAGTTGCATATCGCAGCGGCTTTCCACCGCGCGACAATTCCCACTCGCCTCGAGCGGCAAGGCCTGTCAATGTTTCGATCAATCCTGACGGGCCGGTCGGCGCACCGGCCAGACCGAGGATCATGCCGGGCTTCACGTCGATATGGATGCCCGCCCTTCTTACGCTGAGCTTCGGTAGATCGGCGCGCTCACTTGCCGGCGTCCGGCGCGCACCTGAACGGGTATACGACCCCAGTGCGCCGGCGGTTTGCGCTTGGTCGTCCATTGCGGCGCACTGGCCCATGTACTCGACGATTTCACGATCGCTGATCGACTCGATCCGGGCACGGTCGACGGCCGTCTTGCCATCGCGGATGATCGTGCAAACATCGGCGACTTGCCGGATCTCTCGCATGCGGTGCGAGACGAACAACACAGCGAGGCCGGTGTCGGCAACGAGGCGACGCACAACCGCAAAGAGCCGCGTCGTCTCCGCAGCGGTCAAGTTCGCCGTGGGTTCGTCAAGCAGCAGCAGCTTCGCGCCCGAGCCCAGCGCGCGCGCTATTTCCACGAGTTGGCGCTCGTGCAGCGTCAAATCGCCGACGAGACGGCCGACCGACCGATCGGCGAATTGCGGATCGATGAGCGATAAGGCGTCCACCGCCATCGCCCTCGCCAAGCGGCTGCTATACGTTTGCACGCCGCGTCGCAGGCGCGGCATCGCAATGTTTTCCGCGACGGAAAGATGCGGCAACAAGGCCAGTTCCTGATTGACGACCGCAATCGCGCCCGGATCGATATCCGATGCGATCGATGTTCCGATGGCTTTGCCTTCGAACTCGATCGCGCCGTCATCGCGTTCATATTGGCCCGAGACGATCTTGATGAAGGTCGACTTGCCGGCGCCGTTACCACCGAGGAATGCATGGACCTCGCCGCGCGCTATCGACAAATCGAAACCGCGCAGGACGTTCGTCGGTCCGAAGCGCTTCGCGATCGAACGTGCGGACAGCAGGTATTCCGGCATGCGTGTCTCCGTGACTTCTATTGTTTTCGCAGTCATGCATCCTGCCGTCCCTCGAGCGCGCTATATTCGTCGTAACTGCCGATTCGGTGCGGTCGACTTCCGGGGATTGCGAGGCTGCATGAATTGATGCGATTTGTCGGCAGCATGGCAGTGCCCATGCGGCCCGGACAAGGCGGTTTCATTCAACTGCGATTGAAAAAAATTTGACTATGCGTATCCCACCTCTGAAGGCCATCCTCGCCTTCGAAAGCGTCGCGCGCACGGGCAGCGTGAATCGCGCCGCCGAAGAGCTCGGATTGACCGCGTCGGCCGTCAGCCATCAGATCGGCAACCTCGAATCGATCATCGGCCGCGACCTGTTCGTCAGGTCAGGGCGAGGCCTGGTATTGACCCCTACGGGCAAACGCTATCTGTCCGACGTCACCGGCTCGCTCGCCGATTTGAGCCGCGCCACGGAACGGGCATCGAACGTCAAGGGGGTCGAGATATTACGCGTGCATTCGAGCCCCAGCTTCGGGCTGATGTGGCTGCTGCCCCGCCTAGCATCGTTCCAGGAAGCCAACGGCGATATTCAGCTCAATCTCGCGTGCTCGTATGAGAACGTCTCGTTCTCGAACGGCTACTACGATGTCGACATCCGGCATGGTTACGGCAATTGGACCAACCTCGAAATCAAGACATTGCGCGGGGAGTTCATCGCGCCGCTGGCGTCGCCCCGATATCTCGAACAGCATCCGGTCTCCACGCCGGACGATCTTTTGAAGTGCAGACTGATCTATTCCGAAACGCCGCTCGTGCAATGGAATCAATGGTTCGGGAGAACCGGCGTTTCAGCGGCGCACAAGACTTTCGACTTTTCGTATGACCGTTCGTACATGTCTCTCGAGACCGCCGCGATGGGTCTCGGCATCGCGCTCGAATCGCTGATGCTTGCGTCGGTGCGAATCAGGGAAGGCGCACTCGTGCCGGTATTCGACGATAGCTTCGCCGTCGAGGTCGGCGCGCATCATCTCGTCTATCCCGCGCAGAATGCGGATCTGCCGCGCGTCGAACGGTTCCTGACGTGGATGGAAGCCGAGCGTACCGCCGATCGCGGCACGCGCCGCACGTCCCCGTAACCGCGCGTACTGTCCCCTTCGTGCTGCCCACGCGATGACGATCCATCATGACGTATGACGCTTGACGCGGCGCACCATCGCCCCGCCTGAATATTTCTCAATCGATGTTGAGCGATACCGCGTTGATGCGAGCGGCGCCAACCCCGACACTCGAGCCACTAACCAATCGGAGACAAACGATGTTGCTCGAGAACAAGATCGTCATGGTGACCGGCGCGGCCTCTCCGCGCGGCATCGGCAAAGCCACTGCGCGCGTGCTCGCGGCGCAAGGGGCACATATCGTCATACTGGATCTGCGCGAGGAAGATGCCAAATCCGCGGCGCGCGAACTCGGTGACGGACATCTCGGCCTGGCATGCGATGTGACGGACAAGGCGGCGTGCGTATCGGCCGCGCGTGCGACGCTCGAACATTACGGCCGGATCGACGGGCTCGTGAACAACGCGGGCATCACGCAGCCGGTACGCACGCTCGATATCTCGTCCGAGAACTTCGATGCAATCGTGGACGTCAATCTGCGCGGCACGCTCTACATGTCGCAGGCCGTGATCCCCGCAATGAAGGAACAAGGCGGCGGCAGCATCGTCTGCATGTCGTCCGTGTCCGCGCAACGCGGCGGCGGCATCTTTGGCGGCCCTCACTACAGCGCAGCCAAAGCGGGCGTGCTCGGTCTCGCCAAAGCGATGGCCCGCGAATTTGGTGGGGACCGCATTCGCGTCAATTCGATCACGCCTGGCCTGATTCAGACCGACATCACGGGCGACAAGCTCACGGCCGAGATGCGCACGGAAATCATCAAGGGCATTCCGTTGGGCCGGCTCGGCGACGCTGCCGATGTCGCCAATGCGTGCCTCTTTCTGATCAGCGATCTGTCGAGCTACTTGACCGGCATCACCCTCGATGTGAACGGCGGCATGCTGATTCACTGAGTCAAGCCTATATCGAACCGCCGACATCCGGATGAGCCGGAGCCATGGCAGGAGACAGAACATGAGAATGAAGTACACCGACGCGTCCGTCACGGACGGCGTAGCGCCGCGTTACGACGCGCGAGATTTCGAAGCGAAGACCTACGCGAAAGTGGGTCGTCGCCTGATACCGTTCCTGATGCTGTGCTATCTCGGTGCGTACCTGGATCGCGTCAATGTAGGGTTCGCCAAACTGCAGATGCTCAACGAGCTGCGCTTCAGCGAAACGATCTACGGCATGGGCGCGGGAATCTTCTTCCTCGGATACTTTCTGTTCGAGGTGCCGAGCAATCTGATCCTTCACCGCGTCGGTGCCCGCAAATGGCTCGCGCGCATCATGCTGACCTGGGCGGTCATTTCCGCGAGCTTCGTCTTCGTGAAGTCGCCCGCGGCGTTCTACGGGCTCCGATTCCTGCTCGGCGTTGCAGAAGCGGGGTTCGCACCCGGCGTCATTCTCTATATGACGTACTGGTTCCCCTCCGAGCGGCGGGCGAAGGCACTGTCGTTGTTCTTCATGGCGATCCCGCTGGCCGGCATTCTCGGCGGCCCGCTTTCGGGCTGGATCCTGCATTCGTTGCAGGGCTCGCTTGCGATGTCCGGCTGGAAATGGCTGTTCCTGCTCGAGGCACTGCCGTCGCTCGTGCTGGGGATCGCGATCCTCTTCTATCTCGATGATGGTATTCAGCAAGCGAAGTGGCTGACCGACACGGAAAAGGCCGTGCTCGCCCGCAACGTATCGAGCGATAACGCGCAAAAAGTCGCCCACCTCTCGATCCGTGCATTCGTGCGCGATCGCCGCTTGTGGCTCATGGCTGCGATCTACTTCTGCGTCGTGCTCGGTCAGTACGGGCTCACGTTCTGGCTGCCGACCATCATTCGTAAAGCCGGCGTGGCCGATCCGCTGTGGGTGGGACTCTTCACCGCGGTGCCTTACCTCTGCGCGATCGTAGCGTTGCCGTTGATCGGCGCCAGCGCGGACCGTTTCAGAGAACGCCGCTTTCACCTCGCGGTCCCAATGCTGATCGCGGCGGCCGGCTTCGCGTCGCTGCCGCTGCTCGGCAGTGTGGGCGCATCGATCGTCTGCCTGTGCGTTGCATCCGCGGGCATTCTCGCGGCGTCGTCCCAATTCTGGTCGTTGCCCACCGCGATGCTGGGCGGCGTATCCGCCGCCGCGGGGATTGCCGCGGTCAACTGCTTTGCCAATCTCGCGGGCTTCTTTTCGCCTGCGATCGTAGGCTGGCTCAACGATTTGACAGGCAAGTCCACGGCTGGCCTCGTTTTCATTTCGCTGGCCGTGACGCTCGGCGCCTTGCTGGTTTTCCTCGTGCCCCGATCCGTCAACCGCTGAGCCATCTCGTCATTTATTTCATCGGCTGATCACAGGAGAGAAGATGAGCAGTCAATCTACACCGGAGGCCGTGCCGCTCGCCGAGCGCGCCTGGCGGATCCGCAGAAATGCGCTGTTGATGGGCGAGGTCCAGGGGCAAGGCTACATCGGCCAGGCACTCGATATCGCCGATGTCCTCGCAGTCGCCTACTTCGGCGCAATGCGCTACCGCGCCGACGATCCCGATTGGGAAGGACGAGACCGCTTTCTGCTCTCCAACGGGCACTATGCGATCGCGCTCTACGCTGCGCTTTTCGAAGCCGGCATCTTGCCCGCTCATGAGCTCGAGAGCTACGGCAGCGACGACAGCCGCCTGCCGATGTCGGGAATGGCGAGCTATACGCCCGGCATGGAAATGTCGGGCGGTTCGCTCGGACAAGGCCTGACGATTGCGGTTGGACGCTGCCTCGGGCTGAAGCGCAAGGGTTCGGATGCCGTCGTCTATACGCTTTTCTCGGATGGCGAACTCGATGAAGGCGCGATCTGGGAAGGCATCATGTCCGCCGCACACTGGAAGCTCGACAACCTGATCGCGATCGTCGACGTCAACAACCAGCAGGCAGACGGCCCGTCCACGCAGATCATGGCATTCGAGCCGCTCGTCGATAAACTCGAGGCGTTCGGTTGGTATGTGCAACGAATCGACGGCAACGACATCGACGCCGTGAAGCGCGCATTCGACAACGCCCGCTCGCATGCCCAAACGCAACCGCGCATCATCGTCTGCGATACGCGTATGGGTTGCGGCGTACCGTTCCTCGAGCAACGGGAAAAGAACCATTTCATTCGCGTCGACGAGCATGAGTGGCAGCTCGCGCTCCAGGCACTCGACGCTGGGAGGCCGGTATGAACACAGTGACAGACAAGCCGCGTCTGAAAACGTCGGCGATGATCGCCTCGATCGCGGGCGAGGGACAGGTGACGCGCTCGGCGCCGTTCGGGCATGCGCTCGTCGAACTGGCGCGCGACAAGGCGAATGTGATCGGTATGACGGCCGATCTCGGCAAATACACCGATCTGCACCTCTTCGCCAAGGCGTTTCCCGAGCGCTATTACCAAATGGGGATGGCGGAACAGTTGCTGATGGGGGCGGCCGCGGGGTTCGCGCACGAAGGCGCACAGCCGTTCGTGACGACGTATGCCGTCTTCGCGACGCGCCGCGCCTACGACTTCATCCATCAGACGATCGCCGAGGACAACCTCGATGTGAAGCTGGTCTGCGCCCTGCCGGGTTTGACCACGGGCTACGGTCCGAGTCATCAGGCGGCCGAAGATCTCGCGCTCATGCGCGCGATGCCCAATATGACGGTCATCGATCCTTGCGACGCGCTGGATATCGAGCAAATGGTGCCCGCGATCGCCGCGCATAAGGGGCCTGTCTATGCGCGTCTGCTACGAGGCAACGTGCCGGCCGTGCTCGACGAATACGGTTACCGGTTCGAGCTCGGCAAGGCGAAAATGCTCCGCGACGGCAACGATGTGCTGCTGATCGCCTCCGGCATTCTGACGATGCGCTCGCTCGAGGTCGCTCGCGCACTCGAGAAGGACAACATCGGTGCCGCCGTGCTGCATGTGCCGACCATCAAGCCGCTCGACACCGAGACCATCGTGCGGGAAGCCCGGCGCAGTGGACGCATGGTTGTCGTGGCTGAGAACCATACCGTCGTCGGTGGACTTGGGGAAGCGGTGGCGGCGGAACTGATGCGAGCCGGCGTATCGTGCCCATTCCGGCAGATCGCGCTTCCGGACGCGTTCCTCGATGCCGGGGCGCTGCCGACGCTGCATGACCGCTACGGGATATCGACGAACGTCATGGTTGAACGCATCAAGGGTTGGTTGAAATGATGTAAGCCCATACCGTGTTCAGACACCGCTCTTGCTTCACGGCATTGCGGCCCGAACACGGTCCGAAAGCATCTTCATCGGTTGCTGCCGATAAACGCAGCGACCGCCCCTGTCAGCGCCATGCCAGTCAATTCCTCCGGGGACGCCAGCTGCGCGGCGACGATCTCACGATTATCGAGCCGCAGCGCGGGTAGGCGATCGAGGTGCAGTTCAAAAAAATGCACGTGGTCTATTCGCCCGTCCCACGTACCGCGGACGGTGCCCGCGGGCGACAATGCGTCCACCGAGAGGCCCAGCTCCTCCTGCATTTCGCGCCGCGCCGCCGCATCGGGCGCCTCGCCTGGGTCGAGACTGCCGCCGGGAAAGCCCCACTCGGCCCGGTACGATGGCTTCACGAGCAGGAGCGCCCTACCGACGTAGACCGCTACGAGCGCACCCTCGTGATGAGGCCGTCGAACGTGCCACCAGATACGAGCCAGCCGGAATCCGAGGCGAAGCACCACGCGCCAGACAGCATCGACGACCCGGGTCGATCGCGTTCGCTCGAGGCTCGGCATCAGGTTTCTCTTTTTTCCATTGGTCGATCACTCTCACGGGACGGCTGGCGAAGGATGAATGATATGTGGAGACGGATAACGGTTGCAATTCAAGCGTTCACACAGCCGCGACAAATGCTTCGCCGGCCGAAAGCCGATTGACGCCTTCTTGAAGCGGCTGGCCGTCTCGGCCGGCAAGCGTGGATAGCAACACGACGCCACCGTGTGCGGATACCGTGGCATCGTCGCGGCCCATATTCAACGCAATCAAGAGCCGCTCATCGTCGTGGCACCGTTCGTAAGTCAGCACGTCGCCCTGTGCAGCCACGTTCGCTATCGTGCCCCGCACAAGCGCGGCGTGGCTGCGCCGCAACTCGAGCAGGCGACGATAGAGCGACAACAGGCTCGACGCGTCGCCCTCTTGCGCTCGAACACTCGTCGTCGTGCCAACCGGCAGCCAGGGCCGCCCGGTCGTGAATCCGCCGTTCGGCAGCGAACCGTCCCACTGCATCGGCGTACGCTCCGGATCTCGCCCCTGCCCGATTCCGGGTTGCCGCAGCTCCGCCGGATCGCGAATCGCATCGGGCGGAATTTGACCGTCGGTCATGCCGATTTCATCACCGTAATACAGTGTCGGCGTGCCGCGCAGTGTCAGCAGCAACACGGCCGCCACGCGCGCCTGCTGTGCACCGATGCGCGATGCGACACGGGGATTGTCGTGGTTGCCGAGCACCCAGTTCGGCCAGGCATGTTCGGGCAACGCGCTGTTGTAATCCCGTATCGAGCGGGCGATATCACCCGCGCGCCACGCCGCGTTGAGCAACTGAAAGTTGAACGGCATATCGGCACCCTCGCCGTTCGGCCCGTAATACGTCATCAGCTGAGCAATGGGCAGATAGATTTCGCCAATCAACACCTTCTCGCCATATTCGCTGAGCGTGGCACGCATCGAGCGCACGATGTCGTGCACTTCCGGCTGATCCTCGGTGTAAGTCTGCAATTGCCGGTGATGTTCCGGCTCACCGGGCCGGTAGCCGGGGTTCGGCGGATTGTCGCGAAACTGCGCGTCCTTGATCAGCAACCAAAGTACATCGACACGGAATCCGTCCACGCCGCGATCGAGCCAGAAACGCAGCACGTCGTCCATGGCGCGGCGCACTTCCGGATTGCGCCAATTCAGATCGGGCTGCTCGCGTAAAAACGCGTGATAGTAGTACTGTCCGGTCGATTCGTCCCACTCCCACGCCGAGCCGCCCATTCTGCTCAGCCAGTTGTTTGGCGCCCCTCCGTCGGGTGCCGGATCGCGCCAAAGGTACCAGTCGCGCTTCGGATTATCGCGCGACGAGCGGCTCAGCCTGAACCAGGGATGCTGGTTGGACGTGTGATTCGGCACGAAGTCGAGCAGGACCTCGAGGCCGAGACGATGGGCGTGGTCCATCAATTGCTGGAATTCGGCAAGCGTGCCGAACATGGGGTCGATATCGCAGTAGTTGGCGACGTCGTAACCGAAATCGGCCATGGGAGACGGATAGATGGGCGAAATCCAGACAGCATCGGCCCCGAGCGCGGTGATATATCCCAGGCGCGCGGCGATGCCCGGCAGATCGCCTATGCCGTCGCCGTTGCTGTCTTGAAACGAGCGCGGATAAATCTGGTAAATGACACCACGTTGCCACCACTTCAGCTCCGACATAGCCGTTCCTCTCAACGATTCATTGTTTCGACGCCCCGCATGTTCAACGACCTCTGGTATAAAAATGCCATCATCTATTGCCTTTCGGTAGGCCGGTTCCTCGACGCCAATGGCGACGGCATCGGCGACTTCCAAGGTCTCATGCGGCGGCTCGATTACCTGCAGGGGCTGGGCGTGACGACGATCTGGCTCATGCCGTTTCAGCCTTCGCCGGGACGCGATAACGGGTACGACATCACGGACTATTACAACGTCGATCCAAAATACGGCACGCTCGGCGACTTCTCCGAATTCACGCATGCATGCGACGAGCGGGGCTTGCGCGTCATCATCGATCTGGTGGTGAACCACACGTCCGACCAGCACCCTTGGTTCCAGTCAGCACGTAGCGATCCCGGTTCGCGCTATCGCGACTGGTACGTGTGGTCCGACAGGAAGCCACCCAATGCGAAAGACGGTGTGGTGTTTCCCGGCGTACAAAAATCGACGTGGAGTTTCGACAAGCAGGCGAAGCGCTGGTATTTCCACCGCTTCTACGATTTTCAACCGGACCTGAATACGTCCAATCCCTGGGTTCATGCCGAGCTGCTGAAAATCATGGGCTTCTGGGTTCAGCTTGGCGTATCGGGCTTTCGGATGGATGCCGTCCCGTTCGTGATTGCCGCGAAGGGTGCCGCGGTGCGCGAACATATCGAGCAATACGGGATGTTGCGCGCCTTTCGAGAATTTTTGCAATGGCGCGAGGGCAACGCAATCATTCTCGCGGAGGCGAATGTCCTGCCCGATACGGATTTCCAGTATTTCGGCGATGCGGGCGAGCGCTTGCCGATGATGTTCAATTTTCAACTGAACCAGAATACGTTTTACACTCTTGCGACGGGCGACACCAAACCGCTGAAGCAGGCACTTATCGCAACCAAGCCGCGCCCCGCGAGCGCGCAATGGGGCGTATTCCTGCGCAATCACGACGAGCTCGACCTGGGCCGGCTGCCACCTGAAATGCGCGATGCGGTGTTCGCCGCATTCGGCCCGGAACCCGACATGCAGTTGTACCAGCGCGGCATTCGCCGCCGGCTCGCGCCGATGCTGTCGGGCGATAGACGCCGGCTCGAACTCGCCTACAGTCTGATGTTGACGTTGCCGGGCACACCGGTGATCCGTTACGGCGACGAGATCGGCATGGGCGACGACCTGAGCCGGCCCGAGCGCGAAAGCATGCGTACGCCGATGCAATGGTCGGTCGAGCCCCAAGGCGGCTTCACGAAACATCCTAAGCCCCCTGTCCCGGTCATTTCAGGCGGACCTTATGGTTTCGAGCGCATCAATGTGGCGCAGCAGCGCCGCGACCCCGAGTCGTTTCTGAACTGGACGGAACGGATGATCCGCATGCGCCGCGAAATGCCCGAAATCGGCTGGGGCGATTTCGAGGTGCTGCGCACATCGCAAAACGATGTGCTTGCGCTGCGTTATGACTGGCGCAACAACTCGGTCCTATGCCTGCATAACTTCAGCGCCGAGGCGTGCACCGTGAGATTTCGCTCCGGCTGCGACCGGCCCGACGACGACCGGCTGATCAACCTTCTGTCCGATGACCACAGTCAGGCGGGCGACGACGGCCGACATGCGGTCGTGCTCGAGCCGTACGGGTACCGGTGGTACCGGGTCGGCGGACTCGATTACCTGCTCAGGCGCACCGAGGTCTAGCGGCGCTCGAGTGTCGCTCGCGAGGAAAATACAAAGCAGAAATTGTTGGTTGGACCTCATGTAGCCGCTCGTTAGACTCGACTCATCTTGTCATAACGAGTCGGAACGCAGATGAACACGCATGTACTCGAATACGACGTTGTGGTGGTTGGTGGCGGCACAGCCGGCCCGATGGCTGCCGTCAAGGCGAAGGAGCGCGACCCCAGCCTGAAGGTCCTGCTGCTCGAAAAGGCCAACGTCAAACGCAGCGGCGCCATTTCGATGGGGATGGACGGCTTGAACAATGCCGTCATCCCGGGCCACGCGACACCCGAACAATATACGCGCGAGATCACGATCGCAAACGACGGCATCGTCGATCAGTCGGCCGTCTATGCGTACGCCAAGCACAGCTTCAAGACGATCGAGGAACTCGACCGTTGGGGCGTGAAATTCGAAAAGGACGGCAACGGCGATTACGCGGTCAAGAAAGTGCATCACATGGGCTCGTACGTGCTGCCGATGCCGGAAGGTCATGACATCAAGAAGATGCTGTATCGGCAGCTCAAACGCGCTCGCATCGCAATCACGAACCGCATCGTCGCGACGCGTCTTTTGACGGATGCGCATGGCAACGTCAGCGGCGTGTTGGGCTTCGATTGCCGGACGGCCGATTTCTACGTCGTTCGCGCGAAGGCCGTAATCCTGTCATGCGGCGCGGCCGGACGACTGGGCTTGCCCGCTTCCGGCTATCTGATGGGCACCTACGAGAACCCGACCAACGCGGGCGACGGCTACGCCATGGCGTATCACGCGGGCGCTGCGCTCGCGAACCTCGAATGTTTTCAGATCAATCCGCTGATCAAGGACTACAACGGTCCCGCTTGCGCATACGTGACGGGGCCGCTCGGCGGCTATACGGCGAACGGCAAGGGCGAAAGGTTCATCGAATGCGACTACTGGAGCGGACAGATGATGTGGGAGTTCTACCAGGAACTCCTAAGCGGCAATGGTCCCGTGTTTCTCAAACTCGATCATCTCGCCGAGGAAACGATTCAGACCATCGAACAGATTCTGCACACCAACGAACGCCCGAGCCGCGGGCGCTTTCACACGGGGCGCCGAACCGACTATCGGCATCAGATGGTCGAGATGCACATCTCCGAGATCGGCTTTTGCAGCGGACACAGCGCCTCGGGCGTGTATGTCAACGAACGGGCTGAAACCACGGTTGGCGGCCTTTATGCTGCGGGTGACATGGCTGCCGTGCCACACAACTACATGCTCGGCGCCTTCACGTACGGCTGGTTCGCGGGGCAGAATGCGGCGGCCTTCGTCGCGGGCCGCGAGCACGCACCGCTCGATCACCAGCAGATCGATGCCGAGCGCGCACGCGTGTTTGCACCGCTCGAACGCGAACACGGGCTTGCGCCCGCGCAAGTCGAATACAAGCTGCGCCGCATGGTCAACGATTATCTGCAGCCGCCGAAGGTCACGCGCAAGATGGAAATCGGCCTGCAACGCTTCGAGGAAATCGCTACGGACATCGCGTCGATCAAGGCCGCGCATCCACATGAACTGATGCGCGCGGCCGAAGTGCGCGCGATCCGCGATTGTGCGGAAATGGCCGCGCGCGCGTCGCTGTTTCGCACCGAAAGCCGCTGGGGACTCTATCACCATCGTGTCGACTACCCGCTGCGAGACGACGCGCATTGGTTCTGCCATACGCATCTGCGCAAGGACGCGCGGGGCCTCATGGTCAGCGAGAAGCGCGCCGTCGAGCCTTATATCGTCCCGCTCGACGAGCGGGACATCGGTTCATACCGCAACCTTCGCATCCATGCGGACGAGAAGAGCCAACGGACGCATACGTGCGCGTTGGCCGACGCCAGTGCCTGAACGGAGCAAAGTCCCATGTCGTATACCCCGCATGAAATTCTTCACCGAAGCACGGCGCCCGTCACGATCGACGAAAGCAAATGCATCGCCGATAAAGGCTGCACGGTCTGCGTCGATGTCTGCCCGCTCGATCTGCTCGCGATAGACGTCAGCAAAGGCAAGGCATATATGCAATTCGACGAATGCTGGTACTGCATGCCGTGCGAACAGGACTGCCCAACCGGCGCGGTCAAGGTCGATATTCCGTATTTATTGCGCTAGCGAGCCATGAAGAACCCACGGTCGATCGAGTTCAATGCACACGCGTTGACACTGCATTGGAACGACGAACCGGCACAACGGATCTCGGCGCATGCGCTGCGGATGCAGTGCCCATGCGCCGAATGCCGACGCCTTCGCCTACGTGGGGCGACGCCCGTCGTGCCGCGCGATATAGCCGTTCTGGAGATTCGGTCGGCCGGTTACGGCATGCAGCTCGTATTCAGCGACAATCATGCGCGGGGTATCTTTCCATGGGCCTACGTGGCCGCGCTGTCCGGCTTCGCCCTCGGTTCGATGTGACGTGGACAAGCTGTGATCACACGACGCGGCCCGGCGCCTGACTTTACTGCCAACCGGATGGAGGAGGCAGGGCATCTCCCAAAACTCTCGTACAGATTGCGTTGGGGTGCGAGTTCCTCAGCTTTTCCCAATCCCTGATGAGCGTTTCCAGGTTGAAAAGGCCACTCTCCGAATTAACAATTTCGGTCATCATCTCGGGCGTCAATACGCCGTGCGCCTGCTGCCCCGTTTCCGAGTTGTAGAAATCGGTCAGTGCCTGCAATCCCGCGGCGCCATGGTGGTTCACGATCTCAGAGATCTGATACGGTGTATGGCCCCATCCCTCGAGCGTTTCGGCATGGGTGCGCAGAGCCTGCAGCGCTTCGATGCCATGCATTTGTGCGATTACGACGAGCTTTGCGGGCCTGTACGGTAGCGGCCCGTCGTCGTTCGCACCTCTCGCCAGTTCAGCCACCAATCGCTGTTTGCGTTCGTCGGGCCAGCGCTCGAACCCATCGCTGTACGCCACTATTCCCCTAACTGCCGCCGCGCCGCAGTGTTTCGCGATCATGAACCACTGTTCACGCGTGAATGCGTCGAAATCGAGGTCGCCCGACGCCAGCACGGTTAACGTCGCGAATGCGTCGTTTGGACGCATTTTGATAATGTCGGCAATGTCATCCGTGGAAAAGCCATCCGAAAACAAGTCGGACATCATGTCGCTCACGCTTTGCCCAGGGTAGCGGAGTCCGGCTCGCTCTGATTCGAGAGTCGCGATAATCTCGCCCATCTTGACCTCGCTGGCTGACCGCGCCGCGCGATCGGTCGTTCCAAACGATGCGGTCCGAGGCCTATCAAATTCTCCCCGCGGCTGCAAGCCGTCTGTCAGCGGAGATTGCGCGCGAACGACGGGATCGATATGTCGATGCGCTTTGCCTCCACCGTCCGCGCCGCCCGGATCCGGCAAACCTCCCGAACCGGCCGGCGTGCTGTCACTGACACCCCTCATCACAAGCCCCTTCCATACAAATATGACGATGACGCGACTATAGGAAATGTCGTGACGACGATCGCAATCCTCTGCGAAGCAATCCCCTCCAATGCGCACCGATTGCTTGCCAGGAACCCGCATGTATGCCCTTAGTGCGCAAGCGATTCGCCGGTTTTATAAGCGCCGAGGTGGTCTGCGTACCGACCTTCATCCAGGCGGGGTTCCCGCCGGAGCGAGCTCCTCCGATGTCACCTGCCTCGTCGCCCACCAGCACAGAAGCGCCAACAGGCTCACTGCCGCGCCCAGCGAACACACGCCTTGCCACCCGGCATGCGCATAGGTGGTCGTCGCGCCGATCGCGCCCAAGCCGCTGCCGACCGCATAGAACAGCATGTAAAGACCGACCAGTCGGCTGTGTGCCTCGGGCCGGGCGCGGAAAATCATGCTCTGGCTCGTAACGTGAAGGGCCTGCCCACCGAGGTCGAGCAATACGATGCCAACCACCAGTGCTGCCAGTGCCGGTGGCACTGGAAGGGCCCGGCAAAAGCGTACGCAGAAGACAAATAGGTTTAGCATGGGCCCTTGTGTATTCTCGCCCTGCCGCAACCTGAGGTCATCATGCAACGAGCAGTCGAATATCGCGGATTCGAGATTCACATCGATCTGGTTTCCACATCGACGGATATGTTCGATGTCTGGTTTCGCATCAAAGCACCCATCAATCCTCCGGGTGTGGCAGCGCTCGGCGAGCGCATCAAGATCCGGGGTGGTCCGTTTTCCCGACGCTGGGCCTACCTCGTTGCGGAGATCGCAGGACAGGCCGCTATCGATGTAATCATCGGGCCCGCCGAATAGGTGAACACCGCGGGACGACTATGCCGCGGTCTTGACTGGCGCCAACGCAGCCCCGGCCACGTCATGCCCCGCAATTGCCAGCGCTAGCGGCGGATTCAGACTGTCGACCATCGAGCTCGGAATAAGGATCGTCGCACCGCGTTCCTTGGTCGTTTCATAGATAATATTCATCGCCCGCAACTGAAGTGCTCCCGGATGGTTTTCGTAGACTCGCGCCGCTTCGACGAACTTCGCGGCAATCTCGGCTTCCGCGGACCCCAGAATCACGCGCGCCTGCTTTTCGCGTTCGGCCTGCGCTTGCCGCGACATAGCATCCTGCAGCGCGACGGGAATCGCGACATCCCGGATCTCCACGGAGCGGACCGTAATGCCCCAGTCCGCGGTCTTGCTTCCGATCTCGTCACGCAAATGCGCGTCGGCTGCTCTTCGATCGGAGAGCAGCGCGGCCAGCATCGAAGAGCCGATCATTTCTCGTAACGACGTCTGCGCGACACGATCGATCGCCTGCCGGTAATCGGTGATGGCGAGCGCGGCCTTCTGTGCATCGTGGACGTGCCAAAAAATGATCGCATCGACATTGACCGGCACGGTGTCTCTGGTCAGTGCCTGCTCCGCGTTGAAGGCAGTCGTCTGGATGCGCTCGTCGATGATCGCAACGACGCTATCCAGTACCGGGATGATCATGAAAAAGCCCGCCCCCTTGACGCTTTGCAATTTCCCGACACGCAAAATGACAAACTTCTGCCAGACATTGGCAACCTTCACCGATAGCGCGATGAGGATCGCAACGACGAAAAAAGGGGGCGCCATATACAGGCTTACCCACTCGCCAATGGCCACTCCCGCCAGTGCGAACGCGGCGCTCAGAGCCAGTGTGATGGGGTTCATGGTAGTTCCTCCGTCTCGCGGGCAGCCGCCGCCGCGAGCAATCTGGTGCCTTATTGGGCGTGCGGTCGCTGGGCGCTGCGGCATGCGCAGCCAATGCGCCCAAAAATAGCGTGCACTCAAACTCAGATGGGATCGGTACGGTGCCGTACCCGGATGGGGACGGAAGCCTTCGGCTCGGCGGAAGGCAAGCGTTTTCTGCTCTTTCCACGGCAGGACGGCCATAAGATAATAGGAATCATGCGAAAGGCGGCTTTTGCCGCGTCGTAACGTCGACACACACGCGCGCCACAGTGGCTCAAGGGGTCGTCAATGCCAGATATCAAGGATCGAAACGCGAACCAACTGCTGGCGGTGCTACCCGAGGCGGAGTGGGCCCGCCTTGCCCCCCACTTGGTTGACGTCGATATGCCGCTCGGGCAGGTCATCTACGAGTCAGGCGGGCAGCTCGAACACGTCTACTTTCCAACCACGTCGATCGTTTCGCTGCTATACGTGATGGAAGATGGCGCGTCTGCCGAAATCGCGATCGTGGGCAAGGAAGGAATCGTCGGCATCGCGCTCTTCATGGGTGGGGAAACCACCCCGAGCCGCGCGATCGTTCAAAGCGCCGGCCACGCATATCGGCTCAGTGCCCGCATTCTGAAAGACGAATTCAGCCGCGGTGGGCCCGCGCAGCGCCTGTTACTTCGCTACACGCAGGCACTGATCACGCAGATGGCACAGACCGCGGTCTGCAACCGGCATCATTCGATCGATCAGCAATTGTGTCGGTGGCTGCTGCTGAGCATCGATCGCCTGTCGTCGAACGAGTTGAAGATGACACAGGAACTCATCGCCAACATGCTTGGCGTGCGCAGATCGGGGGTCACCGAAGCCGCATTGAAACTGCAGAGCGCCGGATTGATCCGCTACAGTCATGGGCACATCGAGGTGCTTGACCGGCCAGGGCTCGAGCGGCATGTCTGCGAATGCTACGCCGTGGTGAAGCGTGAATTCGATCGTCTACTGCCCGATTTGAAGGCGCTGTGATCGCAGCCATGTGCGACGATGAATCGACGGTGCTCAGAATTGCATAAAGCTTCGTCCCGAACCCAGCCATTTTCTCGCGTGCCTTATCCATTGCTTCGGCGTTTTAAATTCAGCTTGCTCAACGTCGCTCTCGATATGTTCGGGCGCCATAGGCATGCCATCGTCCGTCGCATTATCGGCGGCTTCTCTGCGTGTCCTGCTTTCCGCTAGTTCTTCCGGGTTCACTTGGTCGTCGATCATGGTCCACTCCTGCTGTGAGACAAACTGGTTCGCCAGCAAACGGCTGGGGTTATCGGCTCTCGAGTTCATGCACGGTAGCCAACGTGAAAAACGTGGAGCGCGTCATATGACGTTCTTTCGCCGCCGCATCGACTTGCTTCAGCAGACTCTCGAGCAGGCTGAATTGAACGCCGACTGCCCTCGAGGTAACCCGCGCCAAGTCGATGTCGATAAACATCCAGAGCCCTTCTCCGTCGTCCATATCGAGCGCATGCAATTCCGATGTGCTGCCGGTGGGGACAGGTATGAGTTGTTCGCTGCGGTCGTACATCAACTCGACTATTTCTTGCGCGTTGCGCTTCAGTTCGCCGAACGAATCGCCGCGCACATCGGCGCGGGGAAAATCGGGCAAACTCGCGCGAAAACCACCGTCGCCATCTCGGCGGACGTAAAGTGGATATTCCATGGCCTGCTCCCCTAGAACGGTCGACCAACGAGCATTCATTCGGTGTATCAGAGCTCGGTCGCCTGAACCTTGCCGTCTATGATGTCTTTGCCATATTGCATCGCGAGGACGATGGCGTCGTCCTCGTTGGTGGGGCTCGCTGCGCCGAATAGCGTTCGATAGCGGCCGGCCTGGACCCAGGCGGCCGCACTCGGATCAATTCTCACGACGCACGAGAACTGCCTTGGACCTTTGGCATAGGGATCGCGATGCAGCGGAAATTCCTGATGGGGGTAGGCGCTGAGCACGTACCCTTTGTATTCGACGGTCGGAATGGACATGATGACGTGCTCCTCGAGCGATGCTGACCGTCATTGGACAGGGCCTATCCGGATGCGAAAAAAGGGCGGCCAGGTACATCTGGATCACTTCACAATGCGCTCAATGCCATTGCAAAGCAAACTTATTTTGACGGCAAAAAAAGGGGGAGCCGGCGTCTTGCCGGCTCCCCACCAGGGGGCTAAAGCGCCCAACGGCCCGCTCGTGCAGGGCGTCGTTCCGTGCTTGCGCGGCAAGCCCGCGCATCGCTATGCTCTATGCGACGTCAGATACTGCGTTTCCAGGCCTGCGCACGCCGGCCGCGTGCTCGATAGCTTCCTGCATCATTCCCTGGGAGCGCATCACAAGTTGTCGGACCTGCTCCGCATACGTCTGGGCGTGCTCGAGAAATTGCTGCGGCAGGCCCCCCGCGTCAGTGGATGGCGCTCGTCCGAATGGCATCGATGACAAGACGACTTGTCCTTGCTCCATCATTGCCTTCAAGACGTCGAGATTGAGATGCGTCAGCGTCTGCAAACGCTCGAACGCTTCGTTCTGCAAGCCGAAAATTACCGGTAACGCACGCTGGCCGAAGTCAGCGGATTGCTCAATAGCAGCGATGTTCATTGTATGAATGCTCCCGAATTGACCCGGCACGTGCGTCCAAAGGATTTCGGAGGCGAGCGTCTCGCTAAAGACCAGCAGGTCGGAGCGGCCCAGCACTGTCAATGCTGCGCCGCACCAACGCCCACTCTATACCTTTCCCGGCGGATGTACAGCGGTTCTTCAGCGCTTCCATTTGCGCTATAACGCCCTGAGGTCGGGCAACAGTCGATCGAATTCGCGCTTCACCACCGCATAGCATTCGCAGACACGCTTTTCCAGGCCTGGTCGATCGAGTACCTCGATGTGACCGTAGCTATAGCGGATGAGGCCCGCGTCCTGAAGCTTCATCGCGGCTTCGGTGACGCCGGGCCTGCGCACGCCGAGCATGTTGGCGATCAGTTCCTGAGTCATCTTCAACTCGTTGGACGGCAGCCGGTCGATGCTCAGCAGGAGCCAGCGGCACAATTGCTGATCGATCGAATGATGCCGGTTGCACACCGCGGTCTGCGCCATCTGCGTGATGAGGGCTTGCGTGTACCGCAGCAGTAACCGCTGCGTAGGGCCCGCTCTATGGAATTCCTCCTTCAAGAGGCGTGCCTCGAGCCGGTAGGCCTTGCCCGCGCTCTGCACGACCGCTCGACTCGGCGTGGTTTCCCCTCCCATGAAGAGCGCAATGCCGACCACGCCTTCATTGCCGACGATCGCGATCTCGCCCGACGCCCCGTTCTCCATCACATAGAGCAGCGAGACGATTGCGGTCGACGGGAAATAGACGTGATGGAGGCGGTCGCCGGATTCGTAGACGACCTGTCCCAGCGGCATATCCACCTCCACGATATGCGGACCGATGCGTTCCCACTCGGCTTCCGGCAAAACCGAAAGCAGGTGGTTTCCAAGAGATTGATTTGCGTCTGGCACGGAAGACTCCTGGAGGTTCGACGAGTCGAGATTAACAGGACGTGACGCCGAGCGTCATTGGATGACCGCTGCGAGCGCATTCGAGAATACGACAAAGTGGTGGAACGCAAAAATGACCGCTTCCATCGGACTGTAAACGAATGCTCCAGAGCTTGCGCGCGTCTTCTCTGTACGCTGTCGTACCGCATCCGCAGCTTTCATGGCGTAGCTTCGGATTCGATTCCACGAATTCGTGAGGGGTGTCGCTGTGCGAACGCATTGCGAGCACCAGCAGTCATGTCCAAATTAATCGAACCGCATTGCGCGACGCCGGCAACGCAAGCCGAGTCACCCGAAGCGCCCGGCGTACGGGCATTGGTCCCCATCGCCGCAGGCGTAGCCATCGTCGCCGGCCTTTATTTCGCGCGCGAGGTTCTGATTCCGGTCACAGTCGCTGTTTTATTGAGCTTCCTCATCTCGCCTCTGGTCAATATGCTGGTCCGCGTCAGGCTCGGACATATTGCTTCGGTTCTCGTCGCTGTATTGCTTTCGCTCTCAGTGATCATCCTGCTTGGCGCAGTGATCGCAACCCAGTTGACCAATCTCGCTGTCGGCATTCCTCGGTATCAGGCTACGATAGAAGCGAAGATCGATGCCGCGCGCACCCTCACGTTTTCGAAATTGAACGACCTGACGGGCGCCGTTGGCGAAGCGCTTCAACACGCGACGATCGGTCACCCGCAAACCGTTCGCGAGCCCGAGTCCACCTCCGCGTTGAACGCATCGCCCTCGCCCGCCGCGCTTCCGGTCGAGGTGCGCGAGCCCGTTCCCACCGCCTTCCAGCTTATACGGCGCGTGCTGTCCCCCGTCGTCAGCCCGCTTGAAACGACTTTTATCGTGTTCGTCGTTACCGTTGTCATTTTGCTTCAGCGAGACGATTTGCGGAATCGCGCGATCCGGTTGTTCGGCTCCAGGGATCTGCATCGGACGACGACCGCCATGGACGAGGCCGCGCGCCGCCTCAGCCGGTATTTCCTCGCGCAACTCGGAGTGAATGCCGGCGTGGGCGTCGTGATCGGGACAGGCCTGTTTTTCATTGGCGTCCCCAACCCCGTACTTTGGGGCATTCTGGCCGCGCTGTTGCGCCTCGTGCCCTACGTTGGCATCTGGATATCCGCGCTCCTGGCTATCGCACTTGCCGCAGCAGTCAGTCCCGGATGGTCGATGGCGATCTGGTCGCTGGCGCTTTTTTTGACGGTCGAGCTGCTGGTCGGTCAAGCCATCGAGCCCTTGTTATATGGCCATAGCACGGGCCTTTCCCCGTTTTCGGTCGTCGTTGCCGCGATTTTCTGGAGTTGGATATGGGGGCCTGTCGGGCTCATCCTGTCCACGCCGCTGACGCTCTGCGTTCTGGTTCTGGGCCGCCACGTTGCCCGGCTCGAATTTCTCGACGTGCTGCTCGGTGATCAGCCGGCGCTGACTCCAATCGAAAATTTCTACCAGCGCGCGCTCGCGGGCGACCCGGATGAAATACTGGAGCAGGCGGAAATTCTGCTGCGCGACCGGGCGCTCTCGGCCTATTACGACGAGGTCGCACTCAAGGGATTGCAACTCGCCGCCAACGATGTTACACGCGGCGGTGTGACAACCGCACAGCTGGCGCGAATCCATGACACGACGAACGATCTCATAGAAGGTCTGGACGGCTTCGCCGATATCGATCCGGCGCCGGTGGCGGCCAACGACAGTTCGAGCGCTGTGACGCCCTCGCGCGCCGGACAAAACGTGCCGCTCGAACTGATGCCTCCCATTGTCCCAACGGACGCGCAAGCTTCAATGGCCGAGCGCGCCGACAATCCCATTGTTTGCATAGCAGGACGGGGCCCGCTCGACGCATTGGCATCGGCCATCCTCGTTCAGCTTCTGGGAAAGCACAATCGCGACTGCCGAGTGATCCCGCATGACGCGGTCTCTCGCGTGCGGATCGACAGCCTCGACCTCACTGCGAAGACGGTATGCATCTTTTATCTCGATATAGACGGCATCCCGTCACACCTCCGCTACCTGCTGCGGCGCCTGCGGCAGCGCTTGCCGGACACATCGATCGTCGTGGGCCTGTGGCCTGCGGGCGGAACCGATCAGTGGAGCAAGGACCTGCAGAGCGCCATCGGCGCCGACCACTACGCTACTTCAGTTCGGGAGATGACCGACGCATGCCTTACCTCGCCGAATACGCTCGGGGCAATGGATCCCGAGCCTGAAGATGAAAGCCGCACCATGCAGCGGATGCGACCGTCTCCGAGTTGACCGAGCGCCGGAATGACTTGGCGTGCCGGGGTCCCCTTGGCTCATGCATGCGTATTTGCGGTCTCCCTGTCCGCCGCCGTACCGACTGCGTCGCCAATCGGTGCCAACCTCACGCTAGCGGTTTCGGTTTGATTCGAATGGCATGCTCCACCACTTGCGGGCAACGAGCATCGGCAGGCATGTCGCATGAGAAACCATACAGACTCCGCACGCACTGCGCGATGCGCGAAGCGCGGCGACAAACACACCGAAGCGCCAGGCAAAACAAGGCTCATGGAGAAGCATCATGTTAGGAACCGTATTGGTCGTACTACTGGTGCTCCTGTTGATTGGGGCCGCGCCGACCTGGCCGCACAGCCGTTCATGGGGGTACATGCCCAGCGGCGTGCTCGGCGTGCTGTTGCTCATCGTCGTCGTGCTGCTGCTTGTTGGCAGGATATGAGCGGCGAACACCGAACGAAGCTCGTTCACGACTGTTTAAGGCTCTCTGCCTCGCCGGACGACGCCCTCGGCCACGACGCGACATCTATGCCGAGGGTCACGGTCACACTGTGGCGTTGACCGTCGTCCACCAATCGCACCGTTGTCTTGCCGAATTCGAGCACCGTACCGTCCACTTCCATGCTGCTCACGCCTCGGCTGACGCCGCACGGGTTCTCGACAGTGATGTCGTATCGCGCGGCGCCATGGCGGAACACGGCAGTGAAGCCAGGCCAGCCCTTCGGCACACAGGGTTCGATCGACAGCTCCTCGCCGTGCTTGCGGATGCCAAGCAGCCCCTCGATGCCGGCCCGATACATCCATCCCGCCGAACCCGTATACCACGTCCATCCGCCGCGCCCTACATGCGGCGCGACCGAATAAACGTCGGCGGCGAGGACGTACGGTTCCACCTTATAGCGCCTCCCCCCGCTTCGCGTACGCGTGCGATTGATCGGGTTGAGCAGCGCGAACAGCTCCGCAGCGCGATCGCCGTCGCCCAATTGCGCGAAGGCCAGCACCGACCATACGGCGGCATGCGTGTATTGCCCGCCATTTTCCCGAACGCCGGGCGGATAACCTTTGATATATCCCGGCTCGAGGGACGTGCGATCGAACGGCGGCGCGAACAGCAACGCCAAGCCGTCCTCACGGCGAATCAGCCGGCTATCCAGCGCTGCCATCGCGCGTTCGGCCCGCGCCGCGCCCGCCGCACCCGATAGCACGCTCCACGATTGCGCAATCGCATCGATCGCGCACTCATCGTTGCTGGCCGCCCCAAGGGGCGTGCCGTCGTCGAAGTAGCCGCGCCGGTACCATTCGCCGTCCCAACCCGCTTCCTCGAGCGCGGTGCGCAGCGCTTCGGCACGCTCGAGCCAGCGGTCCGCCCTTTCGCCATCGCCACGTGTACGCGCGATCGGTGCGAACGCCATGAGCGCAGCGTGGACGAACCAGCCGAGCCAGACACTTTCTCCCCGCCCCTCCTCGCCGACTCGATTCATGCCGTCGTTCCAATCGCCCGTGCCGATCAGCGGGAGACCGTGCGCTCCGAAGAGCCCCAGGCTTTGTTCCAGACCACGCACGCAATGCTCGTACAGCGGCGCGCTGAGCTCAGAAACAGTCGGCACGAAGTAAGCGTCATGCTCGCCGGCGGCCAGTGGTCTGCCCTCGATAAACGGCACAGCGACGTCGAGAATTGCCCGGTCCCCGGTCACGTCGACATAGTGGGCCACCGTGTAGGCAAGCCACGCCCGATCGTCCGAGATACGCGTGCGCACGCCGGCGCCGTCCTGAGGCAGCCACCAATGCTGCACGTCGCCCTCCGGAAACTGTCGCGCCGCCGCGCGCAGCAGGTGCTCGCGGGTCAGCGCCGGGCGTGCGACTGCGAGTGCCATACCGTCTTGCAACTGATCGCGAAAACCGTAAGCGCCACTCGCCTGATAAAAGCCAGCGCGCGCCCAGACGCGGCAGGCGAGCGTCTGATAGAGCAGCCAACGGTTGAGCATCAGGTCCAACGTGCGATCCGGCGTGGACACCTGAACGACTCCGAGCGTGTCGTCCCAGAACGCGGTCACGGCGGCCAGTACCGCGTCGAGATCCGCTTTGCGATAACGTGCAATCAATCGCCGTGCCGCCTCCGGCGCGTCCGTTTCGCCGAGCAGAAATACCACTTCTGCGGTCCCGGCGGGCTCCAGTTCGATCGAGCATTGCAACGCCGCGCAAGGATCGAGACCCGCCCCGACCTTCCCGGACAGCGGCAAGGCACCCGCGCCGGTGGCGAGCCCCGCAGGATCGTTCAAGGTCCCGTTGCGGCCGATGAACTCGCACCTGTCGGCGCTCCATGCGGTCTGTTCGCCGCCCAGATCGGCGAACGCGACGCGGCCGCGGTAAGCCTCGGTCCGACCATTGCAGGCGAACATCGCCCCCGTGGCCGCGTCGATCTCGCTGATGGTATGTGGCGCGGCAACGCTGCGTGATCCACCCAATGCCCATTCGGCGTAGGCCGTCACCGAAAGCCGGCGCGGACGGTTCGACAGATTGCGTAGCGTCATACGGGAGATCTTGAGCGGGTCTTCGAGCGGCACGAATTGCAGCAACTCGAGCGCGACTTCTTCAGCGGTATGCGCGAAGCGGCTATAGCCCTGGCCGTGACGCGCGATGTACGGCGCGGCACCTGGCGTGTTGTCGCGCGCGGCGCTCGCCTGGGGCCCCCAGAGCATGCCTGTTTCGTCGTCGCGAACGTAAAACGCTTCTGCTGGAGGGTCGCTGACCGGATCGTTCGACCAAGGCGTCAGTTGGTGCTCTCGACTGTTCGATGCCCACGTGTAGCCGCTACCCTCGGCCGACACCAGAAAGCCGCAACCCGGATTCGCGACGACATTGACCCACGGCATCGGCGTGCATTGACCCGGCGCGAGGACCGTCACGTATTCGCGACCATCGTTCGCAAACCCGCCGAGACCGTTGAAGTATTCAAGTCCGGCCCCCGTCTGAATGCTCGTGACCGGCGCCGGCGCAGGTACAGGCGCCGAAGGCGAGCGCCTGACGCGGGGCTGTACCGGTGGCAGACGAGGGGCCACGCTCGCCAACCGCTGCAACTGATCGAGCAAGCGGCCGTTGCGCGCTGCCAGCACCACGCGCGCGGCAACGGGAAAGAGGGCGCGCGCGTCGCTCGACATCAGGTCCGCACGCAACACGAAGATCTCGCCGCGCGCGGCGCCGCCTGAGCGCTGCCGTGGGGGTCCCGAGCGCACCAGCGTTTCGAGCGCGCCCTGCAAATCCTGCACGTACGACGACGCGCGCTCGTTGACGATGACCAGATCGACCGCGAGCCGCTTCATGCGCCAGTATTCGTGGGCGTGCACCAGCTGCCGCACCAATGCCATATGCTCGGCGTCGTCGATCCGCACCAGCAGGATGGGCAGATCGCCCGACACGCCATGCGCCCATAGCGGCGCGGCGCCCATACCACCCGCCGCGGCAACCGCCGCCATCCCGCGCACCAGTGCGGCGGAGTTCGGCCGCAGCGAAGGATCGCCATACAGCATGGCCCCCGCCATCCGTTGGAACAGGCTGGCTTCGTCCGGGCTCACCCCGTTATGGCGCAACTGGACTTGGGCCTGCGTCCAGGCGAGCATCGCCGCCCGCGCGAACGAAGCACTGTCGCGATGTTTGTCCACCAGATTCAGAAGTTGCGCGCGCGACTCGGCGACGATAGTCCAGAAGGCAACGCTCGCGGTCGCGCCCGGCTCGATGACGAGACGCCGCCGCATCGTGAACGCGGCATCGAGTACAGCGCCTGCCGAATTGCCGAGGGTCCGCTCGTCTGCGAGCCCCAGTGGTGAACGGACGTTCCGGCCTCGCCCGATAAAGCGGGCGCGATCCGTTTCGACTTCGACGCGCCCGAGAGCATCGCCTTCGACCACCGCAAGATGGGCGGCCCAGACCTCCGGTTCGCTCGGTTCGCGACGGCGCCGCGTCGCCAGAATGACACCCGGCTCAGGCAGATACTCGGTCTCGATGAACAGCTTGGAGAACGCCGGATGCGCCTCATCGCTGGCCGGCGGTGCAAGCACGATCTCAGCGTAGGACGTGAGTTCGATGGTGCGTGCGCGCGACCCGCCGTTGGCCACCGATACCCGCCGCACCTCCGCGTCGTCTTCCGCGGATACCACCACATCGAGCGAGGTGGTCAGCGCCCCGTCGCGCCGGACAAACTCCGCGCGGTCTTCCGCGAACGTCACGTCGTAGCTGTCGGGCACCACCCCCGTCGGCTGCCATGCGGCCGACCAGAGCTCACCGCTTGCCACGTCGCGCAGATACACGTAGCTGCCCCAGTCGTCGCGCGTCGCATCCTCCCGCCAGCGCGTGACGGCCAGATCGTTCCAGCGGCTGTACCCGGAGCCGGCCGCCGTAAGCATCACGGCGTAACGGCCATTCGAGAGCAGATGGGTCGCGGGCGATGGGTCATTCGCCGACAGCAGTCGCCGTGCGACAGCCGGCTCGACGTCGCGCATCGGGCCTGTGCTGCGGTTCTCGTCGACCCGCAGATGTGCGACGGCCACCCTGCCCGGCATGCGTTCCTGCAAGAGCAGCTCGGTTGCCTTGACGGCCGGTTCCGCATGGAAGAAGGTGCGGATGCGTCCGCCCAGCAGCGCATTGGCGATGGATACGATCGACATGCCCTGGTGATGCGCCATGAAAGCGCGTACCAGCGCGACCTGTTGCCCCTCGGGTACGCGCGCGGGCGTATAGTCGAGCGCTTCGTAGAAGCCGAAGCGCCCGCCCGCTCCCGCGGCGCTCAGGCGTTCGAAGTTGCGCATGGCCGCCGATGGCACGACCATCGCGGCAAGCGCGGTCGCATACGGCGCAATGACGGCATCGTGACCGAGACCGCGCTTGAGCCCGAGATCCGGGATGCCGAAGCTCGAGTATTGATACGTGAATTCGAGATCCCGTGCGTTATAGGCGGATTCGGAGATTCCCCACGGCAAGCCCAGCGTCGCGCCGTAACTGATCTGCCTGCGCACGGCCAAGCCGTTGGTTCGCGCGAGCAGGCTGCTCGCCGGCGCGCGCATCACGAGCGAAGGCATCAGGTATTCGAACATCGAACCCGACCATGAGACCAGCGCGGCGCCGCCCGCGACAGGGGTCGCGACGCGGCCCAGCCGGAACCAGTGGCGCGCGGGAATGTCGCCTTTGGCGATCGCAACGAAGCTCGCGAGCCGCGCCTCCGACGCCAGCAGATCGTAGCTGCTGGGATCGAGCCGACCCTCGCTGACCGCGTAGCCGATCGACAACAAATGGCGCGTCGGGTCCAGCAGGAAACCGAACTCCATCGCATTCGCCATCTGCAATGCGGTATCGGTCAGTGTGCGCAAGCGTGCGTGCAGTGCGGCCAAACCGTCCGGGGCGCAAGCGCTATCGCTGCGATGACTGCGAACCGCAAGTTCGAGCGCGTCGGCCCAAAACAGCACGTCGTCGAGCGGGCCGTCTCGATCGCGATGCTTTTCATCGACCAGGGCGCGCGCGATATCGGCCACCGTGGCGGCGAGCAGCGCGATTGCCGGCCACGCCGGTGCGAGCTCTGTTGGCGTGCTGCCGTCCGCTGCTGGCGCGTCCGGTCCCTCGACGACGAGCACTGCCTGCAGCGCGCCCACGGCTTGGTCGAACTCGCCATGCAAAGGGCTCCGCGTGCTCTCGCTCCGGCTCGCGCGCACGGTGTCGCACAGTAACGCCAATGTGTCGCGGATGCCTGCGAACACCACCACCCGCCCTGCGTGGGCAGCCTGTGTCGCCCACGTGCGGCAGGCATTGCCCAGCGCGATCAGATGCCCGGCAAGATTGCCGCTGTCGACCGACGACACATACTTCGGTTCGAGCGGCCGCAGATCCTGGGTGTCGTACCAGTTGTAGAAGTGTCCGCGGTAGCGCGGCAAGCGCTGCATCGTGGCGAGTGTCGCTTCGAGCCGCGTGACGGTGTCGAGCGTGCCGACCCAACCAAACTCCCGCGCGCTGACTGTGGAAAGCAGATAGAGCCCGAGGTTGGTCGGCGACGTCCGATGCGCGACGACCGGCCGTGGATCCTCCTGGAAGTTGTCCGGAGGCAGCATCTGGTCGGCGGCCGTGACGAAGGTTTCGAAATAGCGCCACGTACGTCGTGCATGGAACCGCAGTTGCCGCGCGTCTTCGGGGCACACGACAAGTTCGCCGGCCGGCCAGGGTGCCAGGCTCGTCCAGTACGCGATGGCAGGCGACGCGATCCAGGCAAACGCGAATGGAACGCCCGCCCACGCACCGTCATTACCGAAGCGCCACGCTGCCCACGCGCTCGCCGCGATGCCCAAGAGCGCGAGCACGAGGCCGCCGCGCATGCGCAGGAATGTCGCGGCAAGTGTGAGCCGATCGCGTATACCGGCTTCGGCCGCGGTCGTCCATTCAAGCAGGTGCCGGTGACTGATCAGCACGCGGAACAGCGTACGGGCGATCGCATCGATCATCGACCACGTCTGCTGCGGCAGGAAGAAGATGGACAATCCAAGCCGCGCGAGCGCGAGCCGCAGATCGTCCAGCCACACGAACAGCAGGCTGCGCGCCGTCATTTTCACGTGCGCGCGTTGCCAACGCGGCACGAGCGCGCTCAGCGGGGGTAGCAGCACCGGCAAGGCGATGGTTGCCATCACGAAGCCGGTCCAGCCGAGCGCAACCGGCAACGGCAAGCTCCAGCCTGCCAGCAGTGCGACAAATGCAGCGGGCGCCGTCAGCGTGCGGCGCAGGTTATCGAGTACCTTCCAGCGGCCCGTCGCTCCCAGCGCGCTATCTGCGCGTCGGGGCGCCATGGCCAACCACGGCAGCAGTTGCCAGTCGCCGCGCGCCCAGCGATGCTGGCGTGCTGCGCAGACGTCGTAACGGGCCGGAAACGCTTCGACGACCTCGACATCGGACGCCAGGCCGGCGCGCGCAAAAATACCTTCGAACAGATCATGACTGAGCATCGTGTTATCCGGCACGCGTCCTGCCAAGGCGGTCTCGAAGGCGTCCACATCGTAGATCCCCTTGCCCGCGTATGAGCCTTCGTCGAAGAGGTCCTGATAGACGTCCGACACCGCAGCCACATACGGATCGATGCCGCTCGGACTCGAGGACACGCGCTGGAACAGCGAGCCCTCGGCGCCCACCGGCAGCGACGGCGTCACGCGCGGCTGCAGCACGCCGTAGCCGTCGACGATGCGCCGGCTTGCATCATCGAACACCGCGCGGTTCAGCGGATGAGCCATCTTGCCGATCAGCCGGCGAACCGTGTCGCGCGGCAAGCGGGTATCCGCATCGAGCGTGATTACGTAACGCACCTGAGACGGCACGGCGGGCGGTTGCCCATCGATGCCGATGAACGAGGTATCGAGCGCGCCACGCAACAGCCGGTTCAGCTCATGCAATTTGCCCCGCTTGCGTTCCCAACCCATCCATTGCCGTTCGGCGGCATTCCAGGTGCGTCGTCGATGCAGCAGGAGGAAGCGCTCGCCATCCAGCCCGCCCGCATAGAGGCGGTTCAGTCGGGCGATGCCCGCTGCCGCGGCCGCCAGCAGCGCGTCGTCGCCATCGGCCTCGGCGGTCGGCGAATCGGTCCAGTCGGATAGCAGCGCATAGTAAAGCTCGCCTTCCGGGCTTGCGAGGTGATGAACTTCGAGCCGCTCGACCTGTTCGGCCACTGCCGCTGGTGTCGTCAGCAGCGTCGGCACGGCGATTACCGTGCGCAAGGCGGCCGGGATACCGTCGCGCAAAGCAAGGCCTGGAAGCACGATTGCGCCGACGTCACGCATGACGCCACGGTTGACGATTGCCACCGCCACATCCACCGCCGGCAGCAACCCGGCGAAGCCCAGCCAAACCAGCCAACCCGCGTGCGGGACGAGGCCGGCCAGCAGCGCCAGCACGCCCGCCAGCATCAGCGCGCAAAGCAACACGATACGGCCGATATAGCCGCCGATCCCGGCGCGGCGCGTGAAGCGATGCAGCCACACAGCAACTGGAGCGCGATAGCCGATCGCGGCCTCTAGCGAACGGCGACCGCCCGCCAGCAGGTAATAACCGGGATCGGTCGTGCGGCGCGCCGCCGTGTCGGCAGCCTGCGGGCCGTTGTTCCGTGCCGTGGCATGCTCCGCATTGGCTTGTTGTGCCGCCTGCTCTGCGGCCGCAACGGCACGGCGCGCGATATCGGTCTCGCTGCCCCCCGAGCCGCGTGCCAGCGCCTCGATGGCGCCGCGATATAAATTACGCGTCGCGAAATCCATCTCGACGAAACCGGGATGCGTCCGCAAGATTTCGTCGACTGGGCTGACACGCTCGAACATTTGCGTCCAGTCGGCGTCGGAAATCGAGCGCATGCTCGTAATCACATTGCGCACCGTCAGACTGGCCGCGCCCTGCCGCTGATGCACAGCAGCCACGATCCCCTCCGCCGTGGTGTGCTGGGTCAGGAGTCGCTCGCGAAGCCAGGCAACCGCGGGCGTCACCTCAGGGTCCTGGTCGTGCAGCCGTTGCAACAACTGCACCGCAAAAGTGTCGCGTAAGGCCGAGGATTCGTAGCGCGCGACGAATGCGGCAACCGGCTCCGGCGGTTGCCCACGCGCGCCGAGAAGGCGGTCGGCCATCGCGTCGGCTTCCAATCGACCTGATCGCTCGTCGGTGATCTGGTCCGCGAGGCGCCGCAGATTCTCTATCAGCACGATGCGCAGCGTGATCGCGACCGCCCAGAGTTCGCCGATCGTCAGCGGCTGCACCGTTTGGTAGGCCAGCACGAACCGGCACAGCAGATCGGGGTCGAAGCGGCTGTCGGTATGGGCGACGAAGGCCCAGGCGAGACCGAATACTCGAGGATAGCCGGCGAACGGGCCGCCGTTCAGCTTGGGCAGTTGCCGATAGTAGCTGGGCGGCAGGTCGTCGCGAATTTGCCGAACCTGCTCTTCGACCATGTAGTAGTTGTCGAGCAGCCACTCTGCTGCCGGCGTGATCGCTTCATCGTGCGCGGCGGCGGCCACGGTCGCTTCGTAGGCGTGCAACAGCTGGTCCGCGTTATCCTTGAGTCGCGTTGCAAGCGACGGCCCGGCAAACGATCTCTTCGAGATTTGCTGTGCTTCCGCAAGACTGCGAGCATGCTGCGCCAGCCGTTCTTCGCCGAAGAGCTCTTCGCGAACCGGCTCCGTGCTGTTCCATGGCGACGACGATCCGCGACGTCGGCCCATCGCGTAACCTCGTCCACGTCCAGTTGTGTATTTCATCGCGATCGGTCCCATGCAATGCGCTCGCTTTTGCGCTTCACTGCACGGCGCCGTCACGCTCGGCCGTCTGTGTCTCCAACATGTCGTCGATCCATGCCTGAGCCTCGTCGACGATGCGAGTCAGGTGAACCTCATCGCGAAAGCTCTCCGCATAGATCTTGTACATGTCTTCCGTTCCTGACGGACGCACGGCAAACCATCCGTTCTTCGTGATGACCTTGATGCCGCCAATGGCGGCGTAATTGCCTGGCGCGCGATCGAGCACCTGCTCGATCTTTTCGCCGGCCAGTTCGGTATGGGTAAAGTGAGCAGGCGAAAGCCGCGCCAGCTGTGCACGCTGCTGCGCTGTCGCCACGGCTTGCACGCGACGTTCGGTCGGCTCGCCCAATCTCTGGGTCAGATCACGGTAAATCTCGGCGGGATCGCGGCCTGTTCGAGTCGTTATTTCGGCTGCGAGCAACGCGGGCACGATCCCATCCTTGTCCGTCGTCCACGTCGTGCCGTCCAGCCTCAGACAGCTCGCGCCTGCGCTCTCTTCTCCGGCAAAGCCGAGCGAACCGTCAAGCAAGCCGCCGACAAACCATTTGAATCCCACGGGCACTTCGTAAAGCCCACGGCCGAGCTTCGCGCTCACGCGATCGATCATCTGGCTGCTGACGATGGTCTTGCCCACCGCGGCGTCAGCGGGCCACTTCGGACGATGCAAGTACAGGTAATCGACGAGGACCGTGAGATAGTGATTCGGCGGCAGCAGCCCCGCGTTGCGCGTGACGACACCATGCCGGTCGTGGTCGGTGTCGCACGCAAACGCCACATCGAAGCGGTCCTTCTGGTCGAGCAGCGTTTGCATCGCATAGGGCGACGACGGGTCCATGCGAATCCGCCCGTCCCAATCGAGGCTCACGAAGCGGAACGTCTGATCGACCTCGTCATTGACCGAAATCAGATTCAAGCCGTAGCGTGCTGCAATCGGCCCCCAGTAGTGCACGCCGGCACCGCCGAGCGGATCCACTCCCAGGCGGATCGGCGCGCCGCGCACCACATCCATATCGATGACATTGACGAGGTCGCCGACGTATGCGTTGAGAAAGTCATGCCGGTGCGTCGTCGTGGCGCGCAGCGCCTTCGACAGCGGTACGCGCAGCACGCCGTCGAGCTTGGCTTCGAGCAAGGTGTTCGCCGCTGCCTCGACCCAGCGGGTGACGGTCTCGTCCGCCGGTCCGCCGTTCGGCGGGTTGTATTTGAGCCCGCCGCTTTCCGGCGGGTTGTGCGAAGGCGTCATCACGATGCCATCCGCCAGGCCCGCAGCGCGGCCGCGGTTGTAAGCCAGGATCGCGTGTGACACGGCCGGCGCGGGTGTGTATTCGCCGATCTGCGCAATCATGACTTCGACGCCGTTGGCGGCCAGTACCTCGAGCGCGCTCGCGCCAGCAGGTTCCGAGAGCGCATGGGTATCGATTCCGAGAAATAGCGGGCCGTCGATGCTCTGGTGCTTTCGATAACGGCAAATGGCCTGGGTAATGGCGAGTACATGCCACTCGTTGAAGCTACGCTCGAACGCCGAGCCGCGATGCCCGGACGTGCCGAATGCGATCCGTTGCTCGGGAATCGAGGGGTCCGGTACATCGGTGTAGTACGCCGTGACCAGCCGCGCAACGTTGACCAGCATCGCGTGCGACGCGAGCTTGCCGGCGAGAGGATTGATGTTCATTGCCGCCTCCATTTCCAGTCGAAACGCGAGGCGGCTCGGCCTGCGAACGGCAATCATCCGGAATCACGATGTGTCGCGATCACTTACCCAATCGCTTATGCGGATGTCGTTATCTTCGCCGCGGGCCGGCTGCCGTGCATCACGTGTCTTTCTTCGGGGTGGGCTGGGGCCGATACCGCCACTTGGTGGCTGCAGAGTCGATATGAGTGTCATCCTGCTTGCGCTTGTCCTCCCGTGCTTGGTCGGCCAAGCCGTATTCCACTCGTCGGTCCCGCGGAGGTTGATTTACATCGCGTTGGTATCGCATAGCGCCTCTTGTCGATCGCTTGCATCAGGTTGGATATCTTCCAGCCATCATCCGATCAACCTGGCCGCAGGTCTGTACGCTAAAGGACTGTTTCGCGGGCCGCGCGCCCCCTGCCCTCGAGATCGACTCGGCGCACACTGAAACGCTCTAATTCGACTTCTTTACCGTCCCAGCGGACAATTTGCGCCTGCTCTCCCTTGTATTCCGGGGAACGGCCGGTTGTCCGGCTTCAGAGGCAGGCCGGTCACGCGAAGGTGCGCTTGCTGCCTGAGCTTCGCCCAACGACGCAAGAATCTCGTCACGGCAAACCGCCAGGATTTCATCGGCCAGCGGCGAGTCGTCCGGACATGCGCGCGACAGGACAATGGCGCCCACCGCCTGCGCGAGTATGCCGAGGCATCGCGCTCGCGCGCGCCCCCGGTCGGCGCCGTCCGACGCAGCGCCCTCCGGAACGAGCTGAGCCAGTTGGGTCTCGATGCCTGCCGCAAACGCGGCTCGAACGGTCTCCGGCTGGCGCGCGGCGTCACCGCTCAGCGCGGCCATCGTGCAACCGGTGGCGCGCCCATCGCGATGCTCGCGGGAAAGGTAATACCGCACGAACTCCGGTGCCTCCACGCCCGCACTGAGCGCCGCTGACTGCGCCAAGCCGCACGCCGCCGATTCCGCCATCAAGTCGGACTTCGAGCGAAACTGTTTGTAAAAGCCGCCATGGGTGAAGCCGGCGGCGGCCATCAGATCCGCAACGCCAACGCCATCGTAGCCGCGCTCCCGAAACAGCCGGGACGCTGTCTCGACCACGTGCTCCCGGTTGGCCTGTGCCTGTGCCTTCGTGACCTTCATTTCCTGACCACGGTCGGTTCATGTCTGCGAAGGCTCCATCATACATTGATGTCGGTCATAATCAAAACGTTGACAATTTAGATTATGACCATCATCATTGAATCCATGCCTGACCGATAAGGCTTCCGTCCCCGTCCGCGCCACCCTTGCAAAGGAAATGACTCATGACCACGCTTCCGACCGTTCTCGTCACCGGTGCCTCGTCCGGCATCGGTGCCACCTACGCCGCGCGCTTCGCGGCCCGAGGCCATGACCTTGTGCTGGTTGCTCGCGACAAGGCGCGCCTCGATGCGTTGGCCGCGCGCCTGCGTGAAGAAAACGGCGTGGCCGTCGAGGTGCGGCAGGCCGACCTGACCCAACCCGCGGATCTGGACGCAGTCGAGGCTCGCCTGCGCGACGACGCTCGGATAGGCATCCTGATCAACAATGCCGGGATAGCTCAATCGGGCAGCTTCGTACAGCAAACCGCCGACAGCATCGAGCGTCTGATCGCGCTCAACACGACGGCGCTGACGCGGCTCGCCGCCGCGGTCGCTCCACGCTTTGCGCACGCGGGTACCGGCACGATCGTCAACATTGGCTCCGTGGTGGGTTTCGCGCCCGAGTTCGGCATGTCGATTTATGGCGCCACCAAGGCCTTTGTGCTGTTTCTCTCGCAGGGATTGAACCTCGAGTTGTCGCCGAGCGGCATTTATGTGCAGGCGGTGCTGCCGGCGGCGACCCGCACCGAAATCTGGGGGCGCGCCGGCATCGACGTCGATACGCTGAACGAAGTAATGGAGGTCGACGAACTGGTCGATGCGGCATTGGTCGGCTTCGATCGCCGCGAACTCGTCACCATCCCACCGCTGCACGTGGCCGCGCGCTGGGACGCATTGGATGGCGCCCGTCAAGGGCTTTTGTCGGACGTTCGACAAGCGCACGCGGCCGATCGCTACCGGCCGCACGTCTGATCGCTGCTGATGGCCCGCTGCGCTGCCAACACCCGACATTGGAATTAGAACGACATGAAGGCACTCACATTCAAGCGCTACGGCAAGTCGCCCGAGATAGGGTTAGCCGATGTTCCGCGTCCCACGCCAAAGCCCGATGAGCTGCTAGTCGAAGTGCACGCGGCGGGGTTGAACCCGATCGACAACATGATTCCGGCGGGAACGTTCAAACCCATTCTCAAGTTCGAATTGCCGGCGACACTGGGCAGCGATATTGCCGGCGTCGTAGTTGAAGTCGGCACCCGCGTGACACGTTTCAAGCCGGGCGATGCCGTGTTTGCCAGCGTCTTCGATCTTGGCAGGGGCTCGATCGCCGAGTTCGCGGCGGTGCCGGAAAGTGTCGCCGCACCAATGCCGGCCAAGCTCGATTTCGTGCAGGCGGCTTCCATTCCGATGGTCGGCCTCACCTCGTGGCAAGCGCTGAAGGAGCGCGCCGGCGTTCGTGCGGATCAGAAGGTGTTCATCCCGGCGGGCTCCGGCGGTATTGGCACATTTGCGATCCAACTGGCGAAGTATTTTGGCGCGAAGGTGGCAACGACCACGAGCACGGGCAATGTCGAATTGGTCGCGGCATTGGGTGCAAACGAGGTGATCGACTATAACAAACAGGACTTCGACAAAGTGCTCCACGGCTATGATGTCGTGCTCGGCACGCTGCGAGGCGACGCGATCGAGAAAGCTGTCGGTATCCTCAAACCGGGGAGCAAGATCGTGTCGCTCATTGGCCCGCTGGACGCTGCATTCGCACGGGCACGGCGTCTGAATTTCGTTTTGCAGTTCGTGTTCGCCTTGATGAGCCGGAAGATCATGCGCCTCGCAAGAAGGCAGAACATCGGTTACTCGTTTCTCTTCGTGCGCCCGGACGGTGCCCAGCTCGCCGAAATTGGCGGGCTACTCGAATCGGATCGCATTCGTCCCGTCATCGACAAGGTCTTTCCGTTCGAGCAGGCGAAGGAAGCGCTCGAATACCTGGCCCAGGGACACGCCAAGGGCAAGGTCGTCGTGAGAGTTAGGTGAGCCGGCAAACGGGAGGCTGTGCGAAAGCTGCGCCTGCGATGAACAGGCAGTGCAGGCCGTTCGACGAAGCACTCGAACCGGGATTTGCTTCGCGCCCGGTGACGTCTTCCTCCCGGGTGGTTCATTCCGGGGGCGACGACACGCATTCGGCTGTGCTCGAAGTCATTTGGCTCGCCTCAGCACGACCTCACCCGACCCTCCCCCGGAGGCTGCAGGCGTGGTCCACCTGAGGTCGTCTCCCGAGAGGACAAACGGCCTGCGCTGTTCGACGCCGTTCCAGTTTGGAAATGTGCTTGTATCTATGCGAAAGGTGATGGTTTTGTCTGCTTCGTTTACGACGTACGTACCAAAGTGTGCGATCGAACCTTGCCCCACGGCGCGATATTCCTCTGCACTGCCTTTCATTCGATCGTTGGACACATATTTGGGTAAGTCGCTGCGCGAATTCACCAGCGCGTAGTGCCCATGACCGTCAAAAATCACAAGACCGTGCGGATTGGATCCGTACATGGGTGTGCGGCTTCCATCCGGGCGAACGGTGTCGACCGAGACATACGTCCATGCGCCGGCCAGTTGCTGGTCCAGTGACTGGTCCGCCGGCTGTTGGCTCAACGCAACGCCCGATTGCATCGTGAGACCCAGAAGCACTAATCGCGAAGCATTGGTGACGATGTGGATGCGATTCACGGCCCTCTCCTCTCGCAAAGTGACCCATAACGACAAATATAGAACGCAAACAAGGAAAGGCGGAGGCAATCGCCGCCGCCCTTCATGTTCGGCATGCGTGCAAGCATGCCCACGTGATGATCGCGCACCCACGATAAGCACCGGTCAATGGCCGCTATTCGTTTGTCGATCTACGGCAGGCCGATCGCTCAACGGCCTAGGCTTACTGCATAAACCCTGCGTGACGCAGCGCCTCCTCAGCGGCCTCATGATCTTGAGCCGATGTTCCGCCAGAAATACCGATGCCACCCACCAAGCGCCCTTCGTGGAAGATCGGTACGCCACCGCCGACCGCCATCAGCCGCGGATGGTGCGCCAGCGGGGCAACGGAAGGTTCGGCCATGTACTGATTCCATTGGTGCGTGGCCATGCCGAATGACGCGGCGGTCCATGCCTTGTCGATGGCGACGTCGACAGTCAGGAATGGCGCCGTATCCGCGCGCTCGAAAGCGCGCAGGTGACCGCCTGCATCGGTGATTGCGATCGTCGCGGCGAATCCTCGCGCGGCGCACGCGCGGCGCGCTTCGGCAATCAATGCTTGTGCGGCGTCCAGGCTGATTGCCGCCGTGTTGATGATTTGGGATGTCATGATGATGTCCGTCCGCTGTCAAATGGGGTTCACTGGTTCGCAACGACGACCTTGCCGATCATGTTGCCTGCCTCGACCAGCGCATGCGCTTCGATCAGACTTGCGGCGTTGATGCCGTCGATGCGTCGGGTCAGGGTGTGCTTGAGGCGGCCCTGCTCGACCAGCTGCGCCGCGCGACGCAGCAAGGCGTGCTGCCGTGCGAGGGTGTCCGTGGTGAACATTGCGCGCGTGAACATGAGCTCCCAGTGAATCGAGATGGATTTCCCCTTGAACGGGCCGATGTCCAGGCCCACCGGGTCGTCGATGAGCGCGAACTGGCCCTCCGGGCGCAGCACCGCGGCGATTTGAGGCACATAGGCGGCGCTGTTGTTCAACCCCGCAACGTGGGTGACGTGCTCGATGCCGAGCGCGGCCAACTGGGGCGCCCAAGCCTGATTGTGGTCGAGGACGTGATGCGCGCCATGGGCCAGCACCCACTCGCGGGTTTCCGGCCGCGAGGCCGTGCCGATGACGGTCATGCCAGTCAACTCGCGCGCCAGTTGGGTCAGAATCGAGCCGACGCCGCCCGCCGCGCCAATGACCAGCAACACGTTGTTGTCGGTCGGGTCCGCTGTCTGAACACGCAGGCGGTCGAACAGCAGCTCCCACGCAGTGATGGTCGTCAGCGGCAACGACGCGGCCTCTGCGAAGTCGAGGGATGCCGGCATGGGGCCGACGATGCGTTCGTCCACGGCGTGCAGTTCGCTGTTGCTGCCGGGCCGCGTGATGTCACCGGCGTACCAGACGCGGTCGCCCGGCTTGAAGTGCGTCGCCAGCCGTCCGGTTGCGCGGACGATGCCCGCCGCGTCCCAGCCGGCGATGCGCGCATCGCCCTCCGGAATATCTCCGCCGCGACGGATTTTGGTATCGACCGGGTTCACCGACACCGCTTTCACTTCCACCAACAGATCATGGTCGCGCAACTCCGGCGTCGGCAGCTCGATGTCCTGCAGCGCCTCAGGGTGGCTGATGGGATGATTCTGATTGAAACCGATGGCTTTCATTGACGTGTCCTCCAAGAGTGAGTGAGAGCATGTTATCTTTCGTCGAAATACGGATAAATGCCCTCGGAGCCCAAACACTTTCGGCATTTCAATGAAAATGATTCGACTCGATGACGTTCAGATCTTCGTGCACACGGTCGACTACGGCAGCTTCTCGGAGGCGGCGCGCCAGCTGAATATCGCGCCCGCACAGGCGAGTGCGTCAGTGCAGCGGCTCGAAAAGGCGCTGGACACGCGCCTGTTCACCCGCTCGACGCGCAGCATGCAGCTATCAGAAGCTGGAGAGCGTTATCTACCGCACGCGCGGGTCATGATTGGTGCGCTGGCGCAAGGCGAGCAGGCCCTGGCAAACGGCCGGGAGGCGCTGTCCGGCCCGCTGCGGCTGTCCGCTCCGTCTGACTTTGGTCGAAACCTGCTGTTGCCCTGGCTGGATGACTTTCAGCACTTGCACCCCGGTTTATCGCTGCACGTGAGAATGAGCGATCGCGCGGCCGACCTCGTCCGCCAGCCGCTGGATGCCGTCGTACGCTACGGAGCGCTGCCTGATTCGTCTCTCGTGGCCATGAAGCTGGTCGACGACAACCGACGTGCAGTGTGCGCCGCGCCCTCGTACCTCGAACGGCATGGCGCGCCGTCAAAGGTCGAGGATTTACGGCGACACAACTGCCTGCGGTACGTCTGGAGTGAACAGGTTCATGAACGCTGGCGCTTTACGCCGCCGGGCGGTGAGCGCACCGTGGCGGTCACTGGCAATCGCATCAGCGATGACGCCGACGCCGTTCGCCGATGGGCCGTCGCGGGGGAAGGCATTGTCTACAAGTCGCGACTGGACTTGATCGACGATTTAAAGGCAGGTCGACTGGTGGAGTTGTTTCCCTCGGAGTATTGCGAGCCTGCGCCGCTGCACCTGATCTGTGCCCACCGAGCGCAACTGTCGCCGGCGATTAGCCAGTTGCACGCCTTCTTGCGCGAGCGCTGCGCTGCACTGCTTGCCAGCCATCCTTCGGATGGCTCGCGGGCTGCGTGAAGCTTGCAAATTCCTGACAATCGGGCTTTAATGAGACTGTCATGCATCCTGCGTCGCTCATCGAGCGGCCTGCTTGAGGTCCATCTACGTGCATTTCGTCCCGAATCCTCCTGTCCTTGCGTGTTTCCGTTTGCCAAGCCTGGTCGGAAAGGACACCCGTAGGCTTCCAGACTCGGGGACTGCCCAACGCACACGGAGCCGCGTGATTCCCGCGGACAAGTCAGCACTTCCCTTCGCCCGGCTCTTCGCATAACAGCGACGAGCCGGGCCCTTCACCGCATTTGACGGCCCACGACGACATGTTGCCGCGCCTGTCCTGACAGCAGGCGAGGCAAACACGCGTAATGAGTGCGCGCGCTCGTGTGTCGGTTCCAACAGGATCCCCGTTGCGCTGCTGATGCGCGGCACCTGCCGCGCCTGAAAAGCGGCGGGGCTGACTACGTGTTAAGGAAACGGGAAGACCATGACAATGCCAACGAAACATCAATTTAGGGCCGTTCAAATCCGGAAGGCACGCACCATCGAGGCCGCGGATCGGCCCGCAACTATGCCGATGCCTGTCTCGCAGGCACTAAGCGTCGATCGATCGAGTTACGGCTCGAAATACAAGGGCTACGCTCTGACAGCCTGTGCGAAGCCCACGCATCGCGATCTATATGCGGCCGACGTCGCGATCGACCGGCCGGGCTGCTCAACGCGCCACTTCCTCGCCCTGGACTATTTCTACACCGCGGCAGAGGCCCTGCGTTATGCGACACGGTGGGGGAAATTATGGATCGATCACCGACTGCAAAAAGTCGCGGTAAGTGCCAAGAGCATCGACACCGTGGAACGGAACGCTTGACGCAACTCGCGCAACTCGGGAGGTCTCAGTCATGCAAATGCATACCGCAATGCCGGTCACGCGGACACTGCGCTTTATTGTGCGGGATGCGGTCGATCAAAGGGCTGCACTGCTTTACTGGCTCGGCGCTGCCGAACCTTCAACGAACGCGAGCTTTGCTGAAGTCACTCAGCGCTTCGCGCCGCTGATGCAAGTCGTCTTTGCTCAGGAGCGTCCTGGCGCATTCGTCAACAGGGACGCCGTCCGCGAAGCGCATCGTTCGGGCACGGCCACACGACTCGTCTTTCTCGATGAGTCCTGGCTGGACATCTGGGACGACAGCCATTGCGCGGACATCTGCAACCTGTTTTCTTGCCGGAGGCAATCATGCTGCTCTCGCAAATTCAATCTTCCATGGATGTAAATGCACACGCGGAGATGGAGCGCATCGTGTCCGAAAGCGACTTGGCGCAACTCAAGGCGTACGTTCATTTGCCGACGGTGACATCGCACCAGCGAGCGATGGTGGAAACGCTTGAAACGACCGCCGTGCTCGTTGACTCGGAGCAGATACCGCCTGACGTCGTCACGATGAACACGACCATTGAGTGCATGGTCCTCGGCAGCGCCAACACATATCATTGGACGCTGGTATATCCCGATCGGGCGGATTACATGATGGGGCGCCTGTCCGTCCTGTCGCCGGCCGGCATTTCGCTTTTTGGTGCGCGATGTGGTCAGACCGTGATATGCCGACCACCGAGCGGTGTGCATATCCGTTACGTGATCAAAGCGATACTTCAGCAGCCGGAGAGTCGCCATCTTGCGCAGTGACACCGTGGGCTACCACCTTGCTCGTGAGGTGGTAGCCCGCGCAGTTGCAATCGTCATCGAGAAGACTGGGTAGCCTCCCTTCGAATCCGTCTCGCGCAGCTCGACGCCGCAAGCTCGGCCTCGGGCAGATGCATACCTTCCTGCGCGAGCGCCGCTTGCATTGCTTGCCAGCCACCCCACTGCGGGTTCCCGATCTGCATAACGGAGATCGCCCGTAACGGTCTCGATATAATCGACGTGTCATTCAAAAAGGACATCATATGAAATCACTGATCGCCTTACTCGCCGCATCGACCATTGCATCGACCGCGTTCGCCGCCAATGCGACAGAGAAGTTGCCATCGGGCGTCGTAGTGGAGCACATCAAGCAAGGCACCGGTCCGCAACCCACCGCTAACGACGTGGTGCGCGTCAACTACCGTGGCACTCTGGCCAACGGCACGGTATTCGACAGCTCCGACAAGCATGGCGGCCCCGCGACTTTTCCTCTTGGTCAAGTCATTCCGTGCTGGACACAAGGGTTGCAAAAGATGAAGGTCGGTGGCAAGGCAAAGCTGACCTGTCCGGCGGCGACCGCTTATGGAGATCGTGGTGTCGGACCGATTCCGCCGAACAGCGACCTCACGTTCGAAGTCGAATTAATCGGCATCGGGCAATAGTAAGGGAGCGTCCTCGAGCGCACGGGGGCAACCGGCGGACGGCATATTCGTCGGTTGAACGGCGCCTTCCCCCCGACATCGATAGCAGCCATCCTGATGAACCGCCCTGCAGTGCGTGAATCAATCCTTCGCCCACGCAGCGGCCATGGCAACCGCAAAATCGCGATAAGACCTAGGCGGGCGTCCCAGTAGGGTCGACAAGCGCCCGAGCTCTACCGTCGAAGCCACTGCACCGTCTTGCTGGTATCGCTGCATCATCAAGCGCATGTCATACGCCAGCCATGCCGGCGCGACTGACTTCAAACGCTGCTCGAGAAGATCGAGATCGTCGCCGCCATAGCGAACCTGGCGTCCGAGTGCATCCGCCCAGATACGGACAATGGATTCCGCCGTCAGCGCGTCCGGGCCGACCAGTTCGTACGTTTCTCGCGGTAGCGGGTTGGCAGCGAGCTCGCGCCGCAGCAACTCTTTGGCTGCTGCCTCTCCGATATCGCGAACGTCCACCATGGAAATGCCCTTCTCGCCAATCGGCATCCCGTAGATGCCGTGCTCCAGCAACGCATCTTTCTGCCGCACATCGTTCTGAATGAAGTACGCGGGACGAAGCACAGTCGCCGGCATGTCGCACTGCTCGATCATGCGCTCGACTGCGTGCTTGCCCGTGAAGTGTGGCACGTCGACATACTCTGCGCCCTTGAATACGGACAGATACACCACGCCATTCACATGCGACTCTCGCGCGATGCTCAAGGCCTGCAGCGCCTGAGTCAGTTCGTCTGCGGCGTTTGGCGCCAGCAGGAACAACGTGCTGATGCCCTTCATGGCTTGCCGTACCGAATCGACATCGGACAAGTCGCCTTTGATTGCCCTGATGCCGTCAGCAAATTGGGCTTTGTCGGGCGAACGCGTCAGGGCATGCACCTGAACTCCACGGCCTTGCAGGTGTTCAAGAACTTGCTTACCCACTGTGCCCGTACTTCCAGTAACAAGAATTGTCATGACTGTCTCTCTAATGAAAGGCCCAAAGCGGCCCGGTGAAGATAGATTATTCGTTCCGAATTTGATCCGATAGATATATAATCGAAACACCTCGTCTCAAAAATAGAACTTTCATGAATTTAATGGCGCTTGCTGATTTCAATGCGGTCGCCATTCACGGCGGCTTCGGCCCAGCTGGCCGCGCGCTGGACCGGCCCAAGGCCACGCTATCGCGGCATGTAGCCGAGTTGGAAGACGAACTCGGAGTGAGGTTGATTGAGCGCGGATCGAGACGAATGCGCCTGACGGAAGATGGCATCGCACTCCACGAGCGCACTCGAGGCCTTCTGGCAGAGCTTGAGGAGGCGGGCGACGCGGTGGCCTCGCGTGCGCCCGTCGCCCGTGGACGGCTGCGCATCAGTGCTCCCATCGTTTTCGCGCATGTCGTGCTGTGCAGGATCGCTGCGCGCTTCGCGTTGGCCTACCCGCAGGTCGAGGTCGAGATTGTCGCGGAAGATCGTGTCGTGGATCCGGTGGAAGACGGCTATGACCTGGTGATTCGTGTCAATCCGCCGCGAGACGAGCTACTCGTGGGAAGGCGCATTCTTGACGATGAGCGATGGCTTGTGGCAACGCCGGCCCTATCGGTTCCTGCGATGCGCAAACAGGATGTGAGCCCGTTTCCGGTCCCGGCGGTCTTGTCGGTGGCTACGCCATCCGGTGCGATCTGGAGCGTACGGACGAAATCCAAAGGTACAAAGACATTTGAGCCGATGCCGGTCCTCCGGCTATCGTCGCTACTGATGGTGCGCGAGGCCGTTCTCGCCGGCGTGGGATCGGCGATGTTGCCGAGACTGCTAGTCGAAGAAGATGTGATGGCCGGACGACTTGTCTGCTGGGGTAAGGAAGAGGGTTCTCCGGTGGAGATATGGGCGCTTTACCATTCTCGCCGGCTGCTGAGCCTCAAGGTCAGAGCATTCCTGGATGCGCTTCAGGATTTACCCGCGCGAGCGTGAGAAAACGTGGCGGTGTGCGACGGTAGAGGGCGGCTTTCAAGGCACAACGGACCTTCGCTTAATCTCATCGAAAGAAGAGAGCTCGGCCATTGCCGACATCGACGTGACGGCGTCGATGAGGTGGATATAGGTCATCTTTTTCAGCTATTGCGCAGCCGACTTGAAATGAGAGCATCTCTCGTTTCCCTGTGCCTCGAACTCGAGCGCTACCTTCGCAAGGTCTGCCAGAAGCTTTTCATGGGTGCGCCAAAAAATATCCGGCGCTTCCTTCGCCAACTCGATCCAGAGTGGCCCTTGCATCGTCTCTTCAGTCCAGAGGTGACAACCGCAGGATGTCGGCGTAATGATCCACGCGTGATAAGCCGTGGAGTCTGTCGAAGTCTTCGGACCGCCGCCCCAGGCTATGCGCGAGATGGGATCGAACTCCTGTACCGATGCAGCGACGTCCTGGCCGGCAAGATTCGTTTCGAAACGCGTGCCGGCTCGCAATAGTTCGTGTCCGTCCAGCAGTTCGACGTCCTTGACGCCAGGATAGAAACGAGACCACGCCTTGGGATCAACGAGAAGAGACCAGATGGTTTCGGGCGAAACGGCAACCTCGAGCTCATTCGTGAAATGGATGGGCGAGCGGCTTGGCGTCATGTCCGCTGGCCAACGGATCACTTCGAACAGATTGTTTTTCATGATTGGGGTTCAGGTTTGATTTGAAGTTTCCCGGGCATCGGTTCAGATGATCGCGCGGATGACACCGCCATCGACGCGCAATGCAGCGCCCGTGGTGCCGGAGGCCTGCTCGGAACAGACATACACCACCATGTTGGCGACTTCTTCGGTCGATGTGAACCGGTTGAGCAGCGTGGTCGGTCGCATCGTTTTCAGGAAGTTCTGCTCCGCGTCATCCTGCGTGATGCCCTGCTCCAGAGCGGTAGCTTTCATCCAGTTGCCGAGAATTTCCGAGCGGGTCGGCCCCGGCAGCACTGCGTTGACCGTCACCCCACTGCCGCTCACCAATTCTGCAAGTCCCCTCGATACCGCGAGTTGCGCCGTCTTGGTCATGCCGTAGTCGATCATCTCTTTGGGGATCATGATCGCGGATTCGCTGCTGATGAACACGACCCGTCCCCAGCCGCGCTGGACCATGCCCGGCAGATAATGCCGTGCAGCGCGCACTCCGCTCATCACATTGAGCTGGAAGAGGTCAAGCCATTCGCTATCGCGCTGCTTGAAGAAATCATTCGGATGAGCCGTGCCGAGGTTATTCACGAGAATGTCGGCGTCCGCCGCTTGCGCGACAAGCGCGGCCGATCCTTCCGAGGTCGAAAGATCAGCCGCGATGCCGGTCAATTCGGCATCTGGCACGACGGCCCGGATCTCCTGTAGTGCGGTCGCGACTCTCGCTTCTGTGCGTCCGTTGATCACGACCAACGCACCCGCACGGGCAAGGCCCTCGGCGATCGCGCGGCCGATGCCCGCAGTCGAGCCAGTCACGATGGCCCTGCGGCCTTTGAGTTCGATCTTCATAGATGTTTTTCTCTGGATGAGGACGGCCGAGCAATCGTTCCGCCGATCCGGTTCATCGACACGGGTAGTCGCACGATCACCCGGCGTTCTTCGCGACTTCCGCCTCCGCGCGACGCGCGAGCCGCTCGACCCAATCCTGGTGATAGCGATAGAGCCCACCGGGATGCTGTCTTCCGAGCACATCGAGAAACCACGGCCCTTGCTGCGTCTCTTCCGTCAGCACGTGGCAGCCATCGTCGGTCGGCGTGAGTACCCATCCGTGGTAAGCGCCCGAACCGGTCTCGTCGCCGTCGACGGTGGTCGCCCAGGCGAGCCTTCGGTTCGGCACGCATTCGGTCACCTCGAGGCTCATCGGGAAGCCAACCGTCACGCGGCGGTAATGCGTTCCCAAAGCCAGTTCCGACTCGCCAGACAGGATCTCAACCTGGTCTTCGGATGGGAAATAGCTCGCCCAGTTTTTCGCGTCGATGAGAAGTTTCCACACCACTTCGGGCGGGGCTTTCACGTCGATATCGTTGAGCGCGTAGATGGCCGACGTTTTCGGGTCGTAGCGCTCCGGCCAGATGACATGGTCGTACATAGTTTATTGCTCCTTCTTACAGGTCATAAAAACTCCTGGGCTGATGCGCTTCACAAGAATGTCGCTGCGTTGGGAGAAAATCATCGCAGCACGCCACGCATCTGGGAAGCCGGGATATCGAGATACAATCCATCTACCTCAGAGATGGATGGCGCACCAATGCTGGATGGGATCTCGCTGGATCAACTCAGAACCTTCATCGCCGCCGTGGATGAGGGCAGTTTCTCGGCGGCCGCCCGCAAGCTCAACCGTGTGCAGTCAGCGGTGAGCGGCTGGGTCGGCGGCCTGGAAGATCAACTGGACGTCGTGCTATTCGACCGCACGGGCCGATTCCCGAAGCTCACGCCGGAGGGCGTGCTGTTGCTCGCCGACGCCCGCAACATCGTTGCCGGCGTGGACACGCTGAAGGCACGCGCTAGGCTGATGACTTCGGGCGTGGAGGCGGAACTATCGGTGGTAGTCGATGTTTTCTTCCCGACGGCAGTGGTCAGTGCCGTCGCGAAGGCATTCGCAGAGCGGTTTCCGTTGACGCCGCTCCGGCTTTTCGTCGAAGGCTTGGGAGCGGCTTATCAACCCGTTCTCGATGGGCGATGTAGTCTGGGCATCCTGCCGCCCCTGCCACAGTCCTTTCCATCATTGGTCAGCGAGCGAATTGGCGAACTGCCACTGGTCGCCGTTGCTGCGGCTTGCCATCCGCTCGCGAGCGTGGGCCATCGAATCCCGCGGCGCGAGTTGGCTAAACATGTCCAACTGGTGCTGACGGACCGGTCCGATCTCACCGCTGGCCGTGACTTCGGGGTCGCTTCGGCTTCGACTTGGCGTCTCGCGGACCTGTCCACCAAATATGCGTTTCTTAAAGACTGCGTGGGATGGGGAGGGATGCCCTTGCACATGGTCGAGAAGGACATCGCGGCAGGTACGCTTGTGGTGCTGGACGTGGACGACATGCCGCCCAGCGGCTGGATGCTGACCATGTCGGTGTATCACCAGCCGTCGCAGCCGCCGGGACCTGCGGGTAAATGGTTCGTCGACCATCTGAAGACCCTGTGGGAGCGATCTGACGCCGTACCAATGCCCTTTTCAACCAGGTGAACCTGATGACAGTGAGCGAGGCAGTAGAAGCAGCCCCAACGTGAGGAGCGCGGGTCACTCGCCCTTTCGAATCAGCGACCGCGCACTACGCCGGCGTTGGTCTTCCCACCCCGTGCGAAGGATGACGATTGCCAAGGAGCTCGACGAGCCGTGTCTCGCATTTGGAAAACGAATACCCGCGCCGGTGCGAGATCATGAACGTGAGGGCACGCATGTGCCAGGCGCGCCGTTGGAGTTCGACAAGTGTTCCATTCGCGAGGTCAACCGCCACCATATGATGCGGCATGTGCCCCCAGCACAAGCTTCCCCTGAGCAGATCGTGCTTCGCGCCGAGGTCATTCACCCGCCACTGGCGTTCACTGGCGACCCCCTGTTGTGTCTTTTCCGCATCGGGCTGATTGTCGGTGACGACGAGCTGGATGTGCCGGCCAAATTCCTCCCGCGGGATCGGCCCCGCGATTGCGGCCAGCGGATGCGATGGCGCACAGACGGTCACCATTTGCGCTTCACATAAATACTGCCGTTCTATGCTACCGGCGCTCAGCTCCGGCACGTCCGCGATTGTCACTGCCAATGCGCAGGTAGCTTCGAGCACCAAACGCTCGCCGTCCTGCATGGTCGTCATGCGCAGATTGATTGCAACCGTTGGAAAGTCCGCCTGCACGGTGCGCAGGCATTCAATCAGGTGCGCACGCGGAAAATAGGTATCCACGGCAATCGAGACCTGTGGAACCCCGGCTTCAGCAATCGAAACCGCGCGCATCTTCATTTCGTCGGTGCGCGAGATCACCCCACGAGCATCAGGCAGCAGACTGCGGCCCGCAGCGGTAAGCGTCGCTTTGCGGGTGTTGCGCTCGAACAGCACGACATCAAAGGCACTCTCGAGCGCGTTGATCGCGTGACTGATCGCCGACTGTGCACGCCTCAGTTCCCGAGCAGCCCCGGAAAAGCTTCCTTCGTCACACACAGCGACGAACGCCCGAAGTTGATTGATGGTGACGTTGTCGAGCATATATATCTAGAAAATAGATGGCACTTATAGATATTCGGTCAATTGGATTCATGAATCAAGAGGTCCAGAATCGTGTTGGTCACTTTTTTTTCGAAGGATGCATGACATGAACAGACTGACTGGAAAGACCGCGGTGATCACCGGCGGCGCTACCGGCATCGGTCGCGCCGCGGCACAGCGCTTCATCGAGGAAGGCGCCGCCAGCGAGGTCGCCGTTGACGGTGGCTTGGCACAACTCTGAGGAGAAAAATCAAATGACACAATCACTGAAGGGCAAAACAGGCCGCTTTGGCGAGCCCTCGGAAATCGCCGCCGTCGTGGCGTTCGTGGCCTCCGATGAAGGCCATCGGGTGACCGGCCAAACGATTGAAGCGAGCGGCGGCTACAAGCTCTGACCGCGCCGAGAGACGAAGGAGAAACATATGAATTACGCCATCATTGGCTTCGGCAAGATCGGCCACGCACTTGCCAAGGCGTTCGCCCGCAACGGCATCGAAGTGGCCG